>Ga0306921_10001769_pt1 | contig 21252 bp, 18 predicted proteins | sample sta12Cox44000080_FD_203760 | JGI IMG/M metagenome (GOLD analysis project Ga0306921, IMG submission 203760) | Lab enrichment of tropical soil microbial communities from Luquillo Experimental Forest, Puerto Rico - statoxic.12C.oxic.44.000.080 (v2)... | ecosystem: Environmental > Terrestrial >...
TAGGCTTTAAGGGCGCGGTGGCGGAGTGGGCTGAGGCCGCGGCGTTGGCGTCGATCTCGGTGGAGGCGTTGCGGTCGATGTGGGCGTCGGCGTCGGGCTCGGGGCAACGGTAGGTGTATACTCAATAACACAGAGGTTGAGTGAGAAAACTTGGTCAGGCGATACTTGGTCCGGCATGCACGCGTTCTTTCGGTTCCAAGTCACGCAGCCGGTGCCATAGCCGTCTCCCGGATTCTGCCATGCAGCACCGGAGTTAGATTGAATGGTGCGGTTGTGCCAGAACCACTGACCATTTGGATTGAAATTCTGCACAGCCTGCACAGAGATCCAATAGGTTCCCGGGTCGAAGAGGCCGGAGGTCAAGTTGATCGTAAAGTCAGGGGGAGTTCCCGTGTAAGGTTGATTAAGCAGTGCAAAAATCAGCTCGCCGGGTAGGTGGCCCGGTGCGTCCCGGTAAAAGTAAACGTTGAACGACGACGCGGGACCGCCTCCTTGGGAATATTCACCCATCACGCGGACTTGCGTGATGTAAAAGACGTGGAGAGGGAGCAGATCCACGACGAAGTCGTCAGCCACCTGGTCGTCGAACGCGGCCATCGCCGGCTCGAACTGTTGCGAGCCGATACCGAGAGGCGGTTCCGTTGCTGCGTTATCGTATTGGCTAAGGGTCGCGCAGTTGGGAGCCAGCAGCGTGTTTTCGCCGCCGCTACTTCCGGTGACGTATCGCTGCCCGAGCGCGAGCGGAATCACAAAGACAGACAGGAGCAGAAACAGGTAAAACACGCCTCGAATGAGATGCGTTTTGGTTGTGGAGCTGGTGTTCGCTTTCATCTTGCTTACGCTTCGGTGCGTAAACATTTTTTAGTCGAAGCGGGTCAAAGATGTCGAGATTTTTCATCTAGCGAGAATTAGATTGCAACTTGCAATCTATTTCTGCCTCCATAGAGGGCAGTTTGCCGGAACACACTGCAAGTTGGTCTCTGTTCAATTGTCTGCAGCTAGTCCGCTCACGGACACCGCGGCCTCGGCGAAACATTGATCACGCCAGTCATGCCCATCGTGCAATGTGCAGCACAGAAGTAATAATAAGAGCCAGCACCGTTAAAAGTGACGCAGTATTGCGTGCCAGTGTTGGAAAGAAATGGTTGGCTGCAGTTGATGTTCTCAGGAGAACAAAACCAGCCATTAGCCGTGCAATTAATCCCACTGGTAACACTGTGGCCGTTGCTGACCCAATTCCAGCACACGGCCTGGCCCTCTGTGGCGTAGAGTATGTTCGGCACGAAGGCAAGGCCTTGCCCTACGGTGACATTCAACACCGGAGGCGGGAGATGTTCGCACGGCGTCGCCCGCGGGCGTGGAGTAGGTGTTGGTCTGGCAGGAGCCGTTTGCGGTGGAGTAAGCAGAGCAACTCCAGTTGCCACGAATAGGAGTAAGCCAAGGGCAGCCCGCAATCGCACCGATGTAAACGTGCGGTTTGGGTTCGCGGTCATAAAATCGCCGATCAAGCCCTAGCCATATTCTTACCAAAAACGAAGTGAATCGCCGACATTTTTCGGGTGACCGAGTGCCAGCACATCAGAAATCAGATCCACGCCACGATGATCTTTGCGCAAGCGGACTTCGTAACCGTGCATCAGTCGCAGCGTAGAAAACTCGCGTTTGAAGCGTGAGTCGATTCCCATAGATCGCGCCTCGGGGTTTAGGTCAAAAATCTGCGCGAACATACACCCGTAGGTCAACTGAACGGGAGAGAGCCCATGGCGGTGGGGGGCTGCAACGGTCTGGCGCAGGAAAAAGAGAGCCTAAACTTGCTGCGGCTGCCCTGTTGGTCGCCCGTCCAATCAAAACGTGGTGGCGGTCAAATGCGGCGCAGCGTTGGGCGTCTGGGCGCAACCCGATTCGGCAGCGGCGAAAAGTTCTTATGATACTGCCATCTGATACTGCTCGTTCAAATTTAAGAAATTGTGTGATAGCGTGGTTTAGCGTTCTAATTGAGCGATTTTACCTATGAAAAAGGCCATTGCGCTTCAATTACAGGGGAACTTGTTAGGCCACCGAAAAATCGCCCTGAATAAGTTAACAGCCGACCGCTCTACCACTGAGCTACGCTGGATCACCCGTTGAAAGACGGCGAGGCCGTATTTTCGCGCACGATTCGCTCGAGGCAAATGTCAATCCGCTATTTGGCCCGCGCATAAGCGCATAGAATATATCTGCTACGATATTTATGTAGCATGAAAACGTTGTTTTCAGTATTTCTCGCGTTGGGGCTTTGCATTGGCAGCGTTCAAGCTGGGCCTGTCCACACGGCGAGGAACGTGGCGAAAAATACAGCGATCACCGCCAAGAACGTCGCGCACAGTGTGGTGAAGGGCGCAAGGAGAGCTGTTCACACGGTGGTCTACACGTTCACGCCCTAATCGAATTCCCGCGCCTGAGACTTCGGCAGTGCTTTTGCCGCCGTCATACGACTATCGGTAGCACGAACTGCGATTAGACTAAACACAGTTTCTAACACAAACTGTTCGGAAATTGTCGAATCGGGTTTGTCGTTTTGTTTTTAGGGGATGATCGCACAATCGCTCTTACGCCGCACAATAGTTTCCCCGCGGGCTCGTGAAGTTTGTTTCCGCGTTTTCGTAATTCTTTTCATTTTCACGCTGTTCGTGGGTGGCGTTCAGTTCCGCCGTTGGATCGGCGAAAACACCAGGCACGTCCGTTATCAGCACGACATCGTCAACGCTTTCTACTGGGGACAAGAGACCCTGAAAGAAGCGCGCCGTTTGTCACCAGACGAAGCGACCGCCAATTCGTGGATGGGATTGTTCCGTGGATATCTCGTACTTTACGATCGGGTAAAAGACGAGGCGTACAAGAACGATTATGGCCTCGATTATCCGCCGTTGCGACTCCTGACCATGGCCATCTGGAGCAAACAAGTGCGCGACGGATTCCCGTGGGTCGACAAGGAACATCCGAAACTTGTTAATCCCCTGCTGAAATTTAACCTGATCTGCGAACTGGTTTCCGCCGCAGCAATTTTCTTCCTCGTTCGCTTGTGTGTACGGCGCTCAGTACACGCGCACTCAACCTGGCCGGTTTGGTTATCGCGGGAGCATCGCGCCTCAATCTGCGGTCTCGCCGCGGCCAGCGTGGCGTGGCTCGAACCATCCATGATCTTCGATGCACACGGGTGGCCGCAGTGGGACGTCTGGATCCTGCCGTTCTATCTCTTCGCCGCGCTGGCCGCTTTGAAAAATCGCTGGTTCTGGTGCGGATGTTTGCTGGCATTGGGCGCGATGCTCAAAGGACAGCTGTTGTTCGTAGTGCCGTTTTTTGTTCTTTGGCCACTGTGGCAAAAAAGATGGATGAGGGCACTGCGCGTGCTTGCCGGGTTAACAGCAACTGCGGCGCTGATAGTTTCACCATGGCTTCTCCGAACTTCCGGAGCTTGGATCGCGTTTACCGGCGTTGCTGGTGCGAGTCTTTTCGTCGCCTTGCGATACAAGTTGCAACATAAAGGGGAGTGGATCGCTGGTATTCTTGGGTGCGCCGCGTTCGTAATCGGCGCATTGACCGGCGGCAGCTTCGCGTGGTTTGAGATCGGTTTTCAATACGGCACCAAGCATTATCCGTATCTTTTCATCAGCTCGTGCTACAATCTTGCATCTCTGCTCGCGGCGGCTGGTTGGTCCTTAAAAGATAACTTGCTGTCAGCCCACGTCGGATCGGTTCATTTTTACCTGACGCTACATTGGGCGCTGCGTCTGCTGTTCCTTGGCGCAGTGGCGTCGTGCGCCCGTGGCGCGGCGCGCCATGTCCGAGATCGCGATACACGTGTGCTGATTGCCATAACTGCACCATGGTTGCTGATGTTCGCTCTGCTCGCCCAAATGCACGAGCGCTATCTTGTGTGGGGCGCGGTCGTCAGCGCTGTTGCGTTGGGCGTAAACATGCGTTTGAGCATTGTTCATTTCATTATCTCGGCCGCGAGCACGGCGATGATTGTCCACGTAATGTTGGTCGATAAGAAACTCGATACGACGCTGCGCGCGATTGACGTGCTACACGACATTCGACCGTACGCATCGGTCTTGGTCATCGTTTGTGTGGCTCTCTACTTCAGGGATGCGATCGGTTGGCGGAGTCCGGCGTTTCGACCTGGAGCTGTTAAGACGGCTACCGCACCTTCTCTATCGCTCGGAGCAGAGCCAGAGGAAGCCTGAATCTACGCTAGCCCATTCGGCTTCGAACAAAGACCAAATACACTACGAGCACAATCGCGAGGAGATAAGTCAGCCAGCTGATCTCGCGAGCGCGACCGCTGAATCCTTTCACGACCGCGTAGCTGATGAATCCAAGCGCCATGCCATCGGCAATTGAATACGAGAACGGAATGCCAACGATGGTCAGGAATGCCGGAATCGATTCGGTGTAATCATTCCATTCAATCTTTGTCACGTTTTGCATCATCATCGCACCTACGATGGTTAAAGCCGGCGCGGTAATGGCTGGATAAGCGCCGATCATCGCGATCAAAGGACTGAAAAATAACGCAACCAGGAAAAGCGCCGCGACAACAAGACCAGTTAAACCGGTCCGCCCACCGGCTTCCACGCCCGCAGCGCTTTCTATAAAACTGGTGACCGTGCTGGTCCCAAGCGCGGCGCCTGCCACTGTGCCGATTGCATCGGACACCATCGCCTGTTTCGCGCGTGGCAATTCATTGTCGCGCATGAAACCAGCCTGCTCGCATACGCCGATTAATGTGCCGATCGCATCAAACGTGAGCATGAAAAGAAAGACAAAGACAAATGGCAAAATCGCAGGCGTCAGCGCGTGGGCGATATCCATTTTCAGGAATGTCGGTCCAAGAGAAGGCGGCGGAGCGACGACGGCTTTCGCAAATTCGAAACGCGTTGCGAGCATCGACTCACTCACATCACGCGCCGTAGAAATGCCGCCCGGTATGTGCAGCAAGATGATTTTGAGCACACATGCCAGCGCGGTAGCGATAACGATGCCCCAGAGAATTGAGCCGCGGACGCGGCGCGCATGCAGCACAGCCGTCGTCAAGAGGCCAACAAAAAAAACAATCAAATCAGGCGACGCGAAGTGCGCGTTCATTCTTACAGCCGTGCCCGGATCTTTGACGATCACACTCGCCTGCTGCAATCCGATGAATGCGATGAAGAGGCCGATCCCTGCAGCGATACCATTCTTGAGACTCGGGCTAATCGAATTAAAGATCAGTTCGCGAAGTCCGACCAGCGACAAAATCAAAAACAGCACACCGGAAACGAACACCACGCCAAGGGCGACCTGCCATCCGTTGGCGAAGCCGGCTGCGGTCGCGGCCGGAAGCGCCGAGAAAACAAAGAAGAAGTTTTCACCCATCCCAGGTGACTGCGCGATTGGGTACCGCGCGTAAAGAGCCATGATCGCAGTAGCCAGCGCCGCTGAAATACATGTCGCCGTCATAACGGCACCAAACTCCAGGCCCGTATCCGCGCCGAACATTTTGCCGGAGAGAACGGCCGGCTGAACTACAATGATGTAAGCCATCGTCAAAAACGTCGTCACGCCCGCGAGCACCTCAGTTCGCACCGTTGTTTGGTTTTCAGAGAATTTGAATAAACGTTCCATCTTCTGGATTCCGAGAGCTGGCTTTACCGGGCGTTGTACTCACCCGCTTCTCAATTCGAAAAGGATCGCTGGTTTCTGTCCGATGCACATTTTGACAAGTATGCGTGAAGAGATCTTGGCGCCCATCATTGAAAATCGCAATCCGGGCGATCGCGATCTGATTGCCTGGAATGAATTGACGCCGGCTTCGGCAAGCTTTAGCTAAGACTCGTTATGCCAAAGTACGTGATCGAAAGAGAAATTCCCGGTGCCGGAAAACTATCGCGGGAAGAGCTCCAAGCCATCTCGCAGAAATCCTGCGCGGTGCTAAGCAACCTCGGACCACAGATCCAGTGGGTCGAAAGCTATGTGATGGACGACAAGATTTATTGCATTATATCGCGCCTAACGAGGAACTGATTCGCGAACATGCACGGCACGGCGGCTTTCCGGCGAACCGGATTTCCCAGGTCCGCGCCATCATCGATCCGACGACTGCGGAATCGCTGGCGCGGTAGCCGCTGTAGCCACCGGTTCGCCGTAGGACGAATCCGTCCGGTGTGCGGACCTGTTCCGCTTAACGACACGAGCGGCATAAGTGTTTGGATTGGACGGTCCACACAGGGCCGTCGTTACGGCGCTCTTCGTTAGGCTATTGTCGCGCCAGCCGGCGAAACAAAAGCACGCCTAGTACGATAAACAGAACATTCGGAAACCAGACGAGCAGTTCCGGGTGCGCATGCGGATTCGCGCGCAAAGTATCGCCAATGATTACAAACAGAAAATATGTGGTGGCAACGATCAGGGCCATGGCGAAGCCAATTGATGTTTCACGGCGATGCGCCGTCACACCCAGCGGCACGCCGATGATGGCGAACGCGACGCACGCGAACGGAAACGAAAAACGTTTGTTTAATTCTGTTCGGCTGGCGCTGCGTTCCCGGCTGTTTTCGCTCTTCAGTTGCTCCAGCAATTGCTCGATCGACAATGCAGAACGGTACGGCCGTTTTTTCTCTTTCTCGTAAAGCTCTTCGAGACTGATCGGCAATGTTCCTTCCACCATGTTGATGCCGTCGCGGATCTTGTGGAGGTTGAACGCATCCTTCGCATCGCGCTCCTGGTAGCGCGCTTGATACAAGTGCATCAGAATCTGCTTGTTTTCCAGATCGGCTTCGAGCATTCCCGTGTGCGCATAGGTCACTTTTACCGGCAGTGCATTCTCGTTCATCTCAAACACGGTGATGTTCTCGAGCTTGTTCCCTTCCTTTTTGCCGACGTAAATCCGTCGGCCAGGGAACTGATCGATGACCTGATCGCTGCCAAAAAGGGCCATTGGGTTGCGGGTAGCGAGATCGAAGATGGTGCTGCGCAATTTTTCCTGCGCGGCCGGCGCCGCCTGGACATTTAGCCAGACACAGATCGCGGTGCAGATGACCGCGATCGCACCCAGCGGAATGCAGATCCGCGTTATGCTTACGCCATTTGAGCGTAACGCGATCAGTTCGTTGTCCGCGGAAAGCCGACCGAACACAAGCAAGATCGCGGTCAGCAACCCCCACGGAATGGTAAAAATGAGTGAGAATGGCAGGACGTAAGCGATAAACGCGATGAGGTATTCCATCGGCACATCGTGGTTCACCAACAGGGGGAGAAGTTTCCGGAAAATATTTCCAACAACAAGTACCAGACTCAGCACCGCGATCGCGAATAGGACGTTGACCAGCAATTCGCGGCTAACAAATCGGTCGATTAATTTCATTTCGACGTATTAAAAGTAGCATAACTCGAATTTTTCTTCACATGTGTGCCCAACTGCCAAGCCGGAGAGGTTACTGAAATGTGTGGTATCTGCGGTAATGTAGCCCTTTCCAAGCTAGCGTCTCCCGGAGCAGCTCATCTGCGGGTAAGGGCAATGCTCCTCTCCTTGTCCCACCGGGGCCCGGATGCAATCGGCCAGCAGGACACCGAGTCGGCGGTGTTGGGCGCGACGCGCCTAGCCATTCGTGGTCTCACCGATCAGATCAATCAACCGATAACGGACGCAGGGAGCGGCGTGATAGCCGTCTGCAACGGGGAGATTGACAATCATCATGAGTTGGCGCAATGGCTGGCGCAGCGGGGCCGTCCCGTGCGACAGGCGACAGACGTCGCAGTGATTCCGGGGCTCTATCTGGAACTTGGCGAAGCATTCGCGAGTCGACTGGTCGGGGCCTTTGCTATCGCAGTGTGGGACTCACGCAATCGGCGACTTACGCTGGTCCGCGACCGAGCTGGCGAACGCCCGCTGTTTTATGCAAGGAACCGAAACGAAATCATTTTTGCGACTGAGATTGCTGCCTTGGTCTTCCACGGTCGCTTGCCGGTTAACCTCGACCGGGAAGCGTTGCGAAAATATCTTCAGTTCGGGATCTTTTTCTCACCGGATACGCCGTTCGGCGAAATCAGGAAGGTCGCGCCTGGCGAATTGATCCAGTTCGACGTGGGCGGTGTGCGCCGAAAATCCTACTGGCGCTGGCAGATCACTCAAAAGGCCAAACAGCCGCCATCAATCGACATGTTCGATCAAGCGTTCCGCATCGCCATCAGTCGTCAGACCGACGTCGATGTGGACTTCGGTGTCTTTTTGAGCGGCGGCATTGACTCGTCGCTGGTTTCTGCGGTGCTCCGGTCACTATATCCGACCCGTCTGTTGAAAGCCTACACCCTGCGATTTAACGAACAATCGTTTGATGAAGGCCGCTTCGCGGAAGCGGTGGCCAAGCAATTGAAAATGGAACTCGTCCCGGTGCGGGTCAAGCCCGATGATATGCGAGATGGATTGAAGTCTCTCATCCGTATGGTGGGGGAACCTCTCGCTGACCCCGCGTGGATTCCGACCGCCCTGCTGGCCCGGCGAGCTGCACAGGAGAGCAAAATGGCGCTAGTCGGGGAAGGCGCCGATGAATTGTTTGGTGGTTATCCGAGCTACATCGGGGCGGCGGTTGCCAAACGCTTCGTCCGACTGCCGAACTGGCTCAGGTTCGCCATCCGCCGCGCGGTGGAAGCGCTTCCACCCAGCGAGAAGAAGGTGGCGATTTCCTTTTTGCTCAAGCGTTTCGTTGAGGGGGCCGCTTGGGGTGACATGACGCGACACCGGCTGTGGGTTTCCAACATTACCCCGGTGCTGTTGCATCGACTGGGCGTGGACCCGATAGACTTGGAAAGCCATGACGCGGATGGTGGTGATCTACTGGACCGGGCGCAACGGTGGGATTTGGAAACGCTGCTGGCTGAGGGTTTGCTGACCAAGGCCGACCGCGCGAGCATGAGCTCGGCGCTGGAATTGCGTGCGCCATTCCTGGACGAAGGCGTAATGGAATTCGCAAAATCGCTTCGGGTCGAGGACCGAGTGCGGGGACTCAAAACAAAGGTTTTTTTGAAGCGCTACGCCCAGCGTTACCTGCCGAATTACATTGTAAACCGGCGCAAGCGCGGTCTCTCGGTGCCGATCGGCAGCTGGCTACGCGGTCCTCTCAAGCAATGGGCGACCGCAATCTTGGAAAATGGGCGCCTGCAACAGGCCGGCGTTCGCACGTCTGCCGCTATGGAACTCTTCTCGGATCATTGCCAGCGCAAAGCCAACCATGCCCGCGCCCTTTGGACCCTGCTTGTCCTAGGGGAATGGCTGGATTGGGTGGCCACCGACACCGACTGCCGTCAAATGAGCCAAGGCCACAACGGCATTCTTCGCTGATCCGCCGCATAAACTCAATGGAAAGGATTCGCACCGATCTGCAACGGTTCACTTCCAGCTCCGGCCGATCAGCCGTTCCAGAGGAAGTAGATATGGAAATGAGTGGTCGCGCGCCCTCGATGTTCCGACCAGAAATCATCAACCAGTTGCGAGTGCTTGAACTCGTCCTTCATTTCTTGCGGCAACTGCATTTTCCCAATGGTAACAAAGAGCGCCCGTGTTCCGTGCCTGACGGTATAACCCGGCCAGAGGGTGAACTGGCTTCTGCCGTAAGGTTCAGGTTGCACGTAGGCAAACGGATGGTCTGGCAGATAGAACTGCATCATACTGGCGGGCACGCGGTCGTTACCGATTAACAGGTCAGGATGAGTCTTTTGGCGAGCTCTTTGTACGTGCTGCGCAAAATCCAACCAGCCCTCCGCCCGGCGCAATGGGTCATACTTCAAAGGCAGTCGAAGAAAAATCACGCTATGAAGAAAGACTGTCGCAACCAAACTCAAGCCCAGCGCGGACCATGTCACCCAGCGCCACTTTGGGTTCTCAACAATCTGTTGCCGCCAAAAGACCACAAGCAGGATAATTCCGGTGATCATTGACGGAGCGATCCAGTTGGGTTCTCCTTTGGTGTTCAGCCCGAGGATGAGATACATGACTTGGACCGGCAAGAATTGGCTCAAAAGGTGTTTAACTCGCGCTTGATTGCCATGAAGCCGCCAGAGTCCAATCGCGGCGATGAACATGCCAGCCATGATCAGTGGCGAGGCGACCGCGAAAATTTCACCCAGATATTGGAGGAATTGCCAGGGATGAATGCCGAAGGTGTGCTTGATGCCACTGCGCTCGTGGAGCGCCTCAACATGGAGCCACCCCGTCTGCACATTCCACCAAAACACCGGAGAAGAAGTCACTCCAAACACAACCAACGTTGCCAGGCTTTGGCGGCTGAAAAGAAAATGCCGGTGTGGCTTCGACCAGCAGAGAAACAGCGCGACCCCAACCAACTGGACTGCGTTGATGAACTTTGCGAGGAAGCCGACGCCGATGGCTAGTCCCAGCACCACCCAATAGCGCATTTTCGCGGTTTCGAAGGCCGACCACGATAGATTCGCGCCGCAAGCCCAAAAAAATACACTTAAGGGGTCGATCGTCATCAGGACGGATCCGACAGCGAACAGTGGGATTACCGCCGCAACTCCAACGCACCAAAGTGCGGTGCGATCGTCGTACAATCGCTCGGCAAGCCGAAACAATTGAAATGCCGTACCGGCGCTGAGCAGGACCGCAAAAAAGCGCACACCAAATACCGTGTCACCGAATAGGTGCGTACCCGTCGCGATGGTCCAAGCAACTAGGGGACCTTTGTCTCGATAGGACAGGGCAAAGTGTCTTGACCAAACCCAGAAATATGCTTCGTCGGGAACAAGGTCGACGCAGCGAATGTACCAAAGTCGAAAGAACGTCGCTAAGGCCACAGCTAACAAAGCCAGGTGTATGGGGCGCATGCCCCAAACCAGCGTATTTTTCGAAGCGCTTGCCCCCAAGCGAACAGTGGTGAAATTCATCCCGAGAGATGGCTCACGCTGCTGCGCTGCGCTTCTCTTCTTCCAGGTTCTCACAATTCCATCACGCCATTTTGACCGGGTCGGCGCACTGCGCCGGCGCTACCAAACTCCGGATAATTTGCTAAGATCAAAACGATGAGCAACAGCATGTACGACGTCGCGATCATTGGAGGCGGACCGGCCGGTAGCACGGCCGCTGCGCTGCTCGCGCACGCCGGCCGTCGCGTGGTTCTCTTCGAGCGCGAAAAGTTCCCGCGCTTTCACATCGGCGAATCGCTGTTGCCGTTCAGCATGAAAGCCTTTACCCGGCTCGGTTTACACGAAAAATTTTTGAGCGCCGGGTTTATGAAAAAATACGGCGGCGAAATCATGGGCGCGTGTTCCGACACTGGAACGAAGTTTTACTTTAAGGACGGCTACCGCTCGCAAACCGATCACGCGTATCAAGTCACACGCGGTGATTTCGACAAGGTGCTGCTTGATCATGCGGCCGAATCCGGAGCGGAAGTGCACGAGCAAACTTCGGTTGAAGCAGTCGAGTTCTCGAACCACGGTGTCGATCTGTCGGTGCGAGCCAACGGCTTGGCTGATTCGATCCGGGCGCGTTACCTTGTCGACGCCAGCGGACGCACCTCAGTGCTCGGAAGGCAATTCAAAATCAAGAAGACCTACGATCATCTCCAAAAGCTCTCGATCTTCGCGCATTACGATGGGGTGTGGCGTCCGGAAGGAATTGACGGCACGCTGACGGTTTTGATTCGTGCCGTCGATCGTTGGTTTTGGCTGATACCACTCACCGACGCGCGAACAAGCGTCGGAGTAGTTCTCGACAGTGAAACTTTTCGCAAATCCAAGCTCAGCGCTGACGATTTTCTCGAGCAAGCGCTGGCGGAACAGCCATCCATTGCGAAACGAATGATAAACGCGCGGCGCGTCTCGCAGGTCTACGTCGAAGCGGATTTCTCCTATCGAAGCGCGCGTTTGCACGGCGATCGATGGTTGCTGACAGGCGACGCCGCCGGATTTATAGATCCGATCTTCAGCAGCGGCGTTTTTCTTGCGGTGTTCAGCGGCGAACTGTGCGCCGATGCGCTGAACGAAGTGCTCGATCATCCGCGCAAGGCAAAACGCTTGTTCGCGCGATACGAACAGTCGGTGAACCGCGCGATGGACGTTTATCTTCGGTTTGTCAATGCGTGGTACACGAAGGAGTTCATCGAAGTTTTCCTTGCGCCGCGTGCGCCGCGCAATGTGCTCGGTCTTGCGCCAGCCGTGAATGCAGTCCTTGGCGGAAATGTGGGCAACAGTTTTCCCATTCGTTGGCGGATGTGGGTGTTTTATTTCCTGGTTTGGCTGCAACGCCGCCACCCGATCGCACCGAAGCTCACGCTCGTGCCGAAAAAACAAGAGGAAGTGCCAGCACCCGTTCAAACGGTACGCTTGGCACCATGAGGTTAAAGTCAGAGGCGGTTCACCGAATTGCCTCCGTGTTTGTGTCTTTTAGTTGGGCGGTTGAGGGCATTCGCTCCTGCCTGGTTTCCATTCTGGCGATTAGCGCTTGTTGCCTAACAAGTTGCGCATCCGTCTCACAGCATCAATTCTCCGAGCCGGCTACGGGATGGCAGACTAAAACCGGCCAGCTCCTGTATCGGACAGCTAAGGCACCGCTGATCGGCGAGGCACTAATCCGCTTTTCGAACACGGGCGATTTTCAATTAACCGTGTCGAAAGGGCCTGGGATCACATTGTTATCCCTTCGACAGGATGCGGCGTTTGCCGAATTCAATGCAAGCTTCACAGGCCAGCATTGGTCTGGTCCTACAGAAAAGGCGCCGCCACAGCTGCGTGGCTGGCTCGGGTTGCGCGATCAATTCCTTCGCGCGCCGAATCAAAAGACGCTGCGATACGCCGGCGACGGCGAGATGTTTCTCTTCCGGTTCTGAGCCCGCTTTTCCGCACAGCACAGCGGACGCTACAACTGGAGACGACCCGCCCTCGGGCCGTTGCCTCCTGCGCGAGGGCGCGCCGGCTCCACGCGCTTGGCTCGAACATTGGCATGTTCCCGCCGATTCGTGTTGAATGGTGGCTTGCTCATGCGCATCAGCGATTTCATCGCCCGAACCGTCACACAGCGTCGCGCGCTGGTTTGGTGCGGTGTGGCCGTGCTGACCATCGTTTGCATCGTCATTCTTCTCACGTCATTGCGATTGGATTCTGAGATCTTCAACGTTTTGCCCGGAAGATTTTCATCGGTGCAAGGCCTTAAAATCTACGATCACGATTTTGAGCAGACACGTGAGCTCACGTTCGCCCTTGTGTGCGACCCGCAGGATGTCGATAAGCTGGAGGAATTCGCGCCGGTGTTTGCGGAAAGGTTGCGCCGGCAGGCGTGGTCCGCGCGCGTGCTCGCAGGTTCCCCCATGACTACTGCGGATGGCATTCGCGATTTGCAAGCTATCGCGGTCCCGCTGCTTCTAAACCTGGAACCCAGCGCTTTCGACGAGGCAATCTCGATCCTGCAACGGGAAAAAATTCGCGATCGCCTTGATCGTTTACGCCAGCAGATCGAGGCGGGCTCGCCGCGGCCGCAGTTCGAGCTTTCATTCGATCCGCTCGGCTTGATCGCGCCCGCGCTCAAACCTTTTGCCCAAAGCACGGTGATTGAACAGGAACAACCGCTCACCTCACCGGATCGCACGATGCGAATCTTTCTGGTGGTGACAAATCAAACGTCGATTAGCGCGTTTGAATGCCAACGTTTGATGCGACACGTGAACGAGTTTCGCAAAACCGCAGTCGAAGGATGGGACGGCAACCAACCGCTGCAAATTCTCGTAACCGGGCGCTCGGCGTTTGTATCCGAAATTTCGTTGAGCATGCGCTACGATGTCGTCGCGACACTCCTTACCTCAGTCGTGCTCGTGGGGGCCATTTTTTTCGCTGGGTTTCGCCGATGGCTGCCTCTGGTAGGCATGGCGTTTTGCCTTCTTCTCTCCTGTCTTGTAGCGCTTACTGCGGGCCAGCTTCTTTTCGGGCGATTGAGCATGATCAGCGTGGGGTTTTGCGCCATTCTAGTCGGGCTTGGAGTCGATTTTGCGATTCTCACCATTGGGCGCTATCACCAAGCGCGCGCCGATGGCGAAGCGCACCAGCAAGCCATCGCGACTTCGGTGGCAAAACTTGGACGGGCTGTTTTCTTTGGCGCCCTCACGACAGCGGTAGGTTTTCTCGCGCTGGGGCTGAGCGGTGCGATGAGTTTTTCCGAACTCGGCGTGCTCATTGCCATTGGTATTTTCGTAGCCGGCCTGTTCATGTGCTCGATTTTATTTTTATTTGTTCGCGAGCGACCAGGCGCGGCTGCCCACGACTGGCTCTTTGATCTTGTAGCGAGGTATGTCCGCTCGATTGTGCGCAGACCGGCTCCGATGCTGATATTTTCCTGCGCGGTTTTGCTGCTGCTCGCAGCCATCGGCATTTCGCCCGTTCCGCCGCTCGAGTTCGAAGCCAGCACGCGTTCACTTCAGCCAAAAAAAATTCGCGCAAGTCAAGCGCTTGATACAATCATGAAAAAAATGCCGGTACGCTGGGAACCGGTGCTGGCAATTGTTCGCGGCACAAACCAGCAGCGATTGCATGATTACTGGCAAAAAATTTCCGCACACTGGAGAGAACTTCAGGCAGCCGGAAAAATAAAAGGTTTCTCCACGCCCGCGGCGCTTTGTCCGTCGCCGATCTGGATGGAACGAAACCGCGAGCGTTTGCGCGAGATAAATTTTCAGGCGGCGCACGAAACATTGACCGAAACTCTCGAGGCCGAAGGATTCAGCGTAGAAGCCTTCACTCCGGCGTTCACGCTGCTCGACGATTTACAACGCGTCGCAGATCCCGGCGTGCAATTGCTGAATTGGCGGACCCAATTACCTAAATCATCGAGCTGGTGGTTTTTGATCGACCGCTACTTCGGGCAGGACCCGTTGTTGACGACTGGATTTGTGGCGACAACCGAACCGCTTACAACGCACGAGCAAAGCCAGGAACTGCAAGGCGATCTATCAGTGGACGGCGTCCCGATGATTCTAACGGGCTGGACTTACGTGCTCGCCGATCTGCAACCGTGGTCGCACCATCAACTCCTGATCATCAGCGCGTTGATGGCCATTTTCGATATCTCACTGCTGGCCATTTTGTATCGCGACGTTCGTTTATGGCTGATTCAGGTCATTACACTCGCCTTCGGGATTGGGGCGATGATCGCTACAATGAAGCTGTTGAACATCCATTTAAATCTGCTCAACGTGCTCTCGTTCCGTCTCGTGCTCGCCATCGGCGTGGATTACGGAATCTACGTCGTCCTCGTCTGGCAAGAAACGCACGACGTCCAGCATGACGTGGCGGGTGTAGTCAAACCGGTCTTGCTCGCAGGACTCACAGCAATCAGCGGTTTCGGATCGCTCGCTCTCGCACGCAACCCAGCGCTCACCGGACTTGGCGTCGCATGCGCCATTGGCATTTTCTGGAGTCTGATCGGCACAATTTTCTTCACGTTACCTGCGATGGCCGCCGCTAAGCCGAAGGGATAGCACCGGAACCGTTAACCTGGCGGCGCCCGACACTTTTCGTTCAGTCAAAGACCTGTTAAGCTACCGGGCAATGCGCCGGCAGGGCTTGCTGTGGCTAAATGCGATTTTATCCCTGGTTCCCGCTTCGCTTTTCGCGGAAGCGACTGTCGAGGGACGCGTGGAGCTTCCGAAATCACACTCGGCGCCTGTTCAGGCGAAACGTTACGAGATTGTGACGAAAGCCGGGGTCCTGTCCACACAGCCGCCGCTGGCTGTGGTCTATCTTGATGGCAATTTCCCGCGACCAGCTTCGTTGCCAACAAAAGAAGTCGCGCAAAGGGATTTGACGTTCATTCCGGCGCTCCTGCCGATAGAAGTGGGCACGAAGGTACAATTTCCAAATCTAGATGACCAGTATCACAACATCTTTTCCTACTCGCCAGCCAAGCGATTTGATCTCGGCCGTTATCGCCCGGAGGAACGGCCGATCCCATCGGTGACGTTTGATCAACCAGGCTTAGTGACTCTGCGTTGCGACATTCACGAGCATATGCGCGGATTGATCCTCGTGTTGAACACGCCGCACTTCGTGATGTCGGACACGGCCGGCCGCTTTCGATTAGATAAACTTCCGGCAGGTCACTACACACTGAAGGCGTGGATCGACAGCAGAACTACGCGCGAAAAGCCAATCGAGTTAAAAAACGGTCAAACGCTGCACGTTGATTTGCCATGAGCGCTGCGGGCGCAACGAGAAACAAAGAGGTCGCCAGCTTTCGCGCGCGATTGTTCACCGCCATCATGGTGATCGTAGCAACCTTGACTGCGCTCGGGTTTTATCTGGCACAGCGCAGAGTCACCGCCGACGCGGAGCAAAACCTGCAACAGACATTTCAGACCGAGCTTTCTTCGATGCACAAAGTCGAAGAATTGCGCCACGCCGCGCTCGCCGATCGCTCCATCGCACTTGTAGCGAAGCCGCGAATTCATGCCGCGATCGAAGATGACGCAATCGATTTGCTTTATCCCAGCGCAAAGGACGAGTTGCGCGACTTGATGGAAGGCGAGGAACCCCCTCCAGGGCAGGCAGCACGATCGCTACATGCCAGATTTTATCGCTTTCTCGACGACACCGGCGCAGTCATTAAGCCACCCAATCCTTCGGATGTTGGAGAACTCGACGCAGCGACAGAAGCTCAACTTTCGCTGCCAAAATTGCCCCACACGCAGCAGATCGGGTATATTCAATCTGCCGGCAATATCCATGAACTAATAGCCGTACCGATTTTCTCTACCGACACAGGAGACCTGGTTTCGGCGCTCGTGATCGGGTTCAAGCCACTTGAGCTGGAAAACAAAACCACCGGAATGCAAAGTGGCGTTTGGGTGAATGGCCGCCTGCATCTGCCGGCGCTTGCGCCCTCCGCGCAAACTTCCCTCAACGAAAAAGTAACACCTGCCCTCGCTAATTCTGACCCACAGCAAAACTATTTTCGGGTGGAAGTGGCTGGTACGCCTCAGCTATTGTTTCATAAGCGGCTCAATCCGGGGTCGCTATTTCCACCAGCGTACGAAATTTGTTTGTATCCTCTCGCTTCGTGGACAGCACAACTGAATCGTCTCCGCTGGCAGATTGGCGGCGCCGGCGTGCTTCTGTTGTTAGGCGGATTCGCCGCAAGCCACTTCGTGGCGCTCAGCATGTCAGCCCCTGTAAAAAAACTAGCGCTCGATTCGGAAGAACATCGCGCAGAGCGAGAACGCGCCGAGGCCGCGCTGGCATCCACCACGAAGGAACTGGAGCGATCCAGCAGATACTCAGCCGATGCGTCACACCAGTTGAAAAGCCCGATAACGGTCCTTCGGATTGGTCTCGAATCACTGTTAGACCGAGAAGGATTTAAGCCGGAAGTCTACGAAGAGTTGTCCACTCTGCTTCATCAAACACGTCGGTTAACGGGTGTAATTGACGATTTGCTTTTGTTGTCGCGAATGGATGCCGGTTACCTTCAAATCGCATCGACACCTGTAAATCTTAGCCAACTGGTCGACGAATGGCTGGATGATCTTGGCGCGTTGCCTGAATCCCCGGACGTGAAGATTGAAAAGGAATTTCCGCGCGGCCTTTTTGTGGCGGGAGAGAAACGCTACACGTCGCTTATCGTGCAAAACCTTCTCGAGAATGCGCGAAAGTACAATCGTGCCGGCGGGCGGATCCGGGTCAGCGCATACGGCAACGGCAGCGAGGTTGTACTTACTATAGGAAATACTGGTCGTACCATTCCGCCCGGCGAAAACATCTTCGAACGGTTCCATCACAGCTCGAGTCCGTCCGCCGCGTCGGGCCACGGGATCGGCCTGAATCTGGCGCGCGAACTGGCCCGATTGCATGGTGGTGAGTTGCGCCTGGTGCGTTCGGAAAGCGATTGGACGGAATTTGAAGTGCGCTTTTCCGCCGCGAACGGTGTTAATGCAGTTGCATGAAAGCGCAAATCTTCAGCCTGTGCGTTTTCGCGTGCACGGCGTGCGCTTTCGACATCGATGATGCTCTCGACAGGCTCGATAGCACCCTGACGATCTCAGGGTTTCAGAATAATTTTCGCGCACGCCTGAGCGGCACAGTCGATCTGGAATTTTATAACTTCCAACAGCCCGCGCCCGGTCTCATCGACTCGAATATCGACAACCTTTTCAATTATCGCCTTACGCTGTTTGTGGACGCGCAATTCGGATCCCAAATTTATTTCTTCTCACAGACGCGGTTCGACCGCGGGTTCGATCCAACCGACCACGGGGCCGAGGTTCGCCTGGACGAGTATGCGATTCGAATCACCCCATGGCAGGACGGTCGTTTTACATTGCAGATCGGAAAATTCGCGACTGTCGTCGGCAATTGGGTCCCGCGGCATTTGTCGTGGGACAATCCGTTTATTAGCGCGCCGTTGGTTTATGAAAATGTGACTGCCATTCAGGACAAGTATGCCCCCTATTCACCTCTGTATTTCATCTATGCACCTTTTTTTGTGCGTAAGTACGCCTTCAACCCAGTGATTTGGGGACCGAGCTACGCCAGTGGGATTTCTGTTTCCGGTCGGTTGGGTCAATTTGATTACGCTGTCGAAATGAAAAATGCGTCACTCTCCTCGCGTCCCGAATCCTGGTATATTACAGAGAATGGCTTCGAAAATCCTACTTTTAGCAGCCGGATTGGATTCCGGCCTAATGAAGCTTGGAATTTCGGCTTCTCGGGTAGCGAAGGCCCATATTTTCGGCGTGAAGCAGAATCGTCGCTGCCGCCCGGTCGGGACATCAGCGACTATCGAGAGTTTGTGCTGGGACAAGACGTCAGCTTCGCGTGGCATCACCTGCAACTTTGGGCCGAGTTTTACGAAGCGCGTTTTGAAGTGCCTAATGTGGGAGATGCGGACACCTTCGCTTATTACATCGAAGCGAAATACAAATTTACGCCACAGTTCTTTTGCGCTGTTCGTTGGAACCAGCAAGTATTCAGCAAAATCAATAATGGCGTTGGCGGTGAAGAACGTTGGAGTCCAGACCTCGGCAGAATCGATGTCGCAGCCACGTACCGTCTCACCACCCACGCGCAGCTAAAATTACAATACAGTTACCAGCATGAAACCACTGCTCCTAGCCAAGACAACCATTTGCTGGCTACACAGTTTACCGTCCGCTTCTAATCGTCCAATGTTGCCGATAAACCCGTGAGAATTCTGATCGTTGAAGATGAGCTTTCGGTGGCGCGGCAAATCGCCGCAGCGCTGACTGAGGACGGTCACGATCCGAAAGCCGTTCACAGTGGTGAAGCCGCGTTAGAGGAACTGGCCAAAGGGCCGTTTGATCTGATTGTGCTCGACATTCGCCTGCCTGGCATTGATGGCTTCCAACTGCTGCAACGCCTGCGCGAACAACATCTTGCCAGTCGTGTACTGATGCTGACCGGGCGGAGCGCCGTCGAGGATCGAGTCACCGGCTTACAACTTGGGGCCGACGATTATTTGCCAAAGCCATTTGCCATGCGTGAACTCGTGGCACGCGTTCGCGCTCTCGGGCGCCGCTATCCGGAGGAACCGGTAATCTCTTTGCGCGTGGGGGATGTCACGCTCGATCTATCCACGCACGACGTTCACCGAAACGCGCAGCGGATCGAGCTTTCTCCACGCGAGCTAATGCTGTTAAAGGTGCTAATGCGGGAACCAGGCCGCGTGTTCACACGCACCGAGCTGTGCGAACGCGTGTGGGAGCACGCGCATGAATACGATACTAAGCTGGTGGAGGTGTTCATTGGACGGCTCAGGAAAAAACTTGGTGAACCTTCGCTGATCCACACGATTCGTCACGTAGGCTATACTATCGGTGGCCCAGAGTGGAAAATTCCCGTTCGCCGGGGGACGAATTCGCAACGGCGAGGCTGACTGCTCAGCACAGATGTGGGTGTGCGGCGGTGCCATAGGGGCACGCGTGCTGGTAACATCCAAGGTAACAGCTCCGTTACCTTTAGGACATTGCAGCCCGCCACATATTGAATGCACTTTCGTGGCGTTGATTCACTGAATTTTTACCAAACCGGGGGCTGCAATGAGAATCTCTTCTTGGCGTCTTATACTACTGGTGACGACGGCTGTTTCGCTTGTCGCTTACCCAAAGGCGGTGAGCGCGGCGACAGTCACAGTGACTGTTGCGCCAAACGGTATGCTCGTTTTTTCGCCTTCGTCCGTGACGATTCACCGAGGCGATACCGTGAGATGGACCTGGAGTCAGAGTTTCCACAGCAGCACTTCAGGTATGCCCGGCGCACCCAACGGAATTTGGAATTCCGGAATTCTCAATCAAGGAGCAAACTTCAGTCATACCTTCAATAGCACCGGCAGTTTTCCGTACTACTGCATTCCACATGGCGGATGCTGCGGCATGGTGGGCATGGTCACCGTAGTGGATTCCACACCAACGCCTACACCGAGACCCACCGCGACAGCTACACCGATGCCCACCGCGACTGCCACACCCAGGCCGACAGCGACGGCCACACCAACGCCAACGCCCATGCTTGCTGTACCCTATGACTTCAACGGCGATGGCCATCCAGATTACCTCCTTTACAATTCTGGCACGCGCCAAACGGCGATCTGGTACCTGAACAACAATGTTTATGTCACAGGCGCCTATGGCCCGACTCTTTCTGCTGGTTGGCAAGTAGTGGCCGCAGCCGACTTTAACAGTGATGGGCACCCTGACTATCTGCTGTTCAATCCGAGCACGCGCCAAACGGTGATCTGGTACCTGAACAACAATGTTCTTGTCACAGGAGCTGCTGGCCCAACACTTCCTGCTGGTTGGCAAGTAGTGGCCGCAGCCGATTTTAACGGGGACGGTCATCCGGACTATCTGCTGTTCAATCCGAGCACGCGCCAAACGGTGATCTGGTACCTGAACAACAATGTTCTTGTCACAGGAGCTGCTGGCCCAACACTTCCTACTGGGTGGAGCGTAGTGGGAGCAACCGATTTTAATGGCGATGGCAAGCCTGACTATGTGCTTTCCAACGCGACAAGTCGCCAGAGTGCCATCTGGTACATGAACAACAACGTCTTTATCAGTGGCGTGTACGGGCCGACTCTTCCCACTGGCTGGAGCTTGGTAGCACCTTGAGCGAGACCGTTACAATTCGCCGACCAATGCACGATCACACCGGGAGGAAATTTCATGAGAAGTTTGCGGATCTTTGTTGTGGTGTTCTGGCGCTAACGATATTCGC
>Ga0306921_10001774_pt1 | contig 21239 bp, 17 predicted proteins | sample sta12Cox44000080_FD_203760 | JGI IMG/M metagenome (GOLD analysis project Ga0306921, IMG submission 203760) | Lab enrichment of tropical soil microbial communities from Luquillo Experimental Forest, Puerto Rico - statoxic.12C.oxic.44.000.080 (v2)... | ecosystem: Environmental > Terrestrial >...
GTTTTGGCGGAATCAACGATTCCAGCACGCGCTGATAATAGGGCCTGGCGCCCGCGACCCAAATGGATGTGCCGGTAGACTTAATGTGAAGGGGTCGTTACCACGATCAAACAGACGCACGCATTCGTGAGCGAATGACGGTGAGCCGTTGACACGATTGTGAGCGGTAAACGCACGGGCCGAAGAGCGCTCGTGGTGCAGGAACTTCAAATAGGCGGCACTAGACGAGATGGGCTTCAACGGCCTCTTCGTTCCACTCCAACCCGATCCCCGGCACGTCCGGTATGTGCAGGAGCCCGTTCTTGAGCTGATAGGGGCTCTTCAGGATCGGGTCTGCCCAGTCCTGCCACTCCAGCCAATGCGCCGTCTCGGTAACCCGCATCATGTGGGCGGCGACTTCGGGGTAGAGATGAGTTGATACCGGTATTCCGGCAGCACCGGCGATTGCGGCTGCCCGCATCCAGCCCGTCACGCCGCCAATACGCATGAAGTCGGGCATGACGAGATCGCACGCCTGCTTCTGAAGCGCTTTGTGCATCTCGCGTGGGCCATAAAAATTCTCCCCGATCTGCAGAGGGGTTTTCAGCTCAGCAGCAAGCCGCGCATAGCCGTCGAGGTTGTCGTAGAGGATTGGCTCTTCGATCCAGGCCAGTCCGTGATCGTCGATCACGTGGCATCGCTGCAGCGCTTCGGCGAGATCGAGGCCCTGGTTGAAATCGACCATCAGGTGCATGTCCTCGCCCACCGCCTTGCGGACATGATCGAGCGCCGCAAGGTCGTCGGCGATCCGCTCGCGCCCCATGCGAAGCTTGAGCCCGGTGAAGCCGCCCTCGTCCCGCAATTCCAGCGCTTCGTCGGCGAGCGCGCCGGGCTCGCTCAGCCAGAGCCCATTGCTGTTGTAGCATTTGACCGGACCGGTCGAGCCACCGAGCATCACGCAGAGAGGGAGGTTCGCGGCCTTGGCAAGCGCATCCCAGGCCGCCATGTCGAGGCCGGAGGCGGCAATCATCGAAAGGCCTTCATAGCCGACGAAGTGAAGCGATTTCCTGGCCGCATCGAAAAGCTCGATCGGCGCGACCTTCCGTCCCCGCAGCAGCGCGCCGAGGTCATTGAGCGCCGGAACGAGATAACGCATGGACTTGACGATGTAGGGTTCCAGGTAGCTGCGCCCGATGATGCCGTCTTCCGTCAGCAGATCGATCAGGATCAGCGGCCACTCGGTGATGGTGGCAATTCTCGCTACGACAGGTCGCTTCAGGCGAAGCACGACCGGCCGCGCCGTGATACTTCTCACTGTCAGGGCAGCGCGGGGCATGGCGGGCACCTCAGGTTGATTTCATCGCGAAGGCCCCCCCTGCGGACCGGCCGATCTGATGTAATCCTCCAACGGGAGTTGATTGCAACGCCTGCGCAAGACAAAAGCAGGCGGGCCGGATTCATGATCGACTGGAACGATTTTCCGGGCGCCAGAGCCGGGGCGATCGACGCAAGAGGCTCATTGGCGTGCAGGTATCAGCGCGGAGCATTGGGCCACGTTGAGACGAATGGATCGTTTCCAACATTCTGGCGACACCGTCCGTTGCGGAACACAGAACCGACCGGGCAGGCGTGGCTCGCAGATGGCATGGCTTGATAGAAATGACATCGGCCATGGGAGTCGCGATACAAGCCGGCACCACACCCGCCGGCAGCGGTTGCATCATGCACGTCGAGCAGGGAAGAAAGTAAGAGCGCAGTGACAACAAGCCCAGGTCCAAGTTTTGTCATAAGCGTCTCCGCCGGGTGATACGCGATAAACCAATGCTTGAATACACGCTGCCCACATTGATTTGCGTCAACGGTTATTAAAATGCTGCTCTCGCGCCGCCCCTAACCTGGAAGAACAGGTGGTCTTCTGGCCGGCCGGCCCGTTCGGTCGCCCTGCGTTCCATGAGATCGCAATCGCACGCATGAAACTTTATCGCTTGTCCGACATTTCAGCAAAGGTCCGCGAAGCCGCCGCGAAACTTTGAACCTTTGGCGAACTGGAAAGACCTAGTGGAGTGGATTTGACATCCGCACCGCACTTGGCGGCGAGTTCGTCAAAGTCAAATCCCCAACTCCACTAGAAACCTATATTTTCTGGGGGTCCTTTGATTCTAACATCCTGCCGAGACGGATGCGAATATTTGAATCGGACCACTAGAGACAATGCCGCCGCTGATGATAGCAACGAACTCACTCCCGAAGCCGCCGTCGCGATTTCAACCGAAGGGTCCATCTTTTTGAGGCCACCGATGGACTATCGAGCGTTCACGAACGACAGCCTCACCATGATGTACGAGAGCATTCGTGGTGCACTTGCCTCAGACGATGCTCAGAAGGCAGCCGGAGAGAAGCCTCGGTTTGCGGTGAGGGAGACCTCGGACTGGCGCGAGCACGCCGGAAATCTGGAAGCCGAGATGCTGCGGCGCGGCATGCCGTTTGAAATTATCGATTGGTCCGAAGCCCAGGGGCAATTGCCTCTGTAGTCGCTGGCGGGAACAAACGCCTGAAATGTCCGGTTTGTGAGATGAAACCGACTCGAGTTAGGTTCGAACTTCCGCTTCTGACCCTGGCGGAATTTGCGCCCAGAAAAATGTCGAAGCGGGCATGTTGGGAATAACGTTGGACGGATCGGTCTAAACCACAAACTTCGGCAGGCGGTGCGGATTTATTTTACCCCGGGTTCGATTGTCACGATGGGATGTGGCCTCCACTCGCGCGCCAGCCTTTCCGCCTCCGCGATTTGCGCGCTCGTCATAAGCGCGATAAGCCTGTCTCGTTGTTCCAACGCTGTGTATTTCGACGTATCGACCAGCTTGATGCCAATCGGACCAGGTGGCTTGGTATCCCCAAACGCTGCGGCCAAAGTGAACCACATCAGCGCCTGGACATAGTCCTGAGCCGTGCCGTGACCTGACGCATACATGGCCCCGATATTGTACTGCGGACTGTGTATCCACGTGTTACCGGGTCGCTCGTAAATCTTGTTCGCCGCGCGTCGGTACCAGCGAAATGCCTCGGCATAGTCCTGTGCAACGTAAAGGCCCCGTTCGTAGGCGATGCCAATGACGTTTTCCGCGTAGGAAGAGCTTTGATCCGCAGCGAGGCGATACCACTTGAAGGCTTCGCCAAAGTTTTGCGGCACGCCGATTCCCAGAGCATAGATGTCCGCGAGATTGTTTTGCGCCAAGACCAAGCCCTGATCTGCAGCAAGACGAAACCATTTCACCGCCTCTGCGTCGTTCCGCTCGACACCCAAGCCTCGTTGATACAAAATCCCGACTTCGTTCTGCGCGTCAGCCAACCCCTTGTCCGCTGCCAGTCGCATCCACCTCATTCCCAACGCGTAGTCCTGCGGCACGCCCCGGCCCTTGATGTACATGATCCCGAGAAGGCGTTCGGCATAGGTGTTGTCTTGATCTACCAGGGTCCCGAGCAATCGCAGGGCAGTTACGTAGTCGCCAGTATTGACCGCCGCCTCCGCGTCCTCGAATGGGCCTGCGTTAACAGGCAGGACAGACGCCAAGGTCCATAAAGTCACGGCAATCGATATGAATGGATTTCTGAACACGACGATCATTTCGGGTTCTTGTCTGTCTGAAAGCTATGTTGCCTTAAAATGGTGCGTCAATAGCCAATACCGGGCGGGCCCGGCGCATGGACTTGCCCGGGCATAGCAGCGAACCTCCTCGAAAATGCTGCGTAGCATGAGTTCGTTGTTGGCCCTTCGCGGACATGACCGAATCCCGCTTCCCGTGCCGGTGTTCGGAGGGCGAAGTGGAATTGGCCGTGCGTGCATCGGCACGGTCGATCGGACGGAGTAACGCCTCTAGTAGGTGGCGGCAAGATATTCGACGATTTTGGCAATGTCGGCGTCCGCAATCGGCGCCCCGTACACCTTGATCATCTTGTTGACTTCGGCCCTCCAGAATTCCTCCTTGAATTGCGGCCCGCGCGGCTGGGTCGCGATGTAGTCCGCCGAATGACAGGCGGTGCAATTGTTCATGACGACGTCAAGATTCGGCCCCGGTTCGAAGGCCGCGGTTTCCGGCGGAAGTTCGTAAGCGAGCGGCGTCAGCCAGTTCCGCTGCCGCCTTGGCCGGCTGATCGATCTGCGCCGACAACGCCTTCGCGCTCGCCACGACGCGGACCGTCATCGGCTCCTTGCGGCCGCGGATTTCCACCTGCTGCCGCGGCAGGGCATCGGCCGCAAGGCCGGCGGTGGTGAGGACTTCTTCCGACACGACCGCCTCGCAACCAAGACTCTTGGTCATGTCCTGCAGGCGCGCTGCGACGTTGACGGCGTCACCCAGCGCAGTGAACACCATGTGATCGCGGTAGCCGATATCGCCGACGATCACCTCGCCCGAGTGAATGCCGATGCCGAAACGGATCGGCTCGCGCAGATCGTGCTTCAGGTAGCGGTTCAATTCCTCGATATTGGCGCCGATCATGGCGGCCGCCTTCAGCGCCTGGCGGCAGGCTACCTGCCGGCCGGCCGAAAGACCAAACAGCGCCAATTGCCCGTCGCCCAGAAACTGGTTGGGCTGGCCGCCGCATTCGATCACGGCCTGCGAGACCGCACCGAGAAAACGATTGACGACAAAGACCGTGTCGAAGGGAAGGCGGTTCTCCGCCAGTCTGGTCGAGCCGCGCATATCCACGAACACGCTGACGAGGTAGCGTTCCTCGCCGATATGCGAAGGGCCCGACGCGCCCTTTGACGCGGTATGCGGCGTGAAGATCTGGAAGAAGGAAAGATCGGTCTCGGGCCTGAGCTGGCAGGCGAGCCGGATCGCGGGGTCGGAACCCGCGCCCACGCGGTTGAGCACGAAGGCTTCGCGGTTGGAGGGCGCGGGAAGCGAGCTATGGTCGCCGATCACGCGAATCCGGCAGGTCGAGCAGCGGGCGCGGCCGCCACACACGCTGGCATGCGGGACCTGATGGCGAAGGCTCGCCTCGAGTACGGAAAGACCCTTCGGCACCCGTACGGTGCGGCCATTGCCGTAGGAAAGGCTGATCATGCCGCCGCGGCGCTCGATGAGCGCACGCGCCCCTCTTGCCACGAGGACGAACGCGATCAGGCCGAGATAGCCGATCAGGAAATATTCCGTGACGCGTTCCAGGGTTTGCTGCTGGGGCGGTGTGCCCACGATGGTTTGCGAGAGATTGGCAGCCCGCCATTCCGCGCTGGCGCTTTCGGAAATGACCGTCCGTCCGGCCTGGTAGAGGCCAAGCGTCGCCAGCGTCGGCACCAGCACAGCTGCGGCAAGCAGAAACGGCGCGGCGGGCTTGAAGAACGATTTCATCCGCAGCCAGAAATAAAGGCCAATGCTGCCGTGGATCCAGGCGATGATCAGAACCGAAAGTGTCAGCCACATTTTGTAGGGCCATACGACCCAATACCCGTGAAGCACTTGCGGATAGAGTTTTGTCTGTCCGAACAGCGTATGGCCGAGCCGAACGCCGACCGCATGCGCAACGATCAGCGCCGGGATGCTCAGGCCCAGCACCAGTTGCAGCGGTTCCATCGCCTTCCAGCGAAATTGCCGCCTCTCGTAAAGCGCCCAGATGCCAAGACCGCCGTGAACCAGGACGGCCGTGTAGAACAGGATTGCGACTGGCAGGAATTGCCAGAACAGGATGTGATAGTGGACGCCGAAGGCAAGGGCATCCAGCGAGATATTGCCGAGCGCGTGATTGAGAAAATGGCTGACCAGATAGGTAAACAGCACCAGCCCGCAGGCAAAACGTACCTGGCGGATGCTGATGCCGCGGATGAATTTGTCGAACCTGGCCGGGCTGCGTTCGGTCATGCGTTTCCGTTTCGAGATTAGACCCGCCAGGGCGGTGTTTAATTCCCTCCAGCACGGCGAATGGTGTCAATACGTTGACACGTCCAGGGGAGTCGGGGAGAAAGCGCCGTGACGATTGCACCTCCCGATAGCCCCCACAAGCCGGAAAATCCAGTGTTTCGGCAATTGCTTGGTCTCGCCGCGCTGATCGCGGCGATGACGGCCTTGCGCTTCGCCTACGCCGGCCTGACCGACCTGCGGACGGACGAGGCCTACTACTGGACCTGGTCGAAGGAGAGCGTGCTTTGTTTCCTCGATCATCCGCCCATGGTCGCGTGGTTCATTCGCTTCGGCACGTCGATCTTCGGCGATACCAATTTGGGGGTGCGGTTTGCCGGCCTTGTGGCGATGCCGGTGACGCAATTGCTGCTTGCCGATATCGTGCGCCGCGTCACCCATGATTGGCGTGCGATGGTTTTGGCGGTGCTGATGATGGAAGCCGCTCTCTATTACGGGCTGCTGATGGCCAAGGTGTCGCCAGACATCGCGCTGATCCCGTTCGCGACCGCCATGGTGTGGGCCCTGGTGCGGCTGGCCGAGAGCAACGATGAGCGCTGGTGGCTGGCGGCAGGGGTGTTCGCGGGGCTTTCGCTGTTGTCGAAATTCACCGTCGCGTTGCTGTTGCCGGCCATATTGGCGTTCATGTTCGTGCCGCGATGGCGCGGCCGCTGGCTGTGGAGTCCCTATCCCTATCTTTCGGTGTTGATCGCCTTCGTTCTGTTCCTTCCCGTTTTGATCTGGAATATGCAACACGACTGGGCATCGTTCCGCTTCCAGTTTGTGCGGGCTGCGGCGACGCATGAATGGTCGCTGCGCACGCTCGGCGAATTCATCGGGCTTCAGTTCGGTCTGGTCGGATTCGTGCTTTTGCCCGTGGTCCTGAGCGGGGTCGCGTTGACGGCGTGGCGGGGATATCGCCAATTGGATGCGGTGGCCATTCTGCTGTCGACCGCGGTGATCTTTCCCTTCCTTTATTTCCTCTGGAAGTCGCTCGGCTTGCGGGTGGGCGATACCTGGCCGACCTTCATCTGGCCGTTTGGAATTGCCGCAACCGCCATCAATCTTTCGACGATGGGCAAGGAGCACAGGCCGGAATCGTTGATCCGCTCGTCATTCTGGTGGGCGAGGGTGGCGATCGGCTCGGGCATTGCCTTCGTTGTCGCCGTGTTTTTCTATTACGTCGCGGCGCCCTGGAATCTTATCGGCAGGACCGATCCGGTCGGCGGCGAGGCCGGCTATCGCCCGGTGATCGAGCGGGTCGAGGCGCAGCTGCAAAAGACCGGCGCGACCTGGATCGCCACCACCGACTATCGCACCTATTCGATGCTGCGCTGGTTTCTGGGCGACCGTGTTCCGGTGATCCAGATCAACGAGCGCGGACGTTATCTCGGTTTTCGCGAGCCCGACATGAATCTGGTCCGCGACCATGCCGGCCTCTATGTGGCGCTCGAGCCGTACGAGACTCCCGGCTTCCCGTTGTGGGCGTCCGTGCCGGCCAAGCGCGAGCCGCTCGAACGCGTCGACCGCATCTGGCGCGGGATCGTGATGGATACTTACGCGCTGCAAAAATTCACCGGCTGGACACCGGAGCTCTCACCGCCACCGGGTTCGCCGCTCTTTAATTGGCGTCTGCTGGCGGGGGAGTTCGATCCAGATCGCGCTTTGCCGGTGTGGATTATCCCTCCCCCGCGAGGGGGAGGAATGAAGAGCGTCCAAAGCGCGATGAAGTTAGGTTGAACTGCAACCGCCGGGATGAAAGTGCGCTCTCTCTCCCCCTGCAGGAGAGGGTCGGGGTGAGGGGGCATGTCCGTCGATAGAGTGTAACCCTCACCCGGATCGCATCTGCAATGCGACATAGCCGAAGCTTTGCTTCGGCGTTCTCTAAGACGGCCGCCAAGGCTGCCTATGCCTCTCCCGCAAGGGAGAGGTGACTGGAGCCTGTCGACAAAGCGATTCAAACAAAATCATCTCGCTTGAGCGCGAAGAAACTCACTCCTCGCTCTCGCGCTTGCGCAACAGGTCCTTGGCGAGATCGGCAAGCGATGGTCGCGGTAGGGCGGTGAACGGCAGCGGGCGGGTGACGTCGATCGCAGCCAGCCCAAGCCGAGCCGTGAGCAGGCCGTTGAGGACGCCCTCGCCGAGCCGCTGCGACAGTTTTGCCGCCAGCCCATGGCCGAGCATTTGCTGGACCAGGCTGTCGCTGGCCGCCATGCCGCCGGTGATCGCGACATGCGAGACGACATGGCGCATCAGTCGGATCATGCCGAGCGCGCCGGGGCGGCCGCCGTAAAGCCGCGCCAGTTGCCGGATCAACCGAAGCGCGGCTGCGAACACGAACAGCACGTCGATGAGCGCGCGCGGACTGACCGCGGTGACGATCGAGACGCGCTGCGCGGCGAGCGAAACCAGCCGTCGCGCCTCCGAATCGAGCGGCGTCATCAATTCGCGTTCGGCAAGCCTGATCATGTCGGCGCCGTCGATGATGTCGTCGGCATGGCTCTGCAATGCGGCGCGGGCGCGCGCCAGATGCGGGTTCTGGTGCGCGATCTTGAGGAGGTCGTGCACCACCGCGCGGCTTTCGCTGCGGTCGTCGCTTGCGAGCACGGCAGCCGCGCGCAGGTGCAGCTTTTCGATCGTGGCCAGGCGAATGAGGCCGATGGCTTCGCGCGCAACCACCACGACAAACGCAACCGCCGCCGCAAAAGCGAACGCCAGGCCGAGAAAGCCGAGGCCCTCGCTGCGCGCAAAGAGATCCTCGATCAAATGCGCCACCGCAAGCCCAAGCCCGAGTGCGGCGAGGCCCGCGATTGCGATCGCAAACAGCGTTCCCCAGCGAAATCCTTTTTTTACCGGAACGATCTGCGCCTCGACCGTGACCGGCAGCATCGAGGGGTCGCTTTCGGGCGCGACCTGAACGGTGCCGCGCGCCGGGCGCCCCGCATGATCGGAATCCACCACGACCACGCTCGCGTCGTCGAGCTTGAAGGTCGCAGGCCGCCGGTGATGGGGGCGTTCGCTCATTGCAGTCGGTCTCCGATCAAGAACTGCAGCGCCCGGTCAAGGCGGATGTGAGGCAGCGCCGGACCCTCCGCGCCGTCGTTTTCGAGGCGCGGCGGCCGAAAACGAAGAAAGCGATAGTCGGCCTTCTCGGCGCTGGCGCTCGAAAGGCCGCGAAAGGCCTCCGCACCGTTGAAAAGTATCTCGGGATCGTCGGGGAGGTCGCCCGGAAAGGTCGCCACTTCAGTGTTGCCGTCAAAGATCTCAGCTCCGGCCCGCTCGCCCGACGAGGGCGTTCCGAGGATCGAGGGCAGCCTTTCGCGCCCGCGTGCGACCTGCGCTTCCCGCGTGGCGCGGACCGCGGAGAGCGCGACGACATCGATCTCGGCGCCGCTTGCATCGGCCCGTGCGACCGCCTTCGAGACCGAGCGCCGCAGCACCGCCTCGAGCCGGTCATGGCTTGAATGATGAAGGTGGTCGGACTTGGTCGCGGCGAACAGGATGCGGTCGATCCTCGGCCGGAACAGGAGGCTGAAAAGCGTGCCGCGGCCGACCCTGAAGCAGTCGAGAATGCCGGCAAGCGCCGCTTCGAGGTCGACGAGGGCTTCCGGTCCGGAGTTGAAAGCCGAGAGCGCGTCGACCAGAACCACCTGGCGATCCAGCCGCGCAAAATGATCCCTGAAGAACGGGCGCACCACGACGTCTTTATAGGCCTCATATCGCCTGCGCATCATCGCCCACAGCGATCCATCGGGCGCTGCGCCAGGTTCCGGCAAATCGAGCGGGGCAAAGGTCAGCGCCGGCGAGCCGGCAAGATTGCCCGGCATCAGGAAACGACCGGGCGGCAGCAGGCTCATGGCGAAGCGCTCGTCGCGGCAGGCCCGCAAATAGTCGGTGAACAGCCGTGCGGCGGCAAGCGCCGCCAGTTCGTCGGCAGGCGCTTCGGCGCTGAGGCTTGCCAGATGCGCGTGCCAGGCTTTTGCCAGCGGTGCGCGGGCGCTGGCGCGCGACAGCGCAAGGCTTTCATTCGACCATTGCTCGTAGCTCTTGTGGAGCAGCGGCAGATCGAGCAGCCACTCGCCGGGATAATCGACGATGTCGAGGGTGAGATTGCGTTCCGCGCCGCTCTGCCGCTGAAAGTCGATCACGAGCCGCAGCTCGCTGATGTCAACGGTTGAGTGCGGCCATTGCCGCTCCTCGATCAGGGTGCGGACGTGGTTCTCATAGTCGAAGCGCGGCACCGCGTCGTCCGGCTGCGGTTCGAGCCGAGCCCTGGCGATCCGTCCGGTGGCGAACGGCTCGAACACCGGAAAGCGACCGCCCCGGGTCAGCCCGTGAACCAGCGCCGTGATGAACACCGTCTTGCCGGCGCGCGACAGCCCTGTGACGCCGAGCCGCACCGTCGGGGTAAACAGGCTTTCGCCAAAATCCTTCAAGGCCCGCGCCGACAGGCGCGCTTCCTCGACGATATCGGAAAACTGCAGAGCCATGCGGGCGAGAGAAACCGGTTTTTTACCGAAAGACAACGACAGGAAGGGAAGGTGGCGATGGCTTGATCGAAATCAAGTTTTTCATATTTCAGACGTGATCTTGTCGGAAGGGTTTTTCGACGCGTTTTAGGGGTTCGTTGACCTCCCCGATTGTACCATTTGTCGCGTTTGTTGCAGTTCGTCGGGCCGTCATGAGTGTGTTCAGACTGAAGCAGATGGCTTCGAATTCGGCGCATGCGGCGGCCGGCGCGATCCGCTGGAATTATGACCGGGCCGAACTGATCGCCGACGGTATCGTGCACGGGATCGGTGTATTCAGTGGGCTGATTGCCGCAACCGTCCTGATCGTGCTTGCCGGCGTGTTCGCATCCGCCTACCAGGTAGCGCTGGTATCGGTCTATGCGGCCGGCCTGCTCGCGATGCTGGGCTTTTCCGCCGCCTATAATCTGTGGCCGGTGTCGCGCCGCAAATGGCTGCTGCGCCGGTTCGACCATGCCGCGATCTACATCCTGATCGCCGCAACCTATACGCCGATTTTCGCGAAGATGCCGGACCGTGCCTTTGCGATGTCGCTTCTGGCCGGCGTCTGGGGGGTGGCGGCGGTCGGCATCCTGCTGAAACTGTTTTTCCCGGGACGCTTCGACCGCGTGTCGGTCGGTCTCTACCTCGGAATGGGGTGGAGCGGGGCGATCGCCTACGACGCCTGCCTTTCCTCGCTGCCGCAACTGGCGTTCTGGTTTCTTATCGCCGGTGGCCTGCTCTACAGTTTCGGGGTAATCTTCCACGCATGGCAGCGGCTTCGCTTTCAGAACGTGATCTGGCATTCCTTCGTGCTGTTGGGCGCGGCGTGCCACTACACCGCCGTGCTCAATCTCGTGCTGGCCTGACTGCAATTTCAAAAACACAGGTGCCGCCATGCAGGTGAGTGGCAAGGTCGTAGTCGTCACCGGCGGCGCCAACGGCATTGGCCGCGCGCTCTGCGAGGCCTTTCATCGCGCCGGCGCCGCCAAGGTGGTAGTCGCGGACAAGGAAGCCGCCGGCGCAAGGACTGTTGCGGCAGCGGTCGACGGCGCGGCTTTCAAGTGCGATGTCGCGCAGGAAAAGGACGTTCTGCATGTGATCGAGGCCACCGAGCGGCTGTTCGGCCCGATCGCCTTGTTCTGCTCCAATGCCGGGATCGGCGGCGGCTTTGATCCTTGTTCCGAAAATGCCGGCGGGGATTCCGACGAACCATTCGCGCGGAGCTGGGCCATTCACGTGATGGGGCATGTCTACGCCGCGCGTCACATGGTCCCGCGCTTCAAGGCGCGCGGCGGCGGCTATTTCCTCAACACGATCTCCGCAGCCGGGCTGCTCTCGCAGGTCGGCAGCCCCGCTTATTCGACCACCAAACATGCCGCGGTCGGTTTTGCGGAGAACCTTGCGATCTCGCACAAGGCGCACGGCATCAAGGTCTCGATCCTGTGTCCGCAAGGGGTCGACACCAACATGCTGCGCTCGATTCCGAGAGGTCCGCAATCCGGCGACGGCGATCTTTCGCCCCAACAGGTGGCAAAAGACGCGCTCGCCGGCATCGAGCAGGAGACGTTTCTGATTCTGCCGCATCCGCAGGTGCTCGGCTACATGCGCAAGAAAACCGAGAATTACGACCGCTGGATTTCCGGCATGGCGAAGATCCAGGCGAAAATGCGCGAAGAGCACGGCAGGTAGCTTGAGCTGATGACTGCTAGTGGCCCGGAATGGGCTTCCGGCCACTGTTTGCTCCTATCGCTACAGCGCAGCTCCGCGCCGGTTTCGTCGAGCGCTTCGCTCGCAATCGACAACTTGCGCCGGGCCGGCGCGCTGCGCCTTTGCAGTTCGTCGTTTCAGCAGGAAACGGCGGCTCCAGCGGGTGTTGGCGGCGTGGGAAGTTTCAGACTGCCGACGCGCCCGAATCGAATTTACGGCGCGTCCAAATGACAATTTCCACCGCGCCATATGGCCCCGAACCCACCGCCAGATCTCGGTCGACGTCATCCATTCATGAAATCTGGTCCAGTGACGATACAAAATTGCGAAGATCGGAATCTGCATCAATCGGTCCCGCGTCAATCTGAACAACCGCTCGACAAGGGTAATCTTTAAAATCTCGCCCGCCACGATGGTCAGAGCTCCTGCCAAGACACGGCCTTCCGAGAGCAGCGGCGCGCCGACAGGTTTGACCGGTTCAAGGATGACGAGCGGAACGGAAAAGAGCGCAAGCGCAGGGTAAGGACGCAGGCCCGCAATCCACGCGTTCAAGGGTCGCAGAAATTGCAGCCGTCCGATCCACGCCGAAAGGGGAAGGGCTACGGATTCGAACACCAGATCGGCGACGAAATAGATCGCAACCAGGGCGTAGCCCATTAGTCTGAACGCGCGCTTCATGGTGGGCTTCTCCACGCAACAAAACGCCCAAGCCTTGATATAGGCCTGCTGCTTTTGAAGGTCTACGACCCCGCGGTCAAATTCTCGCCGCGCGGCAATCCGCGCCGTTGACGTCTGGCGGAACAGTGCTGTCCTCGCTATTCCGCTACCTTACGTCAGTCTGGCTGCCGGATCGCTGCGCTTGCGCAAGTTAATGCGCGCGAGGCCGCGAGATGATCGCAAGGGGGAGAGATGAGGCGCGCGGAACCGGGCGGGTACTTGTCCTATCAATTCCTCTTCTCATAAAGCAGCGGCACGGACGAATCCACCATCACCTCGACGAGGCTGGCGCCCTTGAGTGCGAGCGCGCGCTCGAGCGTCGGCGCAAGGTCCGATGATCTTGCGACCCTCGCCGCCTCGCAGCCCATGCCTTCCGCGATCTTGACGAAATCGATATCCGGCAAGTCGAGGCCGGGCACGTTGCGGACCTGCATCACCTGGCTGAACGAGCGCATCGCGCCGTAGCCAGAATTGTTGAGCACCACGATCGTGAGCGGCAGCTTGCGCTGCGCCGCCGTCCACAACGCCTGGATCGAATACATCGCTGAGCCGTCACCGATCAGGCACACGGTCCTGACGTTCGCACGGCCGAGCGAAATGCCGACGGCGGCGGGAAGGGCGTAGCCGAGGCCGCCGCTCGCCATGGTATAGAAACTGTCCTGGCCGTGCATCGGCATGAATTGCTGCATCGCCGGGCGGTGCGAGGGGGCTTCCTCGACCAGCACGGCGTCGTCAGGCATGGCAACCGAAAGCGCGTGCAGCGCGTAGTCGGCGGAAATCGGATCGGCGGCGCGCGGGGCCGGCGGCAGGGTGCGTCCCTTCGGCATCGCGCGCTTCGTCTCGCCCAGAAGCTCGATCAGCATCGAAAGCGCTCCTCTCATGCTGGCGACAATGCTGGTGCCGACCGGCGTCACCGCCGCGGCGTCGCCATCGTCGGTGATCTGGAACAGCTCCGTGGCGCCATCAAAGATCGAGGCGTGGCCTTCGACGTGAAAGGTAAAGACCGGCGCACCGATCACCACGACGAGATCACGATCTCGCAAGGCATCCGACAGTTGCCCCGGCGAGGCATGGAGGAAGCCTGAAAATTGCGGGTGCGTCTCCGGAAAACTGCAGCGCGCCGAAAACGGGCTGACCCAAACGGCCGCGCGCGTCTTCTCGGCAAGGCGAACCATCAGCTCGACGGCTTGCGCGCGATCGATGGCAGGGCCGACGACAAAGGCCGGATGCTTGCTTGCCGAAAGCGCCGAGGCGAGATGCGCCATCGCGTCGCGATCTGGATTGATTTCGCGGCTCACGCTGCGCGCTTTCACCGCTTGCGTTGGATGCGTCCAGTCGTCGATCGGAACCGAGACGAAGGTCGGCCCGCACGGCGGCTGCATCGCGACGTAGTAAGCGCGGGCGATTGCCGCCGGAATGTCCTCCGCGCGCGCCGGCTCGATCGAGAATTTGACGTACGGTCGCGGAAATTCCGAGGCGCGCTCGGCATAGAGAAAGGGCTGCAGCGGCAAAATCGAACGTGCCTGCTGGCCGGCGGTGATGACGAGCGGCGTCTGGTTGCGATGCGCGGTGAAGATGTTGCCGAGCGCGTTGCCCAGGCCAGCCGCCGAATGCAGGTTGACGAAGCCCGCGTTGCGGGTGGCCTGGGCGTAACCGTCGGCCATGCCGACCACCGAGGCCTCCTGGAGGCCCAGCACATAATCGATGTCGTCGGGCCAGTCGCTCAGGAACGGCAGTTCGGTCGAGCCGGGATTGCCGAACACTTTTCGGACGCCGAACGCGCGCAACAGGTCGAGGGTGGCGTCCTTGACGTTGAGGGATTTGTTGATGGTGCCGGACTTGCGGGACGATGCCATTTGACCCCGAGCTCGATTACATACTCCGTCACTGCGAGGAGGAAAGCGACGAAGCAATCCATACTATTTCCGTGGTGGGACTTCCTTATTACTTCGCTTCGCTCGCAATGACGATCTTACCGACATCTCCAACTTGTCTTGCTTGCGGGTAGAGGAGGCGGCACTGACTTCGCGCATTCAATCTCACCACGTCGCGGTGCCCTTCATGGTCGGCCCACCTTGCGAGTTCGCCGTCCACAACTCCATGCCGGCTTCCGTCGTGTTGGCGTTGACTGAAAACTCCGAGCCCTCGAACAGAGGCTGCACGCCGCGATAGGCAATTTTCTTCGGGGGAGCACCGGCGCGCAGTTTGGCCGCAAATTCCACCAACAACGCCGCCTGCATCGGACCGTGGAAGATCAGGCCGGGATAGCCTTCGACCTTGGTGACGTAGTCGCGGTCGTAGTGGATGCGATGACCGTTGAAGGTCAGCGCCGAATAGCGGAATAACAGCACGGCATCGGCCGTGTGGGTTTCCCGGTGCTGCGACACCGGCGGCGCGGCCGCCTTTGTCGGCGCTGACGGCGTCGTCGAGACATCGCGATAGACGATGTCCTGACGTTCCCGGATCGCCATGCCGCGAGGCGTCGTGACCAGGTGATCGACCGAGACGAAGCAGAGCTGGCCTGTTGAGCCCTCCTTCATGGTCACCTCGGCGATGCGCGAGGTCCTTGTCACTTCATCGCCGACGCGCAACGTATCGAAGAATTCGAGTTCGCCGCCGGCCCACATCCGTCGCGGCAGCGGCACCGGCGGCAGGAAACCGCCGCGGGCGGGATGCCCGTCGCCTCCAAGCTCGGACATCGGAACAACCGGCGGCGCCAGGCACCAATGCATGGTGAAAGGCGCGGCATCGCCCGTTTTCGGTTCGCCGATATCGAGGAAAAGCGTGGCGCGCAGGCCCTTCACCTGTTGCGCGGTGACGATGTCGGAGGCCTGCATGCTGCGGCCGATCCATTTGCGCAAATGCTCGAGGTCGGGCTTTTCGGTCATGACGATTTGATCCGTGTCGAAGCGGCGTTTCCGGATTTTGCGGCGCTAGTGCCGCCTGTTTGAAGTTCCTGCACCACGAGCGGCGAATTCGATCCAGGAACTTCAAATAGAAAAGCGGCACTAGAATCAATATGTTTGCTAGTGCCCACAACTTTCCGAAGTTCGTGAGAGTGGGTGCCGCGATGTAACACGAACTTCGGAAAGTGGGCACTAGTGGTCTGATTCTAGCATTCGCTACCCCATTGCGGCAGACACTTTTGCGAATGTTGGAATCAAGCACCAACAGCAAATAATAAGATTCTAGTGTCCCGATTCCGAAGTTCGCATTGTTTTCGTGGCCCCCTCGTTCGCGAACTTCGGAATCGAAAGGACACCAGCACTTATTGATTCTAGTGTGGCCTTTGGTTCAGAAGTCCGCATGACAGACCCGCTGCAATGACGATGCGGACTTCTGAACCGCCACACTAGTGGAGTTCAGGATTTGACATTCGCTTTCGAGGCCGCGGCCGGGTGGGTAGCGAATGTCAAATCCATTCCACTAGGGCGTTCGCCGATTCCGGGCACCGCGCCGTAGCGGCGGGGCTCATCGACGACGATCGCGGCAGGCGCGGGATAGGTCACCGGGCCGTTCGGCGTGTCGACCTCGATGCGGCGCAGATGCGGATGCACCGCAAGGCCGGCCATGGTGTTGACCTCGGCAAAGGCGATGTCGGCATCGGACAAGCGCTTCAAGAGCTCGTCGCGCGTCATCGCCGCGAAGATTTCGCCGACCATGCCGTCGGTGAGGTGACGGTTGCGCACGCGCTCCACCATGCTGGCGAAACGGGAATCGTTGGGCAATTCGGGCCGCGCCAAAACCTCGGCGCATAGTTTCTTCCACTCGCGTTCGCTCTGGATCGAAATCAGGATGTCCTTGCCGTCCTTCGAACGAAACACGCCGTAGGGCGAGATCGAGGGGTGGGCGAGCCCCATCCGCTGCGGCGGCTGGCCGGCTTCGAAATTGAGCAGCGGCACGGTGAGCCAATCGGCCATCACGTCGAACATCGAAATGCGAATATCCGCGCCCTTGTCGCTCTTCGAGCGCTTGATCAGCGCTTCGAGAATGGCGGCGTGCGCGGTCGCGCCGGTCGCGATATCGACGATCGACAGGCCGACCCGCGAAGGGCCGTCCGGCCCGCCGGTGATCGAGGCGAGCCCGCTTTCGGCCTGGATCAGGAGATCATAGGCCTTGCGATGCGCATAGGGGCCCTCGTCGCCATAGCCGGAAATGGTGCAGCAGATGAGTGACGGGTAGTCCTTCCTCAGCCGCTCGAGCGAAAAGCCGAGCCTGTCCATCGAGCCGGGCTTGAGGTTCTGCAGCAGCACGTCGGCGCCGGCGATCAGGTTTTCCAGCTGGCCGCGGCCCTCCCGGGTGACGAGATCGATGACTTGCGAATCCTTGCCACGGTTGAGCCAGACGAAATAGCTGCTCTGGCCCCTGGCGGCCGCGTCATAGCCGCGGGCGAAGTCGCCCTCGGGCCGCTCCACCTTGATCACATGCGCGCCGGCGTCCGCCAGGCGCGAAGAGCAGAAGGGAGCCGCGACGGCCTGTTCGACGGCGATGACGGTTATTCCTTCGAGCGGAAGCATTTTGGAGGACTCTTAGTAGGAGCGGGGCATGCCGAGAACATGCTCGGCGACGAAGGACAGAACGAGATTGGTCGAGATCGGCGCTACTTGATAGAGCCGCGTTTCGCGGAACTTGCGCTCCACATCGTACTCCTCGGCAAAGCCGAAGCCGCCATGGGTCTGCACGCAGGCATTCGCCGCTTCCCAGGAAGCATCTGCAGCGAGCATCTTGGCCATGTTGGCTTCCGCACCGCAATCAAGCCCGGCTTCGTATTTGCGCGTCGCTTCCCTCACCATCAGCTCGGCCGCGCGCATCGCCGCATAGGCCTTCGCGATCGGGAACTGGATGCCTTGATTCTGGCCGATCGGGCGGCCGAACACCGCGCGCTCTTTGGCGTAGTTCGATGCCTTGTCGATGAACCATTTGGCATCGCCGATGCATTCGGCCGCGATCAGGATGCGCTCGGCATTCATGCCGGAGAGGATGTAGCGAAAACCCTTGCCTTCCTCGCCGATCAGGTTTTCCGCCGGCACCTTGAGATCGGTGAAGAAGACCTCCGTGGTCGAGTGGTTCATCATGGTGCGGATCGGGCTGATCGAAAGCCCGTGACCTTTCGCCGCTTTCATGTCGACGATGAAGACCGACAGGCCCTCGGTGCGTTTCTTTGCCTTCTCCTTCGGCGTGGTGCGCGCCAAAAGGATCATCAGGTCGGAATATTCGGCGCGGCTGGTCCAGATTTTCTGGCCATTGACGATGTAGCTGTCATTGCCTTCGCGCCGCGCAAACGTCTTCAGCGACGAGGTGTCGGTGCCGCTGGTCGGCTCGGTGACGCCGAACGCCTGCAGCCGCAACTCGCCGCTTGCGACCTTGGGCAGCCATTTCGCCTTCTGCTCCTCGCTGCCGTGCCGCAACAGCGTACCCATGGTGTACATCTGGGCATGGCAGGCGCCGGCATTGCAGCCTGCGCGGTGGATCTCTTCCAGGATCGCGGTTCCGGCCGACAGTTTCAGCCCGGCGCCGCCATATTCCTCGGGGATCAGCACCGAGAGGTAACCTGCCTGCGTCAGTGCATCGACAAATGCCTTCGGGTAGGCCATCTCGCGGTCCAGCTTGCGCCAGTATTCGCCGGGGAACCGGGCGCAGAGTTTTGTCACCGCATCGCGGATATCGGCGTGTTCGTCGGGCTGATCAACGGTCGTCATCGGAACTCGGCGGGAAGGTCGAGGGCGCGCATGGTGGCGGTGCAGAACGCGCAGAGGGTTTCGCTGGCCCCGTCTTTGCTGAAGATTTCGACCGTGGCAACCCCGATCGAGCCCGACATTTTCAGTGTTTTCGCCCGCGCCAGGAGTTCGGCCCCGCTGGCCGGTTCAAGGAAATTGATCTTGAGCTCGACCGTAACCCCGATCCGCCCCCGGGGCAGGCTGGAGGTGATCGCCATGCCCGCGGCCTGGTCGGCCAAGGCCGTGATAACGCCGCCGTGGAAATGGCCGAAGAACTGCAGGAGATCGTCGCGACGCGGCAGCGCGACCTCGGCGTATCCCGGCTGGATGGCGACGACGCGAAAACCCGCCGCGCCCGTGAATCCCTTGGCGTTTATCGCCTCGGCGAGGCTCGGCGGATTTAAAGCGCCGTTCATGCCGGGATGCGAACCGGCAGGTGTTCGATGCCGCGCACGAAACTCGAATAGACCCGCTTCGGCTCGCCGACCACCTCGATCCGCTCGAACCGCTTGAGGATCTCCTCCCATACGATCCGCAACTGCAGTTCGGCGAGCCGCATGCCGACGCAGCGGTGGATGCCGAAGCCGAACGACAGGTGGATGCGCGGCCGGGCGCGATCGATGATGAACTCGTTGGGTCTTTCGATCACCTCTTCGTCGCGGTTTCCCGAGACGTACCACATCACCACGCGGTCGCCCTTGCGGATTTTCTTGCCGCCAACTTCCGTGTCGACAAGCGCGGTACGCCGCATATGCGCAAGCGGCGTCTGCCAGCGAATGACTTCCGGCACCATGGAATCGATCAGCGCGGGGTTTTCACGCAGCTTGCGATACTGATCGGGATGCTCGTTGAGCGCCAGCACCGAGCCGCTCATGGTGTTGCGGGTGGTGTCGTTGCCGCCGACGATCAACAGGACGATGTTGCCCATCAGATTGTCGGGTTCCATGTAGCGCGTGGCCTCGCTGTGCGCCATCATCGAGATCAGGTCGTTCTTCGGCTCGGCGTTGACGCGTTCGTTCCAGAGTTTTGTGAAATAGGCCGCGCACTCGTCCATCTCGGTGCGGCGCTGTTCGGCGGATTCGACGACGCCGCTTTTCGGCAGCGCGGTGGAGACGTCGGACCAGCGGGTCAGCTTGCGGCGCTCCTCGAACGGAAAGTCGAACAGGGTGGCCAGCATCTGCGTCGTCAATTCGATCGAGACCAGATCGACGAAGTTGAAGGTCTCGTTGCGAGGCAGCGAATCCAGCACCTTGCAGGTCCGCTTGCGGATCAGGATCGCGAGTTCGTCGAGATGCGTCGGCGTGAACATCGGCTGCACGGTCTTGCGCTGCGCCGAATGCCGCGGCTGGTCCATCGCAATGAAGCTCGGCCAGTCATAGCCTGGGGGAACGTCCCGGATCGAAATACCGCCGAGCGAGACGTCGGAAGAGAAGACGCCGTGATTGGTGTCGACATGCATGATGTCGTTGTATTTGGTCACCGACCAATAGGGTTCGATCGGCGAGTTGGTGCAGTAATGCACGGGCTCTTCCTTGCGCAGCCGCTCGAAAAACGGCCATAGCGTATCGTCGCGGAACAGCTGCGGCGCCCCGGGGTGAAATTCCTTCAGCGGCATCGAATAGGCAGCTTCGCGCGCGGCGCGCTGCAGCGCTTCTTTCTTCGCAGTGGCAGATGTCTGGATGTTCATGATCGATCAACCCCGAACACGCTCGGCCGGTGGTGCGCTGCCTTCGTGCTCACGCAACGCGCCCCTGCGGGGTTGGATCTCGGTCGAAGGTCCCGCGCATGGGTCGGCTCTTCCCTTGAATATCCGCTCCGTGGTTCTCGTCCGGAGGGTGTCTACGGGGGCGAATTACATCCCCTTGGGCGCATCAGGGCAAGAGAGAGTTTGACGCATTTTCGGCTCTCTGGCTTGAGGCTGGCGGTAACCTCTTCTCAGCCAAACGCCCGTGACAAGCTGACGCGCAAGGAATAAGGCTGTGCGAGAAGCTCACTTTGTTTCCGGAAGGCCGCCCGACATGATTCCCAACGCGTATCGGATGTTCAACTTCGATCTTGGCGAGACCGCGGACGCACTGCGCGAAACCGTTCACGACTTCTCCAGCCATGAGATTGCGCCGCGCGCCGACGAAATCGACAAGACCAACCAGTTCCCCAGAGATCTCTGGCCGAAACTCGGCGCACTCGGCCTGCACGGCATCACGGTCGAGGAGGAGTATGGCGGCTCCGGGCTCGGCTATCTCGAGCATTGCGTGGCGATGGAGGAGATTTCGCGCGCTTCCGCCGCGGTCGGCCTGTCCTACGGTGCGCATTCCAATCTCTGCGTCAACCAGATCAGGCGCAACGGCAGCGACGCGCAGAAGAAGAAATATCTGCCCAAGCTGATCTCCGGCGACCATATCGGGGCGCTGGCGATGTCGGAGCCCGGAGCCGGTTCCGACGTGGTGTCGATGACGACGCGCGCCGAGAAGAAAGGCGATCGCTACATCGTCAATGGCGCCAAGATGTGGATCACCAACGGTCCGTTGGCGGAAACGCTGGTGGTCTATGCCAAGACCGATCCGGCCGCGGGGCCGCGCGGCATCACCGCCTTCATCATCGAGAAGGGCATGAAGGGATTTTCCACTGCGCAAAAGCTCGACAAGCTCGGCATGCGCGGTTCCGATACCGGCGAGCTCGTGTTCGAGGACTGCGAAGTGCCGGAAGAAAAC
>Ga0306921_10001776_pt1 | contig 21230 bp, 21 predicted proteins | sample sta12Cox44000080_FD_203760 | JGI IMG/M metagenome (GOLD analysis project Ga0306921, IMG submission 203760) | Lab enrichment of tropical soil microbial communities from Luquillo Experimental Forest, Puerto Rico - statoxic.12C.oxic.44.000.080 (v2)... | ecosystem: Environmental > Terrestrial >...
GTTGACCCGGGTCCATTGGGTCGGCGAATCCTCGGGCGGGATTATCGGGTTGTTGCTCGCCACGGCACATCCCGAGCGGATCGCCAGCCTCGTCCTGTGCAACACCCCGACGCGTATTTCCGACGAGATCCGTGGGATCTACGCACTAGGCGAGGAAAGCACCGCCGCGGCTATCCGAGCGCACGGCACCGGCGGGTGGTGCCGGCAAACTCTGCGCTACCGGCTCGACCTCGAGCATGCGAGCGCGGATCTACAGGAATGGGTCATCGCCGAGATGGACAAGACGCGCCCCGACATCGCCGCCGGACTGCACGAATGCTTCGAGGCAGTCGATGTAAGGCCGCTTCTTACGGGGATCGAAGCTCCGGTGCTGCTGCTCAGCGGCGATAAGAGCCGGATTGCATCGGAGCAGCAGAAAATTTTCGCCGAAACTCTGCCGCACGGCCGCCTCGAGCTGTTCGCCGGATACGGGCACGGCGTCAACTTGCTCCAACCGGAACGATGTGCGCGCGCCGCCCTCGAATTCTGGCGGACGGTCGAAGAGGCGCAGCGGTGAAATTCGGAGTCTTGCAGTTCTTCAGCTGGCCGGAACGGCGGGTCGATCTGGCGACGGTCTATGCCCGCGCGCTCGAGCGCATCGAGATCATGGACCGCACCGGCTATGACGCGGTTTGGCTCGCCGAGCATCACTTCAGCAGCTTCAGCGTGTGCCCTTCGGTACATATGGTGGGGACCTTGGCCGCCGCCCGGACGAAGCGGCTGCGCATCGGCACCGCAGTGTCGCTCGCCCCATTCTATCATCCCTTGCGCCTCGCCGAGGAGGTGGCGCTGCTCGACGTATTGTCGGGCGGCCGCGTCAACTGGGGCGCGGGCCGCGGCTTCGCACGGGTCGAGTTCACCGCTTTTGGGGTGCCGCCCGAGGAAAGTGCGTCGCGCTTCCGCGAGGCCGTCGAGATCGTCCTAAGCGCCTGGACCGACGAGAAACTTCACTTCACCGGCCAACATTTCCGCTTTGACGACATTGAAGTATTGCCGAAGCCGGCTCAACGGCCGCACCCGCCGGTGTGGATGGCGGCGAGCTCGGAGGGGGCGATCGAATGGGCGGCGGGTCGCGGCTTCTCTATCCTGATGGATCCACACTCCTCGGCCCCCGAGATCGGCCAGAAAAGGCGGTACTATTCAGAGAAGCTGGCGGCGGCCGGGTTCTCGGATTCCAGCCGGGACATTCCGATCGCGCGATTGGTAGCGATCGCCGGCAACGCCGGCGAGGCCAAGGCTGTCGCGCGCAGCGGCGCCGAGTGGATACTCAATTCCTATTTGGGCGCGCAGCATCGACCGGTCATGCAAGGGTCGTTCACACCGGCTGGCGTCGATCCGGTCCAACGCTACCTCGATCAGGTAATCCTGCACGGCACACCCGACAAGGTCGGCGACGAGATCCTGCGATTGCGCGACGAGATCGGCCTCGACTATTTGCTCTGCGCGCCGCTCAGCCACCAGACCTTCACGCTGCTGACCGAAAAAGTCTTGCCTCGGGTTAGCTGAGCCTACTGGCAAAAGCAGGCTGGGGGCGCGCAGCGCGGCCGGGTTTGACCATCGGCCGGGTGGTCCGCGCCCGATTGGCAGATCGCCGATTTACCTTGCGGGCAGCTGATGCTGCAGCTACCGCAGTCATTGGCTTGGCTGCAGGACGCGCCCGAACCATTTGTCGTCGTCATCGACCGCTGAATAGTCGTGGTGCCGGCGAAACCCCCACCGGGCGAAGAAACCGCGACAGCCGCGGCGAGCACTGCGGCCGAGATCAATTTGCTCAATTTCATTTCAGGCCGCCCTGGCGTCTTCGCGGATCATTGCCGCACCCTTCTCGCCAATCATGATTGACGGTGCGTTGGTGTTGCCGGTCGTAACGGTTGGCATTACCGAGGCGTCGACGACGCGCAGTCCGGCGATACCTCGGACGCGCAGCCGCGAGTCGACGACCGCCATCGGGTCTTCGCCCATCCGGCAGGTGCCAACCGGGTGATGCAGGTTCATGCCGGCCCGGTGCATGAAATCGATGATCGCATCATCCGAGCTTGCGGTAGAGCCGGGCATCGTCTCGGCGGCGCTGTGGCGGGCGAGGGGCGGGGCCTCGAAGATCCTTCGGGCGTGTCGGGTGCCCGAAAGGAGCACCTGCTCGTCGCTCGCGGCCGACAGGTAACTCGGCCGGATCGCGGGAGGCTGCAGCGGGTCCACAGACCGCGCCATGATCGTGCCGCGGCTATCCGGGCGCACCGCGCAGACAACGATCGTCATGCCTGGCTCCCGCTCGAGGCGGCCGATCCCGTCGGGATCGTAGCTTCCCGGCGTGAACAGCAATTGCAGATCCGGGCTCGCCAGCCCTTCGCGGCTGCGGCAGAACACCATCGCCGTGGTGACGCCAAAGGTTAGGGCACCGCGGCCCGTAGCGGCGTAGCGCCCGATCTCCCGGGCCAGCCGCGCCCCGCGTGCCAGCTGGTTGACCGATATCTCATCCTTGGCGCGGTGCGTTACCCGCACCGCGAAATGGTCCGACAGGTTGGCGCCGACCCCGGGCAATTCATGGACGACCGCGACGCCAATCGATTGCAGATGGCCGCCCGGGCCGATGCCGGAAATTTGCAATAGATGCGGTGAGTTGACCGTGCCGCCGGAGACGATGACCTCCCGCGCCGCTTGCACACGGAGGTCACGGCCGTTCTGGCGGAACGCGACGCCCGTGCACCGGCTTCCGTCGAACAGCAGCCGGGTGGCGACGGCCTTGGTTTCGACGCGCAGGTTCTGGCGCCGCCGCGCTTCGGCCAGAAAAGTGCGTGCGGTGGACCCGCGGAACCGCCCCCGGCGCGTCATCTGCGAATAGCCGACCCCTTCCTGCACCGCACCGTTGTAATCGGGGGTGAAGGCGAACCCGGCTTGTTGCGCGGCTTCGACAAAGCGATGGGTCAGCGGCAGGACGGTGCGGTAATCCTCGACCAGCAGCGGACCACCCTTGCCGCGATATTCGGAGTTGCCCGACACATAATGTTCCGACTTCTTGAAATAGGGCAGGACGTCGACATAGCTCCAGCCGCGGCAACCCATCTGCGCCCAGCCGTCGTAGTCAGCCGGGTTGCCGCGGACATAGAGCATGCCGTTGATCGAGCTGGTGCCGCCCAGCACCCGGCCGCGCGGCCAATGCAACGACCTGTCGCCAGTGCCGTGCTCCTTCTCTGTGTAGTAATTCCAGTTAACCAGCGGATTGGCCCGCAGATGCAACGCGCCGGCGGGCACATGGATCATCGGATGCCAGTCGCTCGGGCCGGCTTCGAGCAACACGACTTGCGCACCGTCCTGGCTCAGCCTGTCGGCGAGCACACACCCCGCGGACCCCGCCCCGACGATGACGTAATCGGCATGCAGATCCGTCACTGCATCCTTCGACCTCGGCATTTCTCCCGTCCCCGGTTGTTCGGGCAGCCACAGGCTATCCGCCCGGAGACTTTGAAAACAAGAGGCCGATCACCCTGTTACGCTTGCCCGCCTTGCCGTGCTCGGCATCAGAGGGCTCGGATTATCGCGGTATCTGTCGGGGTAGAGTTCGATCGCGTGCCGCTGGCAGCGCACAGTCGCTGACATCTCGTCTCAGGGGAAGACGGTCCTACCAAGGGCTAGAATGGGTCGAGCGATCTGCGAACCAGTCATCGCGCCTGCGGCGCTAACCGGCAACAGGCCGGACACAGATCGTACCGGCTTAGCGCAGGGTAATCTGGCCCAGCTTGAGATGGACTCCACCAGGCTGAGGGCGAAGCTAGTGCTCAGACTCAGACAAACGATGCACTCTCCGTCATGGCCGGGCTTGTCCCGGCCATCAACGAACTGCGACACCCGTCTCGCGGTTTTCGTGGATGCCCGGCACAAGGCCGGGCATGACGACTAAGGCACCCCTGAATCACCTGGATGGCGTGGCGTTAACGCTGCGCCGGCTCAGTCGGCTGCTTCCGATCTCCTCCGGCCACCGCGACACAATTTCCGGCGAAGGGGAACACGAGCGGAAACCCGGCTACCGGCGGAAGCGGGGTACTGCTGCCATACTCGTAGAGGGTGACACCGCCCGGGGTGAGCTGATCAAAGTTATACTTGTGTCCACCGAAGATAAAATCTTTGCTTGCGACTAGGGTTTCGGTAATCGCCTGTTGACTAAATGACTGGAACAGGAGGACGAGGAACTCCGGCCTCATGAATTGTGCAATCGGATGGCCTGGGAATTTTTGACCGGCCGAAACGGAGTCCGGATTATTCCAGTTACCCTGAGGGTTAGGATTGTAATAAATATTGAAGCTGCCGGGGGGACCCAAAATGAGGGTGATGTCGCCGTTGCTCGGCAGTGATGTGTTCGTGAGCGTGTCAGAGCGAAATGTGAAAAACGCCGTACTCTCGCTGGGAATACCATTGAACAACGAATTCGATGCTCCTATCCCATTGATATCCGAGATGTAACCGGCAACTTGGGCGATCCCGTTGGCATCGAAATAAGCCCTCCGACGAAGTAGCACGAGACTGCTGACGACGGGATTTGTTGAGCTCTGGCCGCCGGAAGCCATCCTGCGAGCAAACTTGTAAATACCGAGATTAACAGCAGGTGTCGTTTCATTGTGACCTCCCAGTTACTCGCTTTGCGTGACCCTCACTCGGGTCTTTGCACTCCCTCGGGGCAGCGCCGTTCCGTCGCTCCTAACCGGGAATGGGGCGGAAGCAGACGGTCCCCTGATAGCGCAAGGTCAGCTGGCCCTTATTCTCATCGACTGCACCGAAGGCGGAAATGTTTCCCGTAGCGTCCTCGAACTTTCCGGTTCCGCCGGTAATATCAATTCCGCGGAGATAATCCCCTACGAACAGCCCGGCCATGCTGGTTGACAGCAGGGTGAGGTCGGCATCCTTGAAGAAGATCGTATCGCCCGTATCCGTCACCCAATGGTGATGGTTATGCAGCACATTGCCGTTAGCCGCGAGGACGGCCACACCGACCGCGCCTCTGAAATCGCCGGTCGCCGGACCGTCGGTGCAAAGACCTAAAGGGGATGAACCGCAATCGGCCGTTTGGAGGAAATTCGTCAGGATGCCTCCGCCTACATGTTGGCAATGTTCCCCGCCTGCGAACCCCGGCGCGGCGATACACGTCGCCGCTTCGGAGATCGCGATCACCTGCGCCAGCATCTTCAGCTTCATAAGAACCTCCCAATCGGTCTCGCTGACAGGGCGTTCAGGATGATCGGGGGTTCGCGTTAAGCAACGAAACGGCGATAAATTCTTCCGAAATTTTCCGAAATGGGGCAAAATCCGCGGGTTAGAAACGCAAAGCGAGGGCGAAACCTCGTTTCGCCGCATGCCCGCGGCGGGCCACGAGAGACCGCGCAATGGAGGCGCTCGCGCCGTCCGAGGTTTTTCTGTTCGACGACTTCCGCCTCGACCGGCGCGGCGGCGGCCTCTTCTGGCGCGATCACAGCGGCGCCTTCGCTCCGGTAGCGGTCGGCTCGCGCGGCCTCGACATCCTCGGCGTGCTGGTCGCAAAAGCCGGCGAACTCGTCTCCAAAGAAGAACTCATCGCCGCCGTCTGGCCCGGCACCGTCGTCGAAGACAGCAACCTGACCGTCCAGATTTCGGCACTGCGCCGAGTGCTCGATCGCGATCGAACAAACGGGAGCTGCATTCAGACGGTTTCCGGCCGCGGCTATCGCCTTGTCTCGCAGGTCACGCACCTGGCCGATGATACCTCGGCAACCGGCCGAGATGACGAGCTCGTCCAGATTGACAGGCTGGAGTTTGCCACGCCGTTAGACACCGATCGTGGTACAAGGTGGCGGCGCTTGCGTTACGTCTTAGGCGCGACGGCCTCGACCCGCCGACTTGCCGCGATCCTTGCGCTCGACGTGGCCGGGTATTCCCGTCTGATGGGGGCCGATGAGGAGGGCACGCACGAAAGGCTGAAGGCGCACCATCGGCAGCTCGTCGAACCCAAAATCAGGCAGCACCAGGGGCGCATCGTCAAGACCACCGGCGACGGGATGCTGGTGGAATTCCAAAGTGCCGTCGACGCGGTGCGCTGCGCTGCCGAGATCCAGCGCGGGATGATCGACCGCGAGCCCGAGGTGCCGGACGAGCGGCGTATCAGATTTCGCATCGGGATCAATCTCGGCGACGTGATCGCCGAGCGCGGCGACATCTTCGGCGACGGCGTCAATGTCGCGGCGCGGCTGGAAGCGCTCGCCGAACCGGGCGGCATCTGCGTCTCCGGCGTGGTCCGCGACCAGATCCGCGACCAACAGCCGTTCCGGCTCGATGACCTGGGAGAGCAGAACGTCAAGAACATTGCCCGGCCGGTGAGAGTCTACACAATGCGGCCGGCGGCCATTGTCGATCTGCCGCCGACAAGCTCGCCGATCCGAAAGCCGCGTAGTTGGCGCAATTACGGTATCGCAATGGCGGCGACCGGGCCTGTGCTCCTTCTCGTCGTCGCGGTATGGGCCGTTTGGCCGAGCACGAAACCCCGTTCGACGCCGGTCGTGGCAGCCGCGACATCGATCTCGCAAGCCCTTGTCACACCGCGCTTGTCGATAGTCGTGCTGCCTTTCGCCAACCTCAGCAACGACCCGGATCAGCAGTACTTTGCCGATGGGATTACCGAGGATCTGACGACCGATCTTTCGAGGATCCAGCACAGCTTCGTTATCTCGCGCAACACAGCGTTCACCTATCGGAACAAGCCGATCGACACGAAGCAGATCGGCCGCGACTTGGTCGTGCGCTATGTGCTCGAAGGGAGCGTTCGGCGGTCAGCCAACAAAGTTCGCGTCAATGCACAGCTGATCGATGCCGAGCGCGATGCGCATCTATGGGCTGAGCAATTCGACGGGGATATGGGCGACCTGTTCGCTTTGCAGAACGACATAACGAGCCGCATTGCCGTCGCTCTCGGCATCGAGCTGATCGTTAGGGAGGCAGCCCGGCCGAACGAGAACCCTGATGCGCTTGACTACTTTTTCCGCGCAAGCGCCGCGCTATACAAACCGCCGACGCGAGAGAGCTACGCCCGAGGTCATCGACCTACTGGAGCGGGCTTTGGCGCTCGACCCACAATCCGCGGAGGCGCAGGGCCGATTGGCGTCAGTGCTCGGAGGCCGTGTTCTAAACAATATGAGCGACTCGGCGGCGGCTGATGTTGAACGCGCGAAAGCGTTGAGCGAGCGAGCCTTGGCATCATGGCCCCGCAGCCCAATTGTGCATTATGCCAAGGGCCAGGCGTTGCGCGCGGAGAGACGATACGCGGAGGCCATTCCCGAATACGAGGCGGTGCTCGCATCGAATCCCAACTCGGCATACTCATTCTACAATATTGCAACGTGCAAGCTCTATATCGGGTCGGTCGACGAGACGATCCCGCTCATAGAGCGAGCCAGCCGCCTCAGCCCGCGGGATGCCTTCGCGCTCGGCTTTTGGTACCAAACCATAGGGATGGTTCATCTGCTGCAATCGCGCACCGAGGAGGCGATCACGTGGTTTGAAAAGGCGCGCCACCATTCTCCGGCACTCTCGGGCATTCACGCTCAACTTGCCTCCGCCTACGCCCGCAATGGCGAAACGGAAAGCGCCGCCGTCGAACTCGCGGAAGCCCGCAGACTGAACACCGACGATCGCTATTCGAGCATCGCTCGTCTGCGGACAGTTAATAATTGGTGGGCACCCAAGATCCGCGCCCTGGCCGAAACTACTTATTTCGCCGGTCTGCACAGGGCCGGTATGCCGGAGGAGTAATCGGGGCAGCGGCGGATTTCCCCGAAACCGCCCCCTCGGTCCAACAGGAACCGTTTCGAAACGGCGGCGGCCTACAAACGGTGGCGGCGCCGAGGATGGTTCTCGACGCCGTCTAGGACAGGAGGGAAACGATGAGACACCATCGTCGGCTCCTGCTTCGGATTGTAGTGGTCTTGACTGTCAAGATCAGAGCGCGTCGTAAGTGGGAGCGGGAGCCGGATCGTGGGATTGATCCGGCTCCTCTCCTGTCCTGGATTTGCATCGGCCGGGGGGCCGATTTTGCCGGCGCTGCCCGCCGGCGGCGAAATCCTTGTTTTGGTGGGGTGTCCTTGATATCTATTCTAAATAGATATCAAGGAGGTGGGCCTCATGTCGGATACCGGTATCGCAAAGATCTTCATGCATGGCCGCAGTCAGGCCGTGCGCTTGCCGTTGGCGTTCCGTTTGCCGGGCGACCGCGTGCGCGTGCGCCGCGTCGAACGGGGCGTTCTCCTCGAGCCGATGGTGACCGATGTCGAGGCTTGGTTCGCGGCGCTCGACCGGTTTGCCGACGTGCCATTCATGGAGGATGGCCGCCGGCAGCCGCCGACGCCGCCGGCCGAGGATCTGTTTGAGTGAATTACCTTCTCGACACCAACGCTGTCGTCGCGCTGCTTCGGGATAATCCCCCCGGCGTGCGCAGTCGCCTGCGGCAGGTTGTGGCCGAAGGGGCTTCAATTGCCGTCTCCTCGAGCGTGCTTTATGAGCTTTGGTACGGCGTGGCGCGCAGCGCGCGCCGCCGCGAGAATGCCGAGCGGCTGCAGGTCTTTCTGTCGGGCAATATCGAGACTGTTGCGTTCAACGACGAAGATGCCGCGGCGGCCGGCGACCTCCGCGCCGCGCTTGAAACCGCCGGAACACCGATTGGCGCCTACGATCTGTTGATCGCCGCCCAGGCCCTGCGGAGCGGAACGACGTTGGTCACGGCGAACGTGTCGGAGTTTGCTCGCGTCCGCAACCTCCCTTGGCAAGACTGGACAACCGAGGTGCCATGACGCGGCGCTGCCTCGCGATTACGGCGACGTAAAAATCGCCGTAATCGCATTTTATGCTCGTTCCAGCATCGCCAGTGACGAGAGGGGCCTGAATGCGCACGCGCCTGCAACCCACAGATGAGGGTTTGCTGCTGATTTGCTGCAGATGCAGCAGCCTGAGACAATCGGCTCAACCGCAGGATGGTGCTCCGAGGGTCAGAGGGCGCGGCCGCGGAATTCGTTGTTGGTGCGGCGGTCGCCGCCGAGCCAGCGAGCCAGTTCGCTGTGGGCGTCGGCGCGGCGGGCGGCGTCGATCTCGGCGGCGTCTTCCGGGTCCTGCGTGAATTCGACGATCAGCCCGTCGGGTGACGACACATAGATCGATTTGCAATAGCCATGGTTGGTTTCGCGATATTTTTCACCGGCCTGCTCCAGCCGCTGCTTCAGCTCGTCATAGGTCTGCTGCTCGGCCTTGAAGGCGATGTGGTCGTAGCGGCCGATCTTCGCCGGCTTCTCGGCCTGGGTCATTTCGTAGAGCTCGGGATCGGCGAACTGGAAAAAGGCGAGCGCGCTGCCGTCGGCCATGCCGAAGAAGGTATGGCAGAACTCGACCTCACGCTGCATCTCGGCGCTGTAGTTCTTTTCGCACCATGTGGCGACCAGCGGGATGCCCAGGAGATCCTCGAAAAACCGGCGATTCACCTCGTGGTCCTGCACGACAAAGGCGTTGTGGTGGAGGCGCGACGGCAGCTTCGACAGCAGCCCGTTGTGTTCCGAAGTGCGAGTCTCGATCGTGTCCATATGCATCCTCCCGTCGTCTGGCCATACGAATTTGAGCGACCATACCACAAAAAATGCTGCATGCTCGTGATAGCCTTCCGCTTTGCAGATAGGGGATGTCGTGAAAGTCAGCGCTATGATCCGGCTCAGCCCCGGCGCCGAGCCGCATACCCGATTGCTCGGCCGCATGGCCGACTATGCCCGCCGCATCGAGGCGAGCGGCTTTCCGGGCATCTGGGTCGGCGATTCGATGGGCCGCGGCCGGCCCACCCTCGATCCCTTGACCGCCTTGGCGGCGCTGGCTGCCGTGACCGAGCGCGTCGAGCTCGGCATCGGCGTGTTGCAGGTGTCGTTGCGCCACCCGATCGAGCTTGCGCACCGCGTGCAATCGGTCCAGGCCTTGTCGGGCGGGCGGTTGCGGCTCGGTGTCGGCAGCGGCTCGACGCGGGCGGATTTCGAACTGCTCGGCGGCGATTACGAGCACCGCTTCCGGACCTTGAGGAATTCACTCGAAATCATGCGCCGCGTGTGGTGCGGCGAGCCGGTCAATGGCGGCACCTTGTCGATCTGGCCCGGTTGCGACGGCGGGCCGCCGATCCTGATGGGCGCCTGGCGGAGCCCGCGCTGGATCACCTACGCTGCAAAGGAATGCCAGGGCTGGACCCCTTCCGGCCGCTACAGCAGCTGGGACGACCTCGAAGCCGGCATGCGGATCTATCGCGAAGCGGGCGGCAACAACGCCGTCCTCGCTAATGTCGCGGTCGATCTCGCCAACCGGCCGCAATCCGCAGACCTTGCCGCGGCCACCAATGTGGCGCTGGTCTGCCCGCCGGATGAGGCGCGCCGCCGGTTGAAGCGGATGGAGCAGCTGGGCTTCGAGGAGGTTTTGCTGGTCTCCCATTATGGCGCTCTTCAGGAACTCGAGGAGGTTTGCAGCTGGGTGACTTGACAGCCGGAGTGGCGGGCGCAAGCTTGCTGGCGGATTTCGATCTCAGCCGAGGCGCGAGACATGATTAGTGCGGATCTGGCCGGCAAGACGGTGCTGGTGACCGGGGCGGCTTCGGGCATCGGGCTCGCTGCGGCCGAGATCTTCTCGCGCTGCGGTGCGACGGTCGCGCTCAACCATTTGCCGGACGACCTGCGTGGCCCGGATCAGGTTGCGCGGCTCAAGGCCGAGGGCCGGCGGATCGTCGCCGCGCCGGGCGATGTATCGCAACCGGGCCAGGCCGAGCGGATGGTGACGAGCGCAATCGATGCGCTCGGGCGGCTCGATTTTCTCGTCAATAATGCCGGGACGCCGAATACTCCGGCGCCGATCCCGTTCTCCGACCTCGATGCGCTGACCGAGGATTTCTGGTCGAAGATCCTGACCACCAACCTGATCGGCCCGTTCCGTTGCGCGCATACCGCGGTGCCGGCGCTGAAGGCGGCGCATGGCGCCATCTGCAACACCGCATCGATTGCCGGGGTGCAGGGGTCGGGCAGCAGCATCCCCTATGCGACGAGCAAGGCGGGGCTCATCAATCTGACGCGTAGCCTAGCGCGCACCCTGGCGCCCGAGATCCGCGTCAACGCGGTGGCGCCGGGCTTTGTCGACAGCCCGTGGAACAAGGACTGGCCGGCCGACCGCAAGACTGCCTCGATCGAGCGCACGCCACTCCAACGCGCCTGCAAGCCCGAGGACATCGCCGAGACGATCTTCTTCCTGTGCGCCGGCGGCGCGATGATCACCGGCCAGACGATCATTGTCGACGGCGGCTTGACGCTTTGACTGGAGGAGAGAGCTATGGACGAGCCAATCAAACTGGAGATCTTCACCGACTACATCTGACCCTGGTGCTATCTCAGTACCGTGCGTATTGAAAAGCTCAAGCAGACGTTCGACATCGACACTGTCCTGGTGCATTTCCCATTGCACCCGGAAACTCCCGCCGAAGGACGCTCGATGGCGGAACTCTACGCCGGGCGCAATGTCGATCCGGAAGCGATGTATGTCCGCATGAAAGGCCTGATGGACGCCGAGGGGCTGCCCTATAGCAGGCGCACCCATACCTATAACAGCCGGCTGGCGCAGGAGCTCGGCAAGTGGGGCGATACCCAGCCCGGCGGCGAGGCCATCCACGATGCGCTGTACCGCGCCTATTTTGTCGATACCCGCAATATCGGCGCTCCGGATGTCCTGCTAGACGTCGCGCAATCGGTTGGTCTTCCGGCCGACGAAGCGCGCGAGGTCTTGACAGAGCGCCGGTTCAAGGACGCGGTCGACGCCGACTGGGCGAAATCGCGGCAGTGGGGTGTGACCGGGGTTCCGACCTTTGTCGCTGCGCGCTACGGCGTCGTCGGCGCCCAGCCATACGAAGCCCTCGAACAGCTCGTCGAGAAAGCGGGTGCACGGCGGCGCAACTAGCGACTTGCGGGAGACGCCGCTCGCGATCGACTACGAGGGTGCCCTTGGGCGGCAGATCATCGAGCTGCATGTCTGGGCAGTCCGCCAAGGGTTGCTGGGCGTTGATGCAGCCGAGCTATTCGACGGCTTTTGCCAACGGCTCGTGCGCGCTCAGGTTCCGCTGTGGCGTGCGTCCGCAGCAATGCGGACGTTGCATCCGCAATGGGGCGGCTACAGTTATACTTGGCACTGTGATTTGAATGCTATCGAGCCCTCGCAATTCGAACGGGACAATCAGAATCGCCGGGATTGGTTGACGAGCCCATTTGCCTATCTTGTCGCTCAGGCGCAAGCACAAGGCTCCGGCGAAAACGGAAACCCCTGGCTGCATCTGCGCCGACGGCTCGCAGGCCCCGAGGCACAGCTCGATTTCCCCATACTCGAAGAGCTCGCCGCCGCTGGCGCCACCGATTATTTAGCTCAGATTGTCCGCTTCGGCCCGGAGGGTGACGCGTCGCGCGGCACTGGCATCGCCTATTCCTTTGCGACGCAATATCGGGAAGGCTTCGCCGAAGATCATCTTGTTTTGCTGCGGGCGGTCTTGCCGGCGTTGTCCCTTGCGATGATGACGCATGCCGGCCACACGATCGCCTCGGGTCTCCTCGAGGCTTATCTCGGGGGTGACGCGGGCCGGCGGGTCCACGCCGGGGCTATAGAGCGCGGCTCGGTCGAGAGCATCCGCGCCGTGCTGTGGTTCGCCGATATGCGTGGATTTACAAAGCTCGCCGACGGCACACCGGGGCTCGAAGTCATCGAGCTGCTCGACGAAATGTTCGAGGCGCTGACCGCTCCGCTTCGCTCGCGCGGCGGCGAGGTCTTGAAGTTCATGGGAGACGGCATGCTCGCGATTTTTCCGTTGCTGCGGGAGACGCAGACTGCCGCCTGCCGCAAAGCGCTCGATGCCGCGCGGGAGGCCATCCGCACAATGGAGAAGGTCAATTCTTTGCGAAGTGACGCGGATAAGCCTATCGCGAATGTCGACCTCGCTCTTCACATTGGAGAGGTGTTGTATGGCAATGTCGGCGCCGCCGATCGGCTCGACTTCACTGTAATCGGACCGGCCGTCAATGAGGCGGCACGCATTGAAACCTTGTGCGAGCCATTGGGCCGCAGCGTGCTGGTGTCCGCCGAGTTTGCTGAAGCGATCGGCAGCTTCGAGGGACTCCAATTTCTCGGCCATCATCGGCTGCGCGGGGTTCGCGAGCCCCGCGCGATCTACGGGTTGGAATTGTAGGGGCGGGTTAGTTGCGCGGCTCCGCTTCTATAGTCTAGGGTTCGTTGTCTTATCGCCGGGGACATCGCCGTGAAAAAATCCATAGCCTTCTGCGCCTTAACCGGGCTGCTGGCCCTAGCTGGCTGCGCCAGCCAGCAGCAGCTAGTCGGGCAGAAGGAAGACCTGCTCGCCGCGGCGGGATTCCAGATCAGGATCGCCGACAGCCCGCACCGCCTTGTCGCAATGCGCAGCCTCCCGCCGAACAAATTCGTCACCAAGGTTGTCAATGGTCAGCCGGTGTATCTCTATGCCGATCCGCTGGTCTGTCGGTGCGTCTATTTCGGCAACCAGCAGAACTGGGCGGCGTACCGGCAAGAGGTGCTGGCGAAGCAACTGGCGGACGAGGCCCAGATGACGGCGCTCATGTATCAGAGCTCCTGGGATTGGGGGCCCTGGGGTTGGCCCTGATCAGCCTTCCTTTGTGAAGCCCTTGGCGCGCATGCAGTTGTTGAGAACCTGGTCGGCGTGGCCCGAGGCCTGGCGGCGCATAGCCTGTGCCTCAATGGTTTGGGTTCCACCGAGCTGCCAGTTTCGGCCGAGCGTCGCATTGATGTCGGCGTTGATACCCTGCTCGTTGGCCAGCGCCGCATTGGCCTGCGCGTTGCAGTCGGCGAGTTCGCGGGCAATCGTCTGATCGTCCGCGCCGACCTTAATCCAATTGGTTGTCGTCGTGGTCTGCCCGGTGCAGGCCACTAGAAGGCAGCCGAGTGCGGCCGCGGATATAGGACAGCGACGGTTACGAATCATCATCGGCTACTCCTGATCTTTCAAGGATCGCCGAATTCACGCGGCACCAGGCCGGATTGGAACCAGGTCACAAAGGTGTAGATGCTGAAGACCGGAAGGCGCAAGCGCTGCGACAAGGCATGGGCGTATGGCACCATGTTCGTGCATTCGAGGAGTACCGCGGCGATGCCGTCATGACTCGCGACGAGCCGGTCGCCGGCCGTAAGGATGTCGCGCTCGGCGGCGGCCACATCGAGCCGTTCCTCGTCGTTGATCATCACGCGGCTGAACTCGCTGCCACCGTCGGTGCCGACGATCGGTGTGGCCGGATCGGCCCCGGCAGCGCGCAAATGCTCCGCGGTGAGGTTGGCGGCGCTGACCGTGAGGACGCCGACGCGTTTGCCAGGCGGCAGTACCCGCTCGATGAATGGGATCTGCATCAGGCTCGAGGTCGCGACCGGCACCCCGACATGCGCGGCGATCTCGCCCTGATAGAGTGAGAGGAACCCGCAAGTCGTCGTGATGCCGTCGGCGCCGAGGCGGGCGAGTTCGTCGGCGGCGCTGAGGAATTCATCCAACAGACCCGCCGCCTTTTCACAAACGACCCGGCGCGGCGACGCGCCCGGCACGACTTTGTAGAGGACCGGAAACGGCCATGTTTCGGCGTTGCCCATATCGCCGGGAATGCGCGGAAAGCGCGTCTCCAGCATCAGGATGCCAACCCTGGCGCCATACAGCGTCTTGCCGCCCCAAGCGATCCGCGTTCTGTCAGTCATGCTCACCGGTCCACACTGGCGCGCGTGCACCAGCCTAGCACATAATCCTGTGGAAGACTCGCCTGCGGAGGAGACTCATGTCGGAAACAGCGAAGCCGGCCGCAATCGAAGCTGCAGCTATCCCGCCCGTCCGCCCCACTCGCGGCTACCCCGAGCCTTTCGCCGCCCGGGTCGCTGGACGAGAAAGGCGCGCACTCGGCGACTCATTCGGACTGACCAATTTCGGGGTGAACCTGACGCGGTTGCCGCCGGACGGGATGTCGGCGCTACGCCACACCCATACGCGAGAAGATGAATTTATCTACATTGTCGACGGCGAACCCGTCCTTGTGACGAATGCGGGTGAGACGCCGCTGCGTCCCGGCATGTGCGCCGGCTTCAAAGCGGGCTCGGGCGACGCCCACCATCTGATCAATCGCAGCGGCCGCGATGTGGTCTATCTGGAAGTTGGCGACCGCAACGCCGGGGATACCGTCGTCTACCCGGACGACGACATCGGCAGAGCGCTGACGCCGAACGCTGAACGTGTCTTTGTGCATCGGGACGGCACACCGTACTGAGGGCTAATGGCGCGGCGCGCGTTCAGTCTCAGCCTCGACGATCTGCGGCGACGTCACGCCCATTGACACGTAAATGCTCATCAAGGTTTCCACCCCGATATTGGCCGGTTTGACCCAAGCGGCCGGGACATAGACCAAGGCACCGCCGACCGGCACGGGCGCGGATGGGATGAGCACCACGTGGTAGGGATCGCCGCCGATCAGGATCGGTTTGGGCATCGGCAATAAACCCAGAACCCCGGCGCCGCCGTCGCCGCCGAAGAAGCACCAGACCGGGCTCATGCTTTTCAGACCGTCCTGGTCCTTTCTGTCCATGATTGCGACAAACCGCTTTGTGACGTCGTACAGATTGCGGACAAACGGAATGCGCTCCATCAAGGAGTCGATCATGAATCGGAGTCGGCTTTCGAGCCGAGATTCTACGCCGAGCCCGAGAAGATAAATCAGCCCGATCACGACGATCGCCCCGAAGGCGTAGGCGACAATGGTGGAATCCGACAACCGGAACCCGATCGAGATCAGGATGCGTCCGATAGCGCTGTCCGGCCCGACATACGCGTAAATGAACGTGCCAACCCACACGATGACGGTGATTGTCACCGCGAGCGGCAACAGGACAAAGAAACCGGCCAGAAACGTACGAAAACGGCTGATCATGCGACACCAAACGCGTCATACCCGAGCGGTAAAGACCGAGAGCCCTTTCTACTCGGCGGCCTTCTCGGGCATCGTGCGCTCAGGTAGCACGGGTCTGCGTGGCCTTGACAGGCTCTTGACTCGTTCGCGCAAGGTTTGAAACAGCACGTAGAGCCCCGGAATTACAAAGATCCCGAGGAAGCTGGCAGCCACCATACCGCCGAACACCGCAGTCCCGACCGCACGGATCGTCGTGGCACCGGCCCCGGATGCGATGACGAGCGGGATCAATCCGGCAATGAACGCAAAGGAGGTCATCATCACGGCGCGGAATCGCAGTCGGGCGCCTTCTATCGCGGCGGCAACGATGTCCTGCCCTTCGCGCCGCTGCTCCATCGCAAATTCGATGATCAGTATGGCGTTTTTTGCGGCTAGCGCGATTAACACGACAATGCCGATCTGCGCATAGAGATTGTTGTCCAACCCGGTAAGCTTCAGAGCCGCCATTGCGCCAAAGATGCCAACCACCACTGATAACAGCGCGGCAACCGGTATCGTCCAGCTCTCGTAGAGACCGACGAGAAATAGATACGCAAAGACGACCGCCAGGCCGAGGATAGAACCCGTCTGCCCCGCGGCTGCCTTTTCCTGCAGCGCCGTACCCGTCCATTCGACGGAAAACCCGTGCGGCAGCGTGGCGGCGGCGACCGCCTCCATGGCCGCCATCGCCTCACCCGACGAGTAGCCGGGAGCCGGCCCGCCATTGATCGTGACCGAGCGCCGGTTGTTGTAACGTACGATTGAAGATGGCGCGGTGATCACCTCGACATCGGCGACCGTACGCAATGGGATCAAGTCCCCCTGCGAGGTGCGGACGCGCACCCGAAAGATGTCTTCGACATTTTTGCGATCGGTTGCGTCCGCCTGAACCTTGACCTGCCAGGTGCGCCCGAAACGGTTGAAGTCGTTGACGTAGGTACCGCCCATTGCGGTCTGCAAGGCGCTGAAGATATCGCCGATCGACACTCCCAAAGTCTCCGCGCGTTCGCGGTCGAGCTTTAGATAGACCTGCGGCGTTGAGGCCCCATAAGTCGTAAAGACGCCGGCCAATGCCGGGTTCTGGTTGGCTGCGATGACAAGACCGTCCGCCACCGCCGCAAGATCCTTCGGCACCGCACCGGCAAGGCTCTGCAGCTGCAACTCGAACCCGGCGGTATTCCCCAGACCGCTGATGGGCGGCATGTTGAAGGCGACGACTGTCGCGGCCGCGATTTGTTGAAAGAGTGGCCGCAGCTCGGTCAATGCCGAGAAGACAGACAGCGACTTGTCCGCCCTTTCATCGAACGGCTTCAGCCCCACAATGGCGAGGGCCTTGTTCGGCAGGGCGAGGCCATCGATCAAGCTGTAGCCGGCGACCGTCAGCACGTTTTGGGCCCACGGCCGGCCGTCGATCATGCTCTCGACCTGAGCAACCACTTTGTTAGTGCGATTGAGTGATGCGGCATCCGGCAGCTGCATCTCGACAAAGAACGCGCCCTGATCCTCTTCGGGCAGAAACCCGGTGGGCACGATTCTGGCGAGCCAGCCGGACCCCAGGGCAAAAGCGAGCACCAGAATTCCAGTAATCAGCGCTCGCCGCGCCAATGGACTCACCAGCGCCACATACCCGTCGCGACTCCTGTCGATGCCGCGCTGAAGCCAGGCGATCAGCCCACGCCTAGGACCTCGGTGGCGCAACAAGATCGCGCACAATGCGGGCGACAGGGTCAGTGCATTGATCGCCGATATCAACATCGATACCGATACGGCCACCGCGAATTGCTGATAGAGCTGGCCGGTGATGCCGGGGATGAACGCCGTCGGCACGAATACGGACAGCAGCACGAGAGTGATCGCGATGATCGGCGCAGTGACCTGAGACATCGCTTTTTCCACTGCTTCGGCGGGAGTCAATTCGGGCTCTGCCTCCAAAATATGCTCGACCGCCTCGACGACGACGATTGCGTCGTCGACGACGATCCCGATCGCCAGGACCAGTGCGAGCAGCGAAATCGTATTGGCAGAGAAGCCGAGCGCCAGCATGACCGCGAAAGTCCCAACCAGTGCAACCGGCACTGCGATGATCGGGATCAAGGTCGCGCGCAGGCTCCCCAGGAAGATAAAGACAACGATGCCGACGAGCGCAAAGGCCTCGAGCAAAGTTTTTTCGACCTTGTAGATCATCGCGTTGACGAAGACTGTCGTGTCGTACATCACGTCATAGGCGACGTCCTCGGGTAGAATGGGCTCCATCTCCGTCAGCGCTTTTTTGACCCCCGCTGCCACGGCAATCGCATTGGCGCCAGGCGACTGATAAACAGCAATGGCCTCGCCGGGCCGACCGTTATAGCGAGCCAAGCTGTCGGCGATTTTCGAGCCGAGCTCGGCGCGGGCTATGTCCTTGACGCGCACGATCCCGCCATCGGGGCTGGCGCGGACAACGATGTTATTGAACTCCTCGACCGTTGTCAGCCGCCCCTGGGTGCTGATGTTCAACTGGAATTCGACCTCGGGCACCAGCGGCGCGGCGCCGATGCGGCCGACTGGGGCTTGGATATTCTGAGAATTGAGCGCGCTGATTACGTCTTTGGGAGTAATGCCGAGACTGGCCATTCGGTCGAGATTGAGCCAGATCCGCATCGAGTACTCGAGATCGCCCCATTGGCTCGCCTCCCCGACACCGCGCACCCGCTTCAAGGTGTCGACGACGTTGATCTTGGCGAAATTCGACAGGAACAGCGCGTCGCGGCTGCCCTTCGGCGAATATATGGCAATCACCTGGAGCAGCGAGGTCGACTGCTTCTTGGTCGTGACGCCGTTGCGCTGCACCTCGGGCGGCAGCAGAGCGAGCGCTTGGTTGACGCGGTTGGTGGTGTTGACGGTATCTAGGTCGGGGTCGCTGCCGACCTCGAAGGTGACGTTGAGGGAATAGGTCCCGTCACCGCCGGAGGTCGATTTCATATAGATCATCTTCTCGACGCCGTTGACCTGGTTCTCGATGACCTGGGCAACGCTTTCCTCGACGGCCTGTGCCGACGCCCCGGGATAGAGCGCGGTTACCTGCACTTGGGGGGGCACGATATCGGGAAACTGGGCGACCGGAAGAGCGCGGAGCGCGATCACGCCGGCAATTGAAATGACCACCGCGATGACAATGGCGAGTCGCGGCCGGCGAATGAAGACGGACGAGATCATCCTGGCGTTCGCCTGTCGTCAGCCGGCCGGGGACGGCGCCAGCTGGGGCGCTACGGTCATCCCCGCACGGATGCGCTGCTGCCCTTGCACCACGACACGTTCGCCCGGCTTCAGCCCTTCATCGACGACCGCGAGCCCCTCGCGGCCGACACCGAGATGAAGCCGGCGCTGCTCAATCTTGTCGTCTTGGCCAACGACAAACACGTAAGGCCCGGTCTGGTCCATCGCGATCGCGGCTTCGGGGATCACCACGACCTTGTCGCCGCCCTTTTCTTCGAGAATGACGCGCACGGTTTGCCCATCGACCAGGATGCCGTCGGGGTTGGGGAACATCGCCCGGACCGTCTGACCATCTGTGCGGGGATTGACCTGGACATCGAGAAAATCAATACGCCCCTGTTCCGAGTATAGGGAACCATCGGCCAGCCGCACGCGCGCCCGCACTTTTCCATTCGAGCCGGAATCACGGCGCGCTTCGAGCCTCTCACGTTGAGTGACCGAGAAGAGAACCTGCATTGGGTTCTCCTGAACCACCGTGGCGAGAACCCCAGTGTCCGGACCGACCAGATTGCCGGGCGAAGCCGCCGGCCGGCCAATCCGGCCGCTGATCGGCGATTTGATTTCGGTATAAGTCAGCTGGATTTGGACATCGCGCAGGTTGGCCTCGGCCTCCATGACCGCAGCTTTGGCTTGGCCCTGTTCGGCCGTGCGTTGGTCGAGTTGGGCGACCGGTGCGTTGCCTTTACGCGTCAGCTCGGCGGTTCGCGCCAGTTGCTGATCGGCATTAGCGAGCGTCGCCTGGGCGGCGGCGAGCTGTGCCTTGCGCTGGTCGACCGCCGCTTCGAAGGGTTCTTTCTCGATTGTGAAGATCAGCTGGTCCTCTTTGACCTGGTCGCCGTCTTTGAACAGGCGAGGACCGAGATAGCCCTGCACGCGCGCTCGCAGATCCACCTTTTCGAGCGCTTCAGCCCTACCGACGAACTCGGCCTGTTTGGTCATCGAGCGCAGCTCGGCCGGCTGGACCAGCACCGCTGGCGACCCTGCAGGCTGGGCGTACGCCGGCCGTAGCAGCAGCGCCGCGCAGGCAAGGATAATCAAGGAAAAATGTTCCGCTTTCATGAAGAGCCCCGACACCGCTGACAAGAAGTAAAATACTCTGACGGGGCCCGAGCGTCAGACAAATACTTCGGCCAGCCGGAGGGAGACCGGCGGCCGCTCAGTCGAGCAGCGAAACGATGCCGCTTGCGAGATCGTAAAAGCCGGCGACGACCTTGAGCCGGTTCTGTTTAATCTGCTCGGCGAGCACGGGAGAGGATTGCCGCAGCAAGCCAGCCTGGATTCTCGCATTTGCTTTGATCGCCCCATCCAGGTCGGCGCCGACTTGGTCGACCGCGTGCCGAATATAGGGATAGAGTCCGCTGATCTGACCCGGCACTGCCTTCGCCTCGATCGAGGCCTTGACCGCGCCGCAATTGGCATGGCCCAGCACGACGATTACCCGGGTGCCAAGCACTGCCGCGCCATACTCGAGGCTGGCGATCACCGACGAAGCGGCGATGTTGCCGGCAACCCGCGTCACAAAAATATGCCCGATGGTCTGGTCAAAAATCAGCTCGACCGGCACGCGCGAATCCGCGCAGGACAGCACCGCGGCGAACGGTTCCTGCCCCTCGGCGGTTTTGGCCTTCAATAGTTCCAGATCCTCTGCGAAGGAGGTCATCCGGCCTTCGGCAAAGCGCCGGTTGCCGTCCATCAATTGCCCCAATGCCGCCTCGGGGCTCAGTGTCGTCTGCGCCAATGCCGTGGGCACTCGGTCCGGCCCGCAAACGCCGGCGGTCGCGGCCACCGTCAGCATTCCTCGAAAGAGTGAGCGCCTGGAAATGGTCATTGCTGTACCTCAGAGCCCGACCAGCCGGGCGCTTTCTTCCCACAAGCGGCGTGCAAGGCCGTCGTCAAGCGCCAAAGGGTCGGGCTGAGCGA
>Ga0306921_10001778_pt1 | contig 21214 bp, 12 predicted proteins | sample sta12Cox44000080_FD_203760 | JGI IMG/M metagenome (GOLD analysis project Ga0306921, IMG submission 203760) | Lab enrichment of tropical soil microbial communities from Luquillo Experimental Forest, Puerto Rico - statoxic.12C.oxic.44.000.080 (v2)... | ecosystem: Environmental > Terrestrial >...
TCATAGCCTTCATGCGACTTTTGCTGGTCGAAGACGACCCGCGCATTGCCCGTTTCGTCACCAAAGGTCTCGAGGAGCAATCCTACGCCGTCGATGTTGTTGCGAACGGGAACGACGCTGTCTACCAAGTTGAAATTAATGACTACGACCTGGTCGTGCTCGACGTGATGATTCCCGGCCGCGACGGCTTCTCGACCTGTCGTTCTATTCGCGGGCTCGGAAAACGCATGCCCATCCTCATGCTGACGGCCCGCGATGCGGTCGAGGACCGCATTACCGGGCTCGATTCCGGCGCCGACGACTACCTGACCAAGCCCTTTGAGTTTGGGGAGCTTCTCGCACGCCTCCGCGCGCTTTTGCGCCGACCGAATGAATTGCGTCCCGCAAAGATCGTTGTAGGAGATCTCGTCCTCGACACGGCTTCGCAAACCGCTAAGCGCGGCAACCGCTCCATTTTCCTCACCACGAAGGAGTACGCGTTGCTTGAGTTCCTGGCGCGCAATGCCGGCAGGGTCGTGGGTCGCTCGGAAATTGCCGAGCACGTCTGGGACGAATCCTTCGATCCCTTTTCCAATCTGATCGAGGTCTACGTAAACCGCCTGCGGCGCAAACTCGGCGAGGATGCCGGCAAGCCCCTTCTCCAAACGCGACGCGGCAGCGGATATATTCTCTGCGGTCCGCCGGATACCAAGGAGCAATCACAAAGCAAACCTCCCACCCCGCCGACACCGAGAAAATCGCATGCTTGATTCGGTCCGCCTGCGCCTCACCCTCTGGTACAGCCTGGTTCTCGCTTTTGTTCTCGTTTTGCTCGCTGTGTTTACCTACTTTCTGTACTGGCGCAGCATTGCGCAACGCACGGACGCTGGCCTCGCTGAACTTGCCGATGCCTTTGTGACAACTTTCCACGCAGAACTCAAGGACGAAACCGGACCCGACGCCGTGAAAAACGCGGCTCACGTCGCCATGCTCGAACACCGCTTTCGAGACACGGTGATTGCGGTGCTCGGTCCTCGGAACAATATCGTTGAAAGCTCACTGGAATTGCCCAGAATTAACTCCTCCCGGGAACTTGTCACAGCGGACCTCTTCTCTTCCAGGGAGTTCCAATCCCTGGTCCGAGAGACCGCGTCGCACCCGAGCGGGTTCCGCGATGTGCCGGGCGGCAGGGCCGGCTTTCGCGCTTTTGCCCGGCAGGTGGCCGCTGCGGGACAGAACTTCACGCTCGTCGTGCTGCAGTCGCTTCATCCTCAACAGGAAATGATGGAAGACATTCGCGACACGTTTCTCTGGGCCATTCCCATCGCCTTGGTTCTGGCCAGCATCGGAGGGTATTTTCTCGCCCGAAAGAGCCTGGCTCCGGTTGCCGCCATGGCCTCGCAGGCCCGCCGCATGGGTGCGGAAAATCTTCACGACCGTCTTGAAGTCGCGAACCGACGGGACGAACTCGGTCAACTGGCCACCTCCTTCAATCAATTGCTCGAGCGCCTCGAGAAATCCTTCGAACTCCAGCGCCGCTTCGTCGCTGACGCCTCGCACGAGCTGCGCACACCGGTGGCCATCTTGCGTGGCGAAGCCGAAGTGACCCTCTCCAAAACTGATCGCCCGTCCTCGGAATACCGCGAAACCCTCGCCATCCTTCGTGACGAGTCGCAGCGCCTCGCGCACATCGTCGAGGACCTCTTCACCCTTACGCGCGCGGACGCCGGTCAATATCCTCTCACCCTGCGCGAACTCTATCTCGATGAGCTCGCTTCGGACGTCCTTCATCACGCGCGCTCGCTGGCCATCGGCAAGAACATTACCCTTTCCTCTTCCATCGATCCCGAACTCCCGCTTCACGCCGACGAATCGCTCCTTCGCCGCATGCTTCTCAATCTTCTGGACAACGCCATCAAATACACTCCCGAAGGTGGAACGGTTTCTCTGTGCTGCAGGAAGCTCGAAGGGCAATACGTCGTCAGCGTGACCGACACCGGCTCGGGTATCCCCTCCGAGATGCAATCCCGGATTTTTGAACGCTTCTTCCGCGCCGATAAAACCCGCTCGCGCTCCGAGGGTGACACGGGCGGTGCCGGGCTTGGGTTGTCCATCGCACGCTGGATTGCCGAAGCCCACCACGGCCGGCTCGAGCTCTCGCGCTCCGATTCCTCTGGAAGTACCTTCACCGCCTATCTGCCCTTTGACACCTCCCGTTGTTAATCCTGCATTTAGGTCCATTTCGCTAACTTCAAAGAGGTTTGTATTTCTGCCCGGACGCTTCCTATGCAACCAAGGCTTACGGCCACAATTCTGATAGCGATACTCTTCGCCCTCGCTGAGCTCCCTGGGTGGGCGCAGGAGGCGCCTTCAAACCCCGTGCCAAAGGTGGCTCCCGATGCGCAGCAGACGGCCTCAAACGCACCCGCCGCACTCCGCCTTACTCTCCAGCAAGCCTTGGACCTCGCCCGGAAAAACAGCACTCAATTTCAGGCTGTGCTCACGGAAGCCGGTCTTGCTCGCGAAGACCGCGTCCAGGCCCGCGACTCGCTGCTTCCTGGCGTCGGCTTCACTACTTCGGCGCTGTATACACAGCCGAACAGTCTTGGCACGGTCAAATACATTGCCAACAACGCGCCGCACGAATACGTCAGCCAGGGAAACGTGCATCAACAACTCGACCTGGCTTCGGTCGCGTCCTACCGGCGAACCGCTGCCCTCGCGGCCGCTGCCAAAGCGCGTGCCGAGGTCGCTTCCCGCGGACTCGTCGTCACCGTCGTCCAGGATTATTTCGCCGTCGGCGCCGCGGAGCAGAAACTTGCTACCGCCAGGAAGAATGCGGAAGAAGGAGAAAAATTCCTCCAGCTCACCGAAAGCCTCGAAAAGGGCGGGGAGGTGGCGCACTCCGATGTCATCAAGGCCGAATTGCAGGTCCAGGAACGCCGCCGCCAGTCCCAGGAAGCGCAATTGACGCTGCTGAACGCGCGTCTTGAGCTTGCCGTGCTGATTCTCCCTGACTTCAATGACAACTTCGAAACCACCGACGACCTGCACGCCAGTGTGCCGCTGCCGACCCGTGACGAATTTGAAGCCCAAGCCGCAAAGGAGAATCCGGATGTGCGCGCCGCGCTCTCGACCGTTCAAGCGGCCAATAACGACGTGCTCGGCGCTCGGTCCGGCTATCTTCCTTCGGTCTCTCTCGATTACTGGTACGGAATTGATGCGGAGCACTACGCCACCTACTCTCCGGTCCCGCCGCCCGGAACCGGAAAGGTCTCGAACCTCGGCTCCTCCGCCATGGCTTCGCTTACCCTGCCGCTATGGAATTGGGGCGCCACACAAAGCAAAGTGCGTCAGGCCGAACTCCGGCGCGATCAGGCCAGGCGTGAACTCTCCTTTACCCAGCGGAAGCTGCTCGCCGAGATGCGTTCCCTTTATTCCGAAGCGGAAACGGCTCTGAACGAATTGTCTGGCCTCGAACGATCCGCCGAACTCGCCGCTGACAGTCTCCGTCTCACCACGCTCCGTTACAAAAACGGCGAGGCCACCGTTCTCGAAGTCGTCGACGCCCAGAACACCTTCGCGCAGGCCAACGCCGGGTTTCACGATGGCGCGGCCCGTTATCGCGTCGCTCTTGCAAATCTCCAGACGCTCACAGGAGTGCTGACCGCTCCATGAAACACCGATTTTCATTTTATTCCGTGAGCCGAACGCTCGGGCCTGCTGGAGCCGCGCTCCTGCTGTGCTCAGTAGCGCTGCTTTACGGTTGTGGCGGCGGCGAGAAGGAGCCGGAACCCATCGTCACCGTGCAGGTGACACCGGCGAAGCGCGGCCCCATCGAGCAGACCGTATCTGCCGAAGCCGTCGTTTCACCCCTTCAGCAGGCCGTGATTACGCCAAAAATCACTTCCACCATCAGCAAGTTCTACGTGCAGCGTGGTAGCCGCGTCAAACAAGGCCAGATCCTCGCGGTTCTTGAAAACGCTGACCTCGAAGGCGCGGCGGAGCAAAGTAAGGGCGAATTCGAACAAGCGGAGGCGGGTTACGCCACGACCACCGGAGCGAGCCTTCCGGAGCAAATTCAAAAGGCGGAGCTCGACGCCGCCGCGGCCAAAGCCGCCTTCGACGCGCAAAACAAAGTCTACGACGCGCGCAAGAACCTTTTTGACCAGGGCGCCATTCCCCGCCGCGACCTCGATTCCGCCGAGGTGGCGCTCGCGCAGGCTCGCAGCCAGAACGAACAAGCCCAGAAACAGCTCGTAGACCTTCAAAAACTGGGCAAAGAGCAAACCCTGAAATCCGCATCCGGCCAGCTGTCCGCTGCAAAAGGGAAATATCTCAATGCCAAGGCCCAACTCAGCTATTCGGAGATTCGCAGCCCGATCGATGGCGTCGTGACCGACCGCCCACTCTTTCAAGGCGAACTTGCCACCGCCAACCAGCCCCTGCTGACCGTAATGGACACTTCGAAGCTCATCGCCAAAGCGCACATCGTGCAAGACCAAGCCGTCGAACTCAAGGTCGGCGATGCCGCCGAACTTAACCTCGAAGGTGTCGACGAGCCCATCAAGGGTCGCGTCATGCTCATCAGCCCAGCGCTCGATCCGGGAAGCACCACCATCGAAGTCTGGGTCGAGGCCATCAAGCCCGGTCCGGCATTGAAGCCCGGCATGAACGTTTCAATCGAAGCCGTGGCGAAGAGCGTGAAGGACGCCGTAGTTGTACCGGCCTCTGCCGTCTACAAGAATCCGGAAGCGGGTGATTATGTGCTGCTCGCTGGTGCGGACAGCAAGGCCCATCTCACGAAAGTCAAAATTGGTGTCCGCAGCAAGGAGCTCGCCGAAATTCAATCCGGTCTTAAGGAAGGCGATTCGGTCATTACCGCCGGCGGATACGCTTTGCCCGACGGCACCAAAATCAAAATCGAAGCCGCTCCTCCCGCCGAAGGTGAAGCTACCAAGGATTCTGCTGACAAGTCCCCTAAGCCCGACGCCACGACGGAAAAGCGTGCCGCCAAGGGCAAGGAGTAGGCGGGCATGGACCGAAGCTCTGGCCAAACCGCTTTGGAGGTGCCGACCGCGCGCAAAGAGGCGAAATCGCCGTGGTTCAAGCGCTTATCGCGGCCAATCTTGTTTTTGACGATCAGCTTCGCGCTCGTCGGTGCCTACCTCGCGTTCAGCATCCCGGTGGCCGTTTTCCCCAACACCGACTTTCCTCGCATCCTCATCGCTATCGACAACGGCGTCATGCCCATCGATCAGATGCTCGTCACCATTACCCGCCCTCTCGAAGAAGCCGTAAACAGTGTCCCGGGCCTCGAGAAAGTCGTTTCCATCACCAGCCGTGGCTCCGCTGAAGTGGATCTCTTCTTCGACTGGAATTCCGACATGATTCTCACCCTGCAGCGGGTGGACGCCGTCGTCGCCCGCCTGCAGCCTGAACTTCCCCCTGGCGTAAAGGTTGAAACGCACCGCCTGACCTTTGCTTCCTTTCCCATCATCGGCTACAGCCTGACGTCCGACACCGTTCCGCAGAACAAACTCTGGGAAACTGCCACTTACGATTTGAAGCCGCGCATCAATCGCCTCGGCGGTGTCGCCTCCGTGCTGGTTCAAGGCGGGCGCGTCCCTGAATTTCAGGTCACTCCCGATCCTTCGCGCCTTCACGCCGCTGGGATCACCGTTACCGATATTCTCGACGCCATTCGACGCACCAACTTGATTGATTCTCCCGGCCTCCTCGAACACGAACATCAGCTTGTGCTGGGCTTGGTCAGCGGCCAGGTGCGGACCCCGGAGCAGATTGCTCAGATCGTTGTCAAAACCCCGACGAACGGCATCCCCATACGGCTCGGCGACATTGCCAAAGTTGCTCCTTCCGAAGCCCCCGTCTACACGATCGTCACTGCAAACGGAAAATCCGCTGTTCTCTTGAGCATCAATCGCCAGCCGGACAGCAACACCCTCGACGTCGCAAACGAAGTACACCAGAAAATCGCGGAGCTCCGCCCTACTCTTCCGCCCGGCGTGCATCTGGAACTCTTCTATGACCAGTCGACCATCGTCCGGGACTCCATCGCCAGCGTCCGCGACGCGGTTCTCCTCGGGATCCTTCTTTCCTCCGCGATTCTCGTGCTTTTTTTGCGGGACTGGGGCTCGTCGTTTGTCGCTGCCCTGGTCATTCCCGTGACTTTGCTGCTGACGCTGATCGTTCTAAAGCTCACCGGCCAGAGTTTCAACCTGATGACCCTCGGCGGCCTCGCCGCCGCGGTCGGCCTTGTGATTGACGACGCCATCGTCGTGCTCGAAAACGTTGTCTTGCATCGCGACGCGGGGGAGTCGCGTTTCGAGGCTATCCGGAGCGCTCTCCGCGAAATTACCGTGCCCCTAGTCGGCTCCACCATTACGCCCATCGTTGTCTTTCTGCCGCTCATCTCAACGACCGGCGTTACGGGCAGCTTTTTCCGCGCCCTCGCGATTACCATGACCGTTGCGCTCGTCAGTTCCTTGCTCCTTGCGCTGACTTGGACGCCGACGCTCAGCCAGTATTTCGTCCGCCGTAAAGAAACGCTGGCGGCCGGCGAAGTCTCGACCGAAAGGCACTCGGCGGCGGCTCTGCTTGAAGCCGAAGAGGCCCATCTCTCCGGATTTTTCGGCCGGATTGTGGACTTCTACAGCCGCGTCATGCGCCAGCTCTTACACCGCCCGTTATTGATCGCGGTGGGCTCGGCTGCCGTACTGGTGCTCTCTTTTGTCTGTTACAAACTGCTCGATTCCGATTTGCTCCCCTCGATGGATGAAGGCGGCTTCATTCTCGACTACTACACTCCCGCCGGCAGCTCCCTCGCGGAGTCCGACCGCATCCTCCAGCACATCGAAGAAATCATCCGCTCCCAACCGGAGGTCGAAAACACCTCCCGCCGCACTGGCCTCCAACTGGGTCTTGCCGCGGTTACCGAAGCCAATCGCGGTGATTTCACCGTCAAGCTCAAGAAGGGTCGCAGGCGAGACATCGACGACATCATTTCTGACATCCGTTCCGAGGTCAAAAAGGCCGAACCCGTCGCCGAGGTCGAGTTCGTTCAGCAGCTGCAGGACATGATTGGCGACCTGAGCAATCAGCCCGAGCCTGTGGTCATTAAGCTCTTCTCTCCCGACGGGAAATTGTTAAACTCGACCGCTCCCCGCGTGGCCGAGGCGATCCAGAAAATTCCTCACGTTGTGGATGTGCTCGACGGCATCGAAAATACCATCAGCGGTCCGGCCGTCACCTATCAAGTCGATCCTATCGTCGCCGCCCGCGCCGGATTTACGCCCGAAGAGGTCGCCACCGATGCCGCGGCGGTCCTTGAAGGCGAACCCGCAGCCACGCCGGTGGTTCTGAACGATCGCGCCTACACCATCCGGGTCCGTTTCCCGGCGCAAAATCGTGCTTCGCTCGACCGCTTGAGCAACACCCTGCTCACCAGTGCGACAGGCAAAACCGCTACGCTCGGCTCTCTCGCGACAATCACTTCCGACCCCGGTCAGACCGAAATCCGCCGCGAAAACCTTCAGCGCCTCGTCCAAGTTACCGCGCGCTTTGAGGGTATCGGTCTCGGCTCAGGCATGGACGCGGTCAAAAAGGCCGTCGCCGATCTCCACCTGCCATCCTCCATACGCGTCGAATACGGCGGCCTGTACGAAGAGCAGCAGAAATCTTTCCGCGACCTTCTTACCGTGTTTTTGCTGGCCCTCGTTCTTCTCTTTGCGGTTTTGCTCTTCGAATTTCGGACTTTCTCCGCTCCTCTCGCCATCCTCGCTTCCGCCATCCTTTCTACGTTCGGTGGATTTTTGGCGCTGCTCGTGACCGGCACCACGTTCAACGTCGCTTCTTTCATGGGCATGATCATGGTCATCGGTATCGTGGCCAAGAACGGAATTCTGCTGCTCGACGCCGACGAGCGTTTCCGCCAATTGGGGTTCACCCCGGAGGAATCCATGATTCAGGCGGGCCGGCGCCGGCTGCGGCCAATTGCCATGACCGCGCTGGCCACGATTGCCGGAATGCTGCCGCTCGCCCTGGCTTCGCTCCTTGGAAAGCTTCCTTTGGGTATCGGAGGAGGCTCCGGTTCGCAGATGCTCCAACCCCTTGCGATCGCGGTCATTGGCGGCCTGCTCAGCTCCATCGTTCTATCCTTGGTGCTCACCCCGACAATTCACTACTATCTTGACCGCGGCACACCCGCGCTAGAAGCCTAAGCGTAATCTTCTGTTAACCAGCCGTTCATACTGGCCAAACTACACTTTCCGCTCGGGTACAGGGTGTGCGAGTCCTCATCGTAGAAGACGAACCGGAAATGGCCGTTTTGCTCTCCCGCGGCCTTCGCGAGGAGCAGTATGAGGTCAGCCACGCCAGGGATGGCCTGGCAGCACTCGAACTCTCCGCCGCTCAATCCTTCGACGTCATTCTCCTCGACGTCATGCTGCCCCGGATGAGCGGCCTTGAGGTAGCGCGGGTTCTCCGCCGGCGAGAGCAGGAAACACCCGTCCTGATGCTTACCGCCCGGGATGCGCTGCACGACGTCGTCAGCGGTCTTGACGCCGGTGCCGATGACTACCTGACGAAACCGTTTTCCTTCCAGGAGCTTTTGGCACGCATCCGAGCCTTGGTGCGCCGTCATGAGTTCCGCCGCAGAAACGTTCTGGAATTCGGCGGCCTGACTCTCGATGTCACTTCGCTTCGAACCTTCCGCGACGGCCGTGAAATTCATCTCTCCCAGACTGAATTCCGCATCCTCGAACTCCTGGTCAAAAATGTCGGCCGCGTGGTCTCGCGTCAGGAAATTCTGAGCACGGTGTGGGGGCAGGGCCGCGCCGTCCACGAAAATACCCTCGATGCGTTTATGCGCTTGCTCCGCAAGAAGGTCGATCAGGACTCCCAGTTCAAATTGATCCAGACGCAACGAGGATTCGGCTATTCCATCGGCCCGGTGAGCGCCCAGTGAACCTCACCATCCGTGCCCGGCTCACGCTGCTCTACTTTGTGGTTCTTGCCGCTTCCTTTGCAGCCTTCTTCTGGATCTGTGATTTTGGCTTCCGCCGCAGCATCGAAATTACCGTCAACGACGCCTCGCGCAGCAACCTCGAACGCGTCCGCGCCGTCATCGAAAAAGCTCTCCCCCAGGGTGTCCCGACGGTTCGCCACGAACTCACGGAACTTTCCGGTCTCTGGGCGAGCGGAGCGATTTTCGAGGTCGCGGGCCCCGACGGCCAGTGGATTTTCCAGTCCCCGCGCTTTCTGAAGCCGCAGGCGCCTTTCCCGGAGCTGGAGTCTCCCGAGGTCTCCTTTCTGACCACGAACCTTGATCTGCTGCAGTACCGTATTGCTCGCCAGAAAATGGCCCTCGGCGGCTACGCCTTTCAAATCGACGCCGCCGTGCCAACCGAGCCTTTCGACCAGGCGCTCGACAATTTCCGGCTGATCGAAAAGGAATTCTTGCCCTTGCTGGTCATTCTCGCTTCTTTTCTTGGCTACTGGCTCGGCGGCAGAGCCCTGGCTCCGGTGAACCGGATCATCCAGTCCGCCGAGGGCATCGGCGTATTGAATCTCTCCCGGCGCCTCGAGGTGCCGCGCGCGAAGGACGAACTTCGCCGCTTGACGGAAACCCTCAACGCCATGCTCGAGCGCATCGAATCCTCCGTGAAGCGCATCACACGATTTACCGCTGACGCCTCGCACGACCTGCGCACCCCCCTCTCTTTGATCCGGACGAGCGCCGAACTCGCTCTCCGCCGCAAACGCTCCGAAGATGACTACCGCGAATCCCTCACCCGCATTCTCCTGATCTCTGAAGAAACCACCCAGCTCGTCGAGGGCCTCCTTACCCTCGCTCGCGCCGATGCGGGTGCGGCTCAATTGAAGTGCCAATCTCTCGACCTGCGCCCCATTCTTCTGAAGGTGGCTCATCAGGCCCGCTTCCTGGCGGCCGCCAAGGGCCTGTCGTTTACCGAGCACTTTTCCGCCGAGACCCTGCCTATGCTGGCTGACCCCGCTGCCATCGAGCGGCTCCTCCTCTCACTCCTCGATAACGCCGTTAAGTACACCCCAGTCGGTGGACGCGTGACAGTCCGTGCCTCGTCTCATCACGGCTCTGCCGTCATCGAAATCGAAGATACGGGCATGGGTATCGCGGAGTCGGATTTCCCGCATATTTTCGAACGCTTCTTTCGGGCCGACCAGGCTCGCTCGCGCGAAATCCGCGGTTCCGGCCTTGGTCTGTCGATCGCTCGGTGGATCACGGAAGCCCACCACGGCTCGATTGAAGTCACAAGCCAGCTTGGCAAGGGCTCCTGTTTCCGAATCCGCCTTCCGTTGACGGCCCCGGTTCCCGGCCAGATGCCATCCTTTGCCGTCAATAACTCCGTATCTGTGCCTGAAAGCTCTGTAACCTGAAAGCGTTTTCAGCCCTTCTTTAACCGATTCTTAACACTCGTTCATTCCTCCTTAAGCACTCGAGTGGCTAAATGAGCCCCAGCAACGGTCCCGGCTCTTCCTTCGGTCGGTCGAAGTGAAGAGGGGTTTCGAGTGTTCGGTGCGGGGTTATTTCTAAAAAGCACGGCCCGAGTTCAGCGCGCTCAGGAATGGCTCGCCCCGGCGAGGTTCATCCGAAGCGCAGCCTGGCTCCAGGAATAACCTCAGGTTATTCGTGCCAATTGGTGCTTGTTCGAGTGCCTGAATTCTGCTCTTTGGGGGAGATTCCTTTATGAAACGTTTCATCCACGGCTTCGCGATTCTGCTCGTGATCGCATCGACCTTGCTCGCCGAGGGCCTGCTCGCCCAATCCACTGGCTCCGTTTACGGTCATGTCACCGATTCATCCGGCAGCATCCTGCAAGGCGCGCAAGTGCAATTGCAACCCACCTCCATTATCGTCATCACCGGCGCTCAGGGCAGCTATTTCATTAACGACATCGCCCCGGGTACCTACACCCTTGCCATTTCCTACGTCGGCTTCAATCTTTTTACCAAAACCCTCGAAATCACCCCGGGCAAAAGTCTTACGGTCGACGCAAGCATGCAAGTGAACTCGCAGAAGGATGAAATCCTCGTGACCGCAGACCGCGCATCGGGCGAGGCGGAAAATATCAACCGGCAGCGCACCGCCGACAACGTACTGCAGGTGCTCACGAACGAAGTGATTACCAGCCTGCCGAACGCCAACATGGCCGACGCGCTCGGCCGCTTGCCGAGCGTTACCCTTGAGCGCGATGAAGGCGAAGGCAAATATGTGCAGGTTCGCGGGACCGAGCCCCGCCTGACGAATGCCACCATCGACGGCGTCAACGTCCCGTCGCCCGAATCCGGCGTCCGCAACATCAAGTTTGATACGCTCCCTGCCGACTTCGTCGAATCGGTCGAAATCAACAAGACCCTGCAGGCCAACATGGATGGCGACGGCATCGGCGGCTCGGTGAACATGATCACCAAGACCGCCGGCGAACGCCCCACGGTTTCCTTTACCGGAATCGGCGGGTATACGCCCATCATCGGCGGCCGCGGCGTTGTCGAATCCGCGGGTACGCTCGGGCAGCGCTTTGGCGCGGAAAAGAGGTTGGGCGTTTTGATTGGCGGCACCTACGACTGGAACGGCCGGGGCATCGACGATATCGAGCCGGTGTCCGACCTTGCCACGCTTGCTAACGGAACTCAGCAGAAATGGACGGACAATCAGGACATTCGTGAATACAAATACTACCGTAGCCGCTGGGGTGTTGCGGGCAGCGCGGACTACAAGCTCTCGGACGCTTCAAACATCTATGTTCGCGGCCTCTACTCAGATTTCAGGAATTATGGCGACCGTTGGGTCTACAGCCTGACTGACAATACGCCAAACATTAACATTCTCGGCGCACAGTTTGCCCCCCAGGGCACAAAAGGGCCTAACCCCAACGGGTGCACACCCGACCCAACGGGGAATGGAAACGTGTCGCCTCCTTGCACGGGCACGCCCAGTTTCAACACATCCATTCGCCGCCCGAATTACGCCATCGGGAGCCTGGTGGCCGGCGGAAGACACGTCTTCACGACCACGTGGTTTGCCTGGGACTTTTCCGCTTCGCGCTCCCGTCAGATTGAAAATGGCGACCCACAAGCCAACTTCAACAGCACCCTGACCAGTAGCGGCTGCCAGTTTGATCCCGCAGCTACGATCACTGTTTACCGCCCGCAGTGGAACAACCAATGCTACGCGGAAGCCTATGGACCACCCTACGGTCCGGCTTCCGGGGGCGGCCCCACCACACTGCTGTTCAACCAGCTCACCTATTCCCACGGCCACACCGCCCAGGTAAATTTGCAGGGCGTGGGCGCCTTTGCCAAGCGCTACCACCTTGGTTCCCATCTCTCCACCATCGAGATCGGCGGAAAATTCCGCAACGCCCACAAGTTCGACGACTCCATCAATTACACCATCACGCCGCTCGATTCGATCGGCTCCGTCGCCCTCTCGAACTTCCCGAACACCTTCACCAACAACAACTACTACAACAAGTCCTATAATCTTGGTTACAACCCCAGTTACAACGATGTCTACGCCTTCGTTTACAACAACCCCAGCCACTACCTGAGTCCCAACGACCCGAGCGCACAGGATCTTTCAAGTCAATACGACATGGTTGAGCAGGTCTCCGCGGGCTACATCATGGACACCATCGATATCGGCAAGGCCCGCATTATTGCCGGAATTCGTGTTGAGGGTACAAATCTCAGGACCGTCAGTTTTGACGCCAACACCAATCTCGTGGACGTGAAAAACTCCGGTTCCTACATCAATGTTCTCCCGAGTGCCGCGATTCGCTATGCGCTCGATTCCAACACTTACCTCCGGCTCGCCTACGCTCGCGGCGTGTCGCGGCCCGATCCTCAGGACATCGCTCAGGCCGTATCCTGGACGTTTGTCGGCCCCAATGATCCCACGAACTCCGCCACCCTCAGCAATCCGGGCCTCAAGGCCGAAGTGGCAGACAACTTCGACCTGCTGATCGAACACTACCTGAATCCTTTTGGGATGTTCACTGCCGGTTTCTTCTACAAAAACCTCTACCAACCGATCGCCCAGGAGACTTTTGAAAAAGCCAACTTTTCGCCCGCCCCCAATGCGCCCGTCGGCACCTACCAGGTCACGCAATTCATCAATGCGGGCAGCGGTTGGCTCTATGGCTTTGAAGTGGCGTACGTCCAGCACATGACGTTTCTCCCGGGCTTGCTGCGTGGTTTCGGCCTCGGCGCCAATTATGGTTATGCCAACTCGAAGGCCATCGGTCTGCCCGGCCGCATCGATAACCCGCGCCTGCTGCGCTCCGCTCCCAATACGTGGAACATTAGCCCCACTTATGACCTCGGACGCTTCTCCTTTCGGGCAGGGCTCTCTTATAACGAAGACAACATCTACAGTTATAAATACCAGGATGGCACTGGCGGCTCTGTTCCCACTCCGGGTGGCGTTCATGGCCCCTTCGCCGACATCTACTTCTACCCGCACTTGCAAATTGACATGCAGGGAAGCATTCGGCTGCCAAAGGGGCTGACCTTCATCGCCTACATCCTCAACGTCAACAATGAGGTCTTTGGCTTTTATCAGGGCAGCGGCCAGTACATGATCCAGCGCGAATACTATCAGCCTACCTACGCTGCTGGTCTTCGCTGGTCGCCCCGACACGAGAAGTAAGGCGTTTTGTCCACCCCAACCGGCCGGTGTGCACAAAATCAGCCGTGCCCACCGGCCGTCCCCGAATCGTTGGTATAGGAAAATATTCAGAGGAGATTTCAGGGCTGGCTTCGACCGAACTCATTAGGCTTCGCGCTGTCTCGGGAGGGAAAGTGAAAAAGCATTTGCTGTGGCTGTGCCTCAGTGTTGTTTCGATAACTTCGCTCGCGTTCGCCGCTGGTGATTATCAACTGCTGAAGAAAGTGGCGGTCCCTGGAACGGGCGGCTGGGACTACCTCACCGTCGACGAGGCCGCCCGCCGCATCTATATCTCGCATTCGACCCAGGTCGATGTCCTCGACGCCGATTCCTTTGCCCTGGTCGGCACGATCCCCAACACGCCCGGCGTTCACGGCATCGCCGTTGCCTCGGAATTCGGCCGTGGTTACATCTCCGCCGGCAAGGCCGATGCCGTCGTTCCCTTCGATCTGCAAACCCTCAAGCCCATGGCTGAAATCAAGGTGGGCAAAAAGCCGGACGCCATCATTTATGAACCGTTCACCAAGCGGGTCTACGTCATGAATGGCGACAGCGAAAGCATCACCGTCTTGAACGCTGCCGACGGATCCGTCGTGGGCACGATTCCGCTCGGCGGCGGCCCCGAATTCGCCGTCTCCGACGGAAAGGGCAGCCTCTATGTCAATCTCGAGGAACAAAACGAAACGTTGCACATCGATGTCAATGCGCTAAAAGTGAAAGATCGTTGGCCGCTCGCGCCGTGTGCGACTCCTACAAGCCTCTCACTGGATAAAGAGAACCGCCGGCTCTTCGTCGGTTGCCGCAGCCATCATTTCGCCGTCCTCGATGTGGACAGCGGCAAGGTCGTCTTCACGGCCCCCATTGGCGATCGGGTCGATGCTGGAGCCTGGGATCCCACGACGAAACTCGCCTACCTTTCTACCGGCGATGGCAAGGTCTTCATCTTCCATCAGGATTCACCCGACAAGTATTCTCCGGTGCAGGAAATCAGCACAAAGACAGGTGCGAAAACCATGGGCTACGATCCGAAGACCCGCCGAGTGATCGTACCCACAAGCGAGAACGGCTCCATGCAGGTCATGGTTTTCTCGACAAAACCCTAGCCAGTCAGCCTCCTTACGTTTCGCCGCGGACGCGAGTTCCTAACCTTTTGCTTAGGCAACACGGCTTCGAGAAAGCGAGACGGCGCGATTCCTCTAAGTGCAGGTGGCGGCTCGACCGCATTTGATCAAGAGGTCCTGCAGTCAACGCTTACCCTGGCCCTCGGGCTGAACGGTAGCAACTCTTGGCTCCTTTCTCCGGCCACTTGTCTATGCACTCGCGTTTCCGATGCCTACTTGGCCGCGGATCCGCGATCTCGTGTTTGCTCCTCGATGCGGAGCTACTGCATGAAGATGACCGGGTCGAAAGAACTGGAGCCGTAGAAGTTCGACTGGCCGAGCGTGAAGGGCAGAACGTCGATCGCCACAAAACTCGTGGGCGAAAGCATATAGAGTACAAAGGGCCGATTCTGCATGGACGTCACAGTCATTGTGCCCCTCCCATTCGATCCCATGGTGTAGGTTGCGGTGAAGATTTGCCCCAGAAGGCCAGCGCCTCCCGCGGCAATCGACCCCACATCCACGGTCCCAGTCATATTGCCCGCCCCGTCTGCGCTAATCACGCCGGACTGGCAGTAGTGGAAGTAGTCTTCCGTGCCAAGGTAGAAGGTACCCGAAACGGAGGCATCGCTAAACGTGCCCCCGGTTTGTGCTTCCAACGTGCCCAACTGGGGATTTGTGGGCGGCGGTTGCAGTAAGAAAGCAGTATTGGGGCTTACCACGTACATCGTAAGGTTCTCATTCGCGAAGTTGAAAGTGCCGCGCCCGTTCGCTGCAACCGTATAGGTTCCGGTTAGAGGCTGATTCAGCAGAACCCCTTGACTCTTCTGGATATTTTGGTCGAACACCCCGTTCAGATTTCCTTTCCCATCCGCGGTCACGAGGCCGCCAGTTATCTCCGGCGCAGAGGACCCGGTCTGAGACCCGCCCAGAAGGAACACGGCATTGCCGTTCAGTGAGGAGAGAGAGAACGGTCCTCCTACCTGCTTGGAGACGCGCCCCTGAAAAGCTTGCGCGGCATAAGTCGGATCGCCAACGCCGCCGTAGAGGAACCATCGCGTCGCGGAAACCACATAGAACGTGACGTAGACGTCTCCTAAGGCCGGCACGTTCCACAGTCCCGTCCCCCTGCCGTTCGCGTCGATCGTGTACGAACCTGCAAAGGGTGCATTGTTCAACAGAAACTGTGCGCCGGGATCGTTCATGTCCAAGAAACCCTCAGTAAAATTGCCTGCACCATCCGCGTGGAACGTCCCAACCGCACCCAGTGCGTTATTGAGACCAGCACCAAAGGAAAAATCGCCCTGAATCAGAGTTGTCGGGAATGCTGCCGGGTCCTGCATAGAAAGTTCTCCCGATCCGTTATCCGTGGTCAAGCGACCCTCATGAGCCACCGACTGAGAGAAAGAGCCCAATGCGAACTGATACTTGGAAATCCATGGCCCGTTACCGGTGACCCACGGGGTGTTTTGGACTAGAAGTAGTGTGCCGCGATTGTCCGGCCGGACCGTATATGCCCCGGTAATGGTTGTGGCAGTGGTGAGATAGGCCGATCCTTTATTACTTGCTCCTTGGTATGAGTCGGCGGTGCCGGCAGTCACATTGCCGGCGCCATCCGCATCGAAACTACCCAACTGTAGATAGGGGTAAGCAGTGACCTGGGGATCAGTCACGAAGCCTTCGAAATGAAAAGCGTATTGGCCGTTCAGTTTGGAGTTGGCCGCGCTATCGATCGTAAGGACGGCCGTTACCCCGGCCTTCTTGGTCGGATCGGCGACAGAAGTCGCAGTGATTATCACCCAGGTCAGTTCGGTTCCATTCGTGGGCGCACTGTAGAGGCCGGAGCTGGAAATTGTGCCGACGGTAGCGTTGCCTCCTTGGGTCCCATTCACATCCCATGTCACGCTCGTGTTCCCGGTATTCTGAACCGTGGCATTGAACTGCTGCGTGCCTGAAAAGAGAACCCTCGCTACAAACGGCGAGACCGAGACCACCACGCCTGGAAGGATAGTCACCGTAGCGGATGCAGACTTTGATGGATCGGCGACCGAAACTGCCGTAATCGTCACCGAATTGGGATTTGGCACAACAGCTGGAGCGAAGTAAACACCTCCGCCGATGGATCCGATGGTGCCCGAGTCGCCTCCGGGAATGCCGTTTACCTGCCAGGTGACCGCCACATTGATTGCATTCGTCACCGTAGCCAGGAAGAGCTGTGAATTGCCGACTACGACCGACGCAGGGGTTGGCGAGATACTGACGGTCACGCTGGAAGTGAGCGACACGACGGCAGAGGCCGACTTAGTAGGATCTGCCACCGACACGGCCGTGATGGTCACGGTGTTCGGGTTTGGAATAACCTGCGGGGCTGTAAAGAGCCCACTGCCCGTTATAGTTCCAGTCGCAAAGCTTCCTCCAACCACCGAATCAACCTGCCAAGTTACGGAAGTGTTGGAAGAGTTTTGGACAACTGCTGCAAACTGCGCGGTTTGGCTAATTTGGACCGTGCTCGGGGGAGATGATAGCGTAACGGATACGCTCGGCGGAGGGCCCCCGGGTGGAGAGTAGCCGCTGCCGCCGCCACAACCGATCAGGACTTGAGCAGTAAGAAGAAGGATTACTGGCAGGCGGCCATTTGTGAACCAAACATCCGTCGCGGGCCGGCACCATGGCTCGAAGTCCTTCGAGCCGCACAAGGAGGGTGTGCGATACCCTAACGTTAAATTCATGTGTCACCGTCAGTTCGGAGACAACACACGAACGAGTTGACCGCATGTTATCCTTGTTATAAACCCCCCGTCAATATATCGCTGGGCTTTCCCCCGGTATTTAGGCACTCTCTCGGAGTAATCATGCGACCAGCTGTTTCGATGCGGCTGTCGTTGTTGTGGCGATCTAGGGGAGAACGCAGGACTCCCTTGCGCAAACGCACGGAGGCGTAACGTTGGCGCATTCTCTTAAATCACATACACGGAGTGGTTCCCCTCGGCAGGGGCGATTTGGCGTGTGGAACTCGGGGCAACGCAGACAGTCTTGCCAGTTGGCGCAGAAGAAAACGGGTCCTCAAGCGTTTGCAACTCTAGGCGGGATTTTCGGCCGTGTACCACAGAGAAGACCACCACGCTGTCAAGACGGTCTGAGATCGGCGCTCACGAAGTTTGTGCCGGGAACCAATTTACACCCGACACCTTCAAGCGGCAGTTGGAAGCCGCGTGCGGAGTGGAGCCTCCCGCAAAAACGAAAGCCAAATCTACCTAAGCTTGGCTATAGCTAATCCACCCAATCGAGCGACCGCGTAACGGCCTTCTTCCACGACTTGTAGAGGGCCTCCCTCCCTGCCTCTTCGAGATGTGGATGCCAGGTATAGTCGATCGCCCAATTCGACTTCAGGTCCTCCAGATCCTGGTAGTAGCCAACAGCCAGCCCCGCCGCGTAGGCTGCACCAAGCGCCGTCGTTTCCTGCATCACCGGCCGCACCACCGGAATGTTCAGGATATCCGCCTGAAACTGCATGAGCAGGTCGTTTTTCACCATCCCGCCATCCGTGCGCAACGTGTGCAACTTGATTTTTGAATCCTTTTCCATCGCCTCGACCACCTCGCGCGTCTGGAAGGCCGTCGCCTCGAGCGCCGCGCGAGCCAGGTGCCCCTTGTTCGCGAAACGCGTGAGCCCCGCAATCACGCCGCGGGCATTGGCCTTCCAATGAGGCGCATACAACCCGGAAAAAGCCGGCACAAAATAGACGTCGCCGTTATCCTTTACCGAACGCGCCAGCGTCTCGATATCCTGACTCTTCTCAAAGAGTCCCAAATTGTCGCGCAGCCATTGCACGAGTGCCCCCGTAATCGCGACGCTTCCCTCGAGCGCATAGTGCGCTCCTTTCGAACCAAGCTTGTAGGCGACCGTGGTCAGAAGGCCAAATTGCGACTCAACGCGCTGCTCGCCGCAATTCATCAGCAAAAAGCAGCCGGTACCGTAGGTGTTTTTTGCCTCGCCGGGGTGGAAACATGCCTGTCCCACAAGCGCGGCCTGCTGATCACCCAAAATGCCGGCAATTTTCGCGCCCTTCACCGGTTCGGCCGTCGCCTCGCCGTAAATTTCGCTGCTCGAACAAATCCTGGGCAGCATCGCTTCGGGAATCGCGAAGGTTTTGAGGATTTCGCGGTCCCACCGAAGCGTCTCGAGGTTCATCAACTGTGTCCGGCTGGCGTTGGTTACATCGGTCAGATGCACGCCCCCGCTCGGGCCTCCGGTAAGCTTCCACAGCAAAAACGTGTCGATGTTTCCAAACAGAAGCTCGCCGGCCTCGGCTTGTTCGCGCGCGCCCGGAATGTTCTCGAGAATCCAGCGAATCTTGAGCCCGCTGAAGTATGTGGCGAGCGGCAGGCCAGTCTGCTTGCGGAAACGGTCCTGGCCGCCTTGTTTTGAAAATTGCGCGACCTCGTCCGAAACGCGCGTGTCCTGCCACACAATGGCATTGTGAACCGGCTGCCCCGTGGTCTTGCTCCAAACGACGGTCGTTTCGCGTTGGTTTGTGATTCCGATGGCCGCAAGGTCCCTTGGCCGCAGCGCTCTTTGTTGCATCGCTTCCTCGAGGACCTCCAGTGTCCGCCGCCAGATTTCGTCTGGATCGTGTTCCACCCATCCGGGCCTCAGGTAAATCTGCTCGTGTTCCTTCTGCGCCAGCGCAACGATCCGGCCCGTGCGGTCAAACACGATGAATCGTGTGCTGGTTGTTCCCTGATCGATCGCGCCCAGATACGCCGTCATGCGTGTCCTCCTGGACAAACCAGTGCACAAATATAGCCCAGGAGCTTCGAGGGGTGGGTTGTTGGTTTTCTGAAACCGGCAGGCCTGGCCGGCTGACGGCGTCCTGTTGCTCTTAGTCGTCGCGTCGATGGGAACGCAAGTGTTGATGATCCGCCACCGGATCGAGCAGGCGCAGGATGTGAACGCCCTCTTCCGCGTCATACCGGTAAGACAGCATGGCATCGGCAGCTTTTTCGTCGAGCCCGAGTTCCAGCTCCGGATTGTCGACCACCACCGCCCCATCGTTCTTGATCCGGAGTTCCGAGCCAACCTGCATGGGAATGCGCAGTTCCTGTTGCTCCCGCTTCATCATCCCTCCTCGGCCCCGCTCCTACTCGGCGATCCACAAATTATCGACAAACGGCCATTCGTGATCGACCCATTGGCCTTCGCAGCGAAAACCTGCTTCCTTGGCCATCCGCAGCAACTCGGCGTAGGAGTACTTGTGACTCGTCTCGGTCCAAATGGTTTCCCCGAAACGAAAGGAAACCGTCGCACCCGCCATGCCGATGCTGACTTCCTGCGCCCGGAGCGAGCGCAAGTGCATTTCGATGCTTTGTGTCTCGCAGTTGTAAATCGCTTGATGCTCAAACCGGCCCAGATCAAAATCCGCGCCGAGCTCCCGGTTGATCCGCGCCAACAGATTGCGGTTGAACGCCGCCGTCACTCCCAAGGGATCGTCGTAGGCCCGAACCAGCGTTCCAACCGGTTTCACGAGGTCCGCCCCGAGCAGCAGCGCATCGCCCTCCCGCAGAATGCTTCGCATGCGCTTCAGAAATTCAATGCTCGCGTTGCCATCAAAGTTGCCGATGGTGCTCCCCAGAAAGAGCACCAGCAGGTGTTCGCCTTCTTCTCTGCGCGCCGCGACTTCGAGCAAGCCATTGAGGTATTCGCTCTCGAAACCCACGATGCTGATGCAGTCGATGTCGCGCAGCTCTCGCTCGCACGCGGCTAAAGCACTTGGCGAGATCTCGATCGGGTGATACGAGGTCGGCTGCCGGTGGCAAAGCGCCTCCAACACGAACCGGGTCTTCCTCCCTGTCCCGCTGCCGAGTTCCGCAACCACAACCGGTCCTTCGAGGATGTCTACGATCTCCCTCGCATGCCGCGAAAGCAGACGCTCCTCGGCGCGCGTCAATCCGTATTCCGGCAGCTGGCAAATCACCTCGAACAAAGCCGACCCGGTTGCGTCATAGAAATACTTCGACGGCAATTCCTTTTGGGGTTTCTTGACGAGGCCCTGCCTGACGTCAAGCGCAAATTCGTTCGTCGTATTTGCCGGAATAAGGGTTGTAAGCATGGGGCCCGTTACCTTCCCGCTTTAACTCGAAACACACCGGAAGCCTGCATAAACGTACTGATAGTGCGGCTGAAACCAGTTCCTGAACGAACGCCGCAGGAGCGGTGCCGCCGTTCGCGCGGAACCGCCTTTCATCACGTAATGCTTGCCGTCAAAAAAATCCGCCGAATACCCGGGATAGAATGGGTACGCCTTGAAGCCTCGAAACGGCGCAAACTTGCTCGACGTCCATTCCCATCCATTCCCAAGCTGTCCCACAACGCCCCAGGCGCTCGTGTTCGCCGGAAAGGCATTCACCGG
>Ga0306921_10001779_pt1 | contig 21214 bp, 18 predicted proteins | sample sta12Cox44000080_FD_203760 | JGI IMG/M metagenome (GOLD analysis project Ga0306921, IMG submission 203760) | Lab enrichment of tropical soil microbial communities from Luquillo Experimental Forest, Puerto Rico - statoxic.12C.oxic.44.000.080 (v2)... | ecosystem: Environmental > Terrestrial >...
GAGTCCGGGCACGCAGCGCATCCCTTTACTTTTGGAGACCAAATCGATGTTCAAGAAGCTCGTTCCTGTCGTTGCCCTCGCCCTGCTCGCGGGTCCGGTCTTTGCGGCCGACGCGCCGGCCAGCACGCCGTCCGCCGATCAGTCGAGCACGGCCTCGTCCAAGCATCACAAGAAGAGCCACAGCAAGCACAGCAAGAAGTCGACGACCGACGCCTCGACCGCTCCCACCAAGTAACGGTCAGCCGACTGGCGTTTACGAAAGCCCCGCCCAGGCGGGGCTTTTGTTTTTAGGGCTTGCGGCTTTTGCCAAAGGAGTTCAAATTTCCTCCCATGGATGGGACGCAATCGGCCGCAATACATCAGGCGCTGGTTTCCGTTCAACTTGCCGTTACGAGCATGACCTTCCCGAGCTGCGATCAGGACGATCTGATCGAAGCCATTGATCGCGTCGAAGAACAACTTCATGCCAATCATCCGAACCTGGCACTCATGTGCCGGTTTCTGAATTCGATCGCGAGAAGCCTGCGTGCGCAGCCGGAAGCGCGTGACGCCTGCCTCCTGATCGAAGACGCGATCGGCAAGGCCGGAATGCCCAGCACCTGGCAGTCGGGCATCTGAGCTAGCCCGGCGCCCGCACCCGTTACCCGCGCCACAGGGAGCGCGGCTTGCTGTACTGGCACCCGCAGCTGGCGGCGCCGCCACTGCAGCGCGTCGTTGCGCTCGCGCGCACACGCAGTCTAAGTTGACGCCATGTTCACCCCTCTCGCGCAGGCGCTCATTCTGCTCGCGGGCTCGGTGTTCCTCGTCACGCTGGTACGCCGCCTGTCGCTGCCAACCAGTCTTGCGTACCTGCTCGTCGGGCTGGTGCTCGGTCCACACGCGCTCGGAGTGGTATCCGACTCCGGCACTACGCGGCTGCTGGCGGAGCTCGGGGTGGCATTCCTGCTGTTCACCCTGGGGCTGGAATTCTCCCTGCCGCGCATGCTGGCGATGCGGCGCGAGGTGTTCGGGCTCGGCGCCCTGCAGGTAACCGCCACCACGACGGTATTTGCCGCCATCGGCCATCTGCTCGGAATCAGCTGGCTCAGCTCCATCGTGCTCGGCGGGGCGATCTCGATGAGCTCGACAGCGATGCTGCTGCAGCAGCTCACCGAGCGCGCGGAGATCAACCGCACCCACGGCCGGCTCGCCTTCGCGATGCTGCTGTTCCAGGACCTGGCGTTCGTGCCGTTCTTCGCTCTCGGTGCGATGCTCAGTGCCGGCCAGGATCGATTCCCGCTGGCCGAGAGTCTCGAGGCCCTGGCAGGCGGTGTGCTGGCGCTGGTGGGGGTGCTGGCTGCCGGACGCTGGCTGCTGCGGCCGTTATTTCACGAGATCACGCACAGCCGGTTACGTGAGCTGTTCACACTCGCGGTGCTGCTCGTAGTGTTGTCTTCCGCCTGGGTGTCGCACCTCGCGGGACTCTCGTTCGCGCTCGGCGCCTTCCTCGCCGGCATGATGCTGGCGGAGACCGAGTACCGCTACCAGATCGATAGCGCCATCCGGCCCTTCCGCGACCTGCTGCTCGGGCTCTTTTTCATCTCGGTGGGCATGCTGCTCAACCTGCACCTGCTCGGGCGCGTGAGCGAGCTGGCGATAGCGCTCGCCATGCTGGTGACGCTGGTCGTGCTGAAGGCGGTGATTGCCGCGCTGGTGACGCGGCCGTTCACCAACTCACGCTTCAAGGCACTACGCACCGGCATCGTGATGTCGATCGGCGGGGAGTTCGGCATCGCGCTGTGCACGGTGCTGCTGCAGGCGCAGCTGGTGCCCGAGGGACTCGGCGAGCCGCTGCTGGTGGCGATCGTGCTGTCGATGGTGCTCAGCCCCGTGATCCTCAACCACAACAAGCGTGTGGCGCGATTCCTGCTGCGCGAGCACGCCCCGGGACTCACCGCCGCCGAGCGCGAGGAGGAGGCGACGCAGGAGATCGCACAGCGCGAGCACGTCATTCTCTGCGGCTTCGGCCGCGTCGGCCAGAACGTCGCCCGGGTGCTCGAGTCGCAGGGCTTCGAGTACATCGCGCTCGATCTCGACCCGGCGCGCATCCGCGCCGCGCGCCAGGCGGGGGACCCGGTGCTGTTCGGTGACTCGGCGGACGAGGAGATGCTCGCCCGCGCAGGCATCGCGCACGCCAGTGCCGTGGTCATCAGCTTCTCGGATCCCGCGACCGCCCTCGCCATCCTGCGCAGCGTGCGGCAGATGCACCCGGAGCTGCCGGTGCTGGTACGCACCGCGGACGATGCACGACTGAGTGAGCTGCAGGAGGCAGGCGCGACGGATGTGGTGCCCGAGACCTTCGAGGCGAGCCTGATGCTGGTGTCGCACGTGCTCATGCTGCTGCACGTGCCGGTATCGCGCGTGGTGCGCACGCTGGGCGGGATCCGCGGCAACCGCTACGCGGTGCTGCGCAACATCGTGGGCCGCGAGGATTCGCGCGCGGCCGATGAAGCGAGCGAGCCGCACGAGGAGATCAGGTCGGTGGTCGTACCGCCGGGTGCCTGGGCCGTGGGACGCTCGCTCAGCGAGGTGCGTAACCGCGGCGTCGCCGTGACCTTCACCGGGGTGCGCCGCCACGGCATCCTCGGCCGCGAGCCGTCCGTCGACACCGTGCTGCGCAATGGCGACATCGTGGTGATCTACGGCCAGCCCGAGGAGCTCGAGCGCGCCGAGGCGGTGCTGCTCGCCGGCTGAGCAGGCGCGCCAGCGCACAGCGCGGGCCCTGGCAGCGGCGGCCCGTTAGAATGTGCGTTTTGCGCCGGTGGCGCCCACACGCTCTGACAGTCCCGCAAAGGATCAAGCCATGCACAAGAGTCGCCTCGCCGGATTCATCATCGACTGCCGTACCGACGATGTGGATGCGGCGGCGCGCTTCTGGTCGGCAGCGCTCAACCTGCCGGTGCGCCCGGCCGCCAACCAGGAACCGCTGTATCGCATTCTGGGCACCGACCCCGACCAGCCGCATCTCGAAGTACAACAGGTAAAGCACGAGAGCCGCGTGCATCTCGACATCGAGAGTGATGACATCGAGGCGGAGGTGCGCCGCCTGGAGAAACTCGGCGCGCGCCGCATCGGACCGATCAAGAGCTGGTACGTCCTCGAGGCGCCCACCGGGCAGCGCTTCTGCGTCGTGCGTCCGCAGCGCCCCGACTTCGCCGCGAAAGCCACCCGCTGGACCGACTGAGTTGAATCGCAGCGACATCCACTTTCCGCCGAAGCACGAGCCGCTGCGCGATGACGTGCATGCGCTCGGAGCGATGATCGGCGACATACTGCGCGAGCAGGGCGGTGAGCAGCTGTTCGAGCTGGTCGAGCTCGACCGCGTCGCCGCGATCCGCGGCCGTGCGGGCTCGCGCGAGGCGCGCGCGGAGCTCGCGGCCTGCGTACGCGACCGTGCGCCCGCGCTGGCGCGCGACCTGCTGCGTGCCTTCGCCACCTGGTTTCAGGTCGTGAACCTCGCCGAGCAGGTGCACCGCATCCGCCGCCGCCGCGATTACTTCCTCAAGGACAGCCAGCGCCCGCAGCCCGGCGGCGTCGAGGCTGCCCTCGCCGCACTCAAGGCCAAGGAGCTGAGCTGCGAGCAGGTGCTCGAGCTGATCGGCACGCTCTCGATCCAGCCGGTGTTGGCGCCGCACTCTACCGAGGCGAACCGGCGCACGCTGCTGCGCAAGCAGCAACGCATTGCGCAGCGGCTGCTCGAGCTGCTCGACCCGAGCCTCACGCCGAATGAGTCGCGCAGCATCTGGAACAACATCCGCATGGAGCTCACGGCGGCATGGCAGACCGAGGAGCTGCCGCGCGAGCGGCTCACGGTGGCGGATGAGCGCGAGCAGATCCTGTTCTACCTGGTGGAGATCCTCTACCGCGTGGTGCCGGCCTTCTACGAGGAGATCGCGCAGGCACTCGAAAAGGTCTACGGCGCCCGCGCCGGCGCGCTGCGCCTGCCGCCCATCCTGCACTTCGGCTCCTGGGCGGGCGGCGACATGGACGGCAACCCGGACGTACATGCCAAGACCATCCGCGAGACGCTCGCCCGCCATCACCAGGTGATCCTCAACAGCTACTTCCTCGAGTGCCAGGCGCTCGCGCAGCGGCTGTCACAGAGCGCGAGCCGCGTGGCGGTGTCCGCGGATCTCAGCGCGCGGATCGAGGAGTACCTGCGGCTGCTGCCCGGCGCGCGCGCGATCACCCCGGCACGGCACGACCGTATGCCGTACCGGGTGTTCCTGGCGCAGATCGGCGAACGCCTGCGCAACGCCAACGAGGGGCGCGCCAACGGCTACGAGAATGCGCACCAATTCCGCGAGGACATCGCGCTCATCGCCCTCAGTCTGCGCGCCAACAAGGGCGCCAATGCCGGCCTGTTCTACGTCGAGCGGCTGCTGCGGCGAATCGAGACCTTCGGTTTTCACCTGGCGACGCTCGATGTGCGCCAGCACGCGAGCGTCCTGCACGAAGTCATCGCCGAGGGCCTGGATGATCCGCAATGGCTCGGCCGCGGACGCGGTGAGCGCCGCGAGCGGCTGACGCAGGCGCTGGAGAAGGATCGCGGTCCGGTGAGCGAGCTCGGCGCGCTCGGGCGGCGCACGCTCGCGGTGTTCGATGCCATCGTCCAGGGACGCCATCGCTATGGGCCCGAGGCCATAGGCTATTTCATCGTGAGCGGTGCAGAGGGGGCCGATGATGTGCTCGCCGCGCTGCTGCTGGCTCGCTGGGCGGAGGTCTACGATAAGCGCACCGGCGAGATCGCGCTCGACATCGCTCCACAGTTCGAGACCAGCGCGGCGCTCGGCTCCTGCGGCAACACCATGCGGGAGTTGCTCGCCGACCCACTGTACCGCCGCTACCTCGAGGCGCATGGACGCCGTCAGTGCGTGCTCCTCGGTTACTCCGACACCAACAAGGAGACCGGCATCTGCGCCTCGCGCTTCACCATCCACCAGGCGCAGCACGATCTCGCCGAGGTACTGCGTGCAGCCGGCGAGCAGCACGTGCTGTTCCATGCCCGCGGTGGCAGCCTCGCGCGCGGCGGCGGCCGGGTTGAGGCGATCGTGAAAGCCGCGCCCGCGGGGGCGGTCGACGGCGTGTTGCGGCTGCGCGAGCAGGGAGCGACCGTCAAGCAGGGCTACGGGCTGCGGCCGATTGCCATGCGTACGCTCGAGCGCGCCTTCAACGCGCTCAGCCTCGCGAGCGCGGCGTTGCGCCGCGGCGAGCTGGCCGCGGATACCCCCGGGCACCTGGAGATCGCCACGCACCTCGCCGATGAGAGCCGCGCCGCTTACCGGCGGCTCATCTACGGGCAGGCGCAGTTTTACCCGTTCTTCGAAGCCGTCACCCCGATCGATGTAATCGAGCGCATGCAGATCGGTGCGCGCTCGGTACATCGCTCCGAACAGGCGGGCCTCGAGGCCTTGCTGCCGGTGCCGTGGGTGTTTGCCTGGACGCAGACGCGTTACATGCTGCCGGGGTGGTACGGCGCCGGTACCGGACTCGCGGCGATCGTCGGCAAGTTCGGCCTGCTGCGGGTGCGCGAGGCCTGCGCGTCGTGGTTCTTCCTGCGCAACCTTCTCGATGACATCGAGACCATGCTGGCGCGTGCCGACCTGGAGATCGCCCAATACTACGACGCACTCGCGCCGCAGGAGCTGCGGCGTTTCTCCGCCGAGCTGCGCGAGGAGTACCAGCGCGCCTGCAACCAGGTGCTCGCCATCCGCGACAGCCGCGAGTTGCTCGATTTCGATCCGACCATGCAGCGCTCCATCCAGCTGCGCAATCCTTATCTCGATCCGATGAACCTCATGCAGGTCGATCTGCTGCAGCGCTGGCGTGCCAGCGGACGCGAGGACCGCGAGCTGTTCGCCGCCCTGCTCGCGAGCGTCGGCGGCATCGCCCAGGGCCTGCAGAGTACCGCCTGATGCCCAACAGCCTCAGCATCCGTCCTGCCACGCCGGAGGATGTACCACTGGTGCTGGAGTTCATCCGCGGGCTGTCCCGCTACGAGCGTCTCGAGCACGAGATGCAGGCGACCACCGCGGACATCGCCGTGGCGCTCTTCGGCCCGCAGCCCAGCGCCGAAGTGGTGTTCGGCTGCCTCGATGGCATCCCGGTCGGCTACGCCCTGTTCTTCCGGACCTTCTCCAGTTTCGTTGGCAAGCCCGGTATCTGGCTCGAGGACCTCTTCGTCCAGCCCCAGGCGCGCGGGCACGGTGTTGGCAAGGGCCTGCTCGCCTGGCTCGCGCGCACCACACTCGAGCGCGGTTGCGCGCGGCTCGACTGGGCGGTGCTCGACTGGAACGCTCCCTCGATCGCCTTCTACCAGGGTATCGGCGCCGTTGCGCAGGATGAGTGGATCACCATGCGCGTGAGCGGCGCGGCGCTCGAACGCCTCGCGGCCGGCTGAGCCGCACGGCGCGGGGCGACGATGGCAAATCCGAAGCTCCTGCCGTGCGATCAGGGGGCGATCCGCGCGGCAGCGAGCGTGCCCGCGTGCGCCGCGCGCCGCACCTGGGTGCTGGTGGCCGCCGTCCTCGGCTCGAGCCTCGCCTACATCGATGAGTCGGTGGTCAACGTGGCGCTGCCGAAGCTCGAGAGCGATCTGCACGCGACGCTCGCGGCGATGCAGTGGGTCATCAATGCCTACACGCTGTGCATGTCGGCGCTGCTGCTGATCGGCGGTGCCACCGCCGATCAGTTCGGCCGCCGGCGCGTCTTCCTGATCGGTGTGAGTGTATTTGCAACGGCCTCGCTGGTGTGCGGGCTGGCGCCGCAGGTGCGGACGCTGATTGCCGCGCGTGCCCTCCAGGGTGTCGGCGCCGCGCTGCTCGTGCCGTGCTCGCTGGCGTTGATCGCCGCCGCCTACGACGAAAAGGAGCGCGGGGCCGCGATCGGCATCTGGTCCGGCGCCTCCGCGATCGCCGCCGGTGCAGCCCCGCTGCTCGGCGGCGCGCTGGTGGATCATGCCTCGTGGCGGACGATCTTCCTGATCAATCCGTTGCTCGCCCTGCCGACGGTATGGATCACGCTGCGCCACGTGCCCGAGAGCCGCGACAGCGAGGCGGCCACCACGCTCGACTGGCCCGGGGCGCTGCTCGCCTGCACCGGCCTCGCCGCACTCGTGTATGCGCTCATCGCCGCCGCCACGCGCGGCTGGACCGAGGCTCACGTAATCGCCGGGCTCGCTGCGGGCGCGCTCGCGCTCGGCGCGTTCGTGCTCATCGAACACCGCAGCCGCGCGCCGATGATGCCGCTCGAGTTGTTCCACGTGCGCACCTTCAGTGGCATCAACCTGCTCACCCTGCTGCTCTACGGCGCGCTCGGCGGCGCATTCTTCTTCCTGCCCTTCCTGCTGATCCAGGCGCGTGGATATTCGGCACTTGCCACCGGGGCGGTCTACCTGCCCTTCACGCTGGTGCTCGGGGTGCTGTCGCGTTGGTCGGGCGGGCTCATGGACCGTTTCGGGGCGCGCCGGCCGCTCATTATCGGGCCGGTGCTGACGGCGGCTGGATTCGCCCTGCTCTCCTGCCGCGCAGCGCCCTACCCCGCCGTGCTGCTGGCGATGACCGTGATCGGGTTCGGCATGACGGTCACGGTGGCGCCGCTCACGACGACGGCGCTGAACTCCGTGCCCACCCACCGCACGGGCGTTGCCTCCGGTATCAACAACGCCGTGGCGTCGGTTGGAAGTCTGCTGATGATCGCGCTGCTCGGCACGGTTGCGCTCGGGGTGTTCGACCGTTCACTGGAGCGGCACCTGGCGGCAGCACGGGCCTCGCCCGCGCTCGCGCAGACGGTGGAGAGCGCACGGGGCGGATTCGTGATACCGGCGATGCCGGCAAGCTTGCCGCCCGGGGAGCAGCAGCGCGCGCGTGCGGTCATCGCCGCCTCGCTCGAGGACACCGTATCGCTGGTACAGTGGATCGCCTGTGCGCTCACACTGATGAGCGCGCTCACGGCCGCCCTGACCATCGAGGACCCGGCCCCGCTCACGGCCGCCGGTACACCACCCCGTCCTTCATGACGAACACGACGCGCGCCACCGCCTCGATGTCGCGTGTCGGATCACCGGTTACCGCCACGAGGTCTGCGAGCATGCCGGTGCGCACGCTGCCGAGGTCGGACTCGCGGCGCAGGATCCTCGCATCGGTAGCGGTCGCCGCGGTGAGCGCCTGCACCGGCGTCATGCCGGCGCGCACCATCCACGCGAGCTCCCGATAGTTGGTGCCGTGGGTGAAGACGCCCACATCGCTGCCGCAGCCGATGATGACACCCGCTTTGAGCGCCGCAGCGAAGGCACGCCCGGCCTGCTCCATGCCGGGGGTTGGCGGGCTCTTGCCGGGCACGTAGTGCTCGAAGTACTCCGCGTACGCCTCCTCGGCGGTCAGGGTCGGCAGATACGCGACCCCGCGTGTGGCCATGAGGCGGAACACCTCGGGCGTGCCGTTGAAGCCGTGCTCGATCGTGTCCACACCGGCGAGCACCGCGCGGCGCATGCCTTCGGCGGTCGTGGCATGGGCCGCCACCGGCCGCCCCGAGGAGTGCGCGGTCTCGACCAGCGCGCGCAGCTCCTCTTCCGAGAAAGTCGGCTGCTGCGACCCATCAGGTCCCCAGCGATAGTCGGCATAGACCTTGATCCAGTCCGCTCCGCGTCCGGCCTGCTCGCGCACTGCGCGAATGACTTCGGGCACTCCGCTCGCCTCCTCGGCACCCTGGGGCGTGCAGCACACATCGGGACGCAGCCCGCGCGGTGCAGGACCGTAGGAGGCGGTGGCGACGATGGCGCGCGTGGCGATGAACAGGCGCGGCCCATCGATCAGGCGTTCCTCGATCGCGCGCTTGAGCGATACGTCGGCGTACTCCGCCCCTTCGGTCCCGAGGTCGCGCAGCGTGGTGAACCCCGCCAGCAGTGTCGCGCGCGCCTGTACGCCGGCGCGCAGCATGCGATAGGGCACCGGCTCCTTCAGCACCTGGTCGTTCCACAGCGTCTCGTTGTAGGGATGCAGGAAGAGGTGCGAGTGGACGTCCATGAGCCCGGGTAGCAGCGTCGCGCCGGGCAGCTCGACCACGGTCGCATCCGCGGGGGCGGACACCGCTGCCGCTGACCCGGCCGCGCGTATGCGATTCCCTTCGATGAGCACCACCCAGCCGCTGTGCAACGGCTCGCCGGCAGTCCACACCTGCGCCGGGCGCAGGAGGAAGGCGGCGGCGTGAGCGGTCAAGGGCAGGATGAGCGAAGCGAGAGCGCCCGCCAGGCATCGGGCCGTAGTTATCATCTGGTTGTTCTCCACCGCCTCGCCTCCCCGGCGAGCGATGCCGTCAAAGGCGCGGCTACGAGCCCATCAACACCGTCGTATCGTAGCTCTCGAAGCCCTGGATCGCCCGGCCGTAGGCATTGAACACCAGCCGCTCGGCCACCTTGTCGGCGCGCGGCGCGAGCAGCATCCGCAGCACCACATCGTCCGACGGACGCGTCGCCTCTTCGGCGAGCAGCTGCTCGATGACGCGCGTCAGCCGGTGACAGAGCTCATTCACGAAGCGCAGGTGCGCACCGTCGTGGACCTGCTCGCCCGCTCCGTAGGTACCGCGTGCCTCCTCGGCGAGCTCGTGCAAAAACAGGTTCAGCAGCCGCGCCTTATCGACCAACCGCAGCTCCGCGTAGAAGGCGATCTCGGAATTGAGGTTCATGAGGCATCCATGGCGGTACGTGCTATGCCGGGAAGAAATCGATGGGCTTGGTGGTGGTGATCGTGTCGACGTCCTTGGGGTCGAAACGGAACAGCCGCACCAGCGAGATGATCTTGCGCTCGAGGTCGGGGTCCTTCAGCTCGCTCGAGACCACACGGCACATGGTCACTTCCCCGTTCGGGGAGATGGTGAGCTCCAGTACGAGTTTCCCCTGCAGCTCCGCGTTTTCGCGCAACGCGCGTTCGTACAGGCTGTAGATGCGCCCCTTGTTGCGGTCGAAGACCAGCTCGATCTCCTCGCGTGAGCGCGCCGGCTTGCCACCGCCGCCGCTCGCCGCCGGGCCGCGGGCATTGAGACCCGATTTCGCGATGCCGGAGCTCACCGCGGTGGTGTTGTGGCCGGTGAGCGAGCCGGCGCCGGTACCGAACCCGCGGCTGGCGTTGGCGGAAGTGATGCCGCCGCTGCCGCTGCCCACCTTGGAGGTGATGAGTGAGCGCTCGGCATGGCTGTCCGCGCCGACCGCCCCGGAGAGATTCTTGGTCTCGAGCGGGGTGAGATCCATGACATCGCGCAGATCCGCCAGCTCATCCTTCACCTGGTTGAGCTGCTTCTGCGCCTTATCCTTCGCGCGCTGGTGCTCATCGACCGGCGGCTTCACGATGGCCACCTTCGGCTCGATCTTCGGTTTCTCTTCCTTGGGTTTCGGCGGAGGCGGCGGCGGTGGTGGCTTCGGCGTCTGCATCATGACGCGCGCCAGCCGCTCGGGCACCTCCTCGGCGATGGTGTGCTTCGGCGAAGGCAATAGCGGGAAGAGGATGCCGAACACCGCCAGGATGATGAGCAGCACCCGCAGGATCTTGCGGAAGCGATCGTTCGCTTCCTGGTCCGTCTCCCAGGGGAGCTCGAATTCACGGTAATAGGGCGCGAGCAGCATGAGGTCTCTACACCGGCTTGAACTGGCCGGGCGCGACCGGCTTTTCCTTCTGGATCACCGCCAACGAGATGCGGCCATAGTCCGCATCGGTACAGGTAGCCATGACGCGCTTGAGCACCTCGTACGGCAGTGCTTTGTCCGCCATGACGGTGATCTCGCGCTGTGCCACATCGCGCGCGGTCATCTCCTCGCCGACCAGCAGCGGACGCTTGAGCGCCGCGCGCAGCGGCTCGATCAGCGCCCCGGGGCTGGACTTGATATCCGCGATCGTGGCGATGAATTCGCCCTGCACGAACAGGTCGTTGCGCGTCACCATCACCACCACCGAATGCTTCGGCGAGGTCTGCGCGATCGACTGCGGGATCTCGATGCCCTTGGTGTTCTGGATGATCTCGACCTCGGTCGAGTACACCAGCAGGAACGCCACCATCACCGACAGGATGTCGATCAGCGGGATGAGATTGAGCTGTGCGTCGGCGCGGTTGCGTATGTGGTGCTGCGCCATGCGCAGAGCCCGGTTCGACATGCTCATCGTCTGACTCCCCCGTCATTCGCGGGCCCCGGCGCCGCAGTGGCCGGTGTCACCGGCGTCGTGGCGGGCGCCGCGGCGAGCGGTGCAGTGCCGGTATCGGGCGCATCGCCGATGGAGATATCCGGGAACAACTCCGCCTGCACGGTGTTCACACCCTCCCCGGCCTCGAACACGCGCACGTGGTCCATCACCTGCACCAGCGTGTCGTACGGGGTGTCGGGCTCGAGCAGGATGGAAGCCTCGGTTTTTTCCGGGAACTTCGTCTTCACGAACTTCAGGTACTCGGTGAGCCCGTCGAAGTCATAACCCTGCGCGTTGTTCGGAACGTTGTGCAGCGGGCCGCTGTTGCGGTCGGCGACCTGCAGCAGGTCCTTGCGCACCATCACCTCCAGCTGCAGGCCCGGCGGCGGCTCCTTGAACTCGGTCTGCGGTGGCGGCAGGTTCAGCTGCAGGATCACGGTGCGGGAGAACACCGCGGTCATGAGCAGAAACGTCACCAGCACGGTGAAGATGTCGATCATGGGCACGAGCAGCAGCTCCGCGGGCTTGCGGGTGTGACGCTCGAGCTTGCGATACTGGTAGGACCGGCGCATGCGGGACCTTCAGTCCTTGGACGGTTGCAACCGCGCGGCAGGCGCGGTCAGGCCGCCGCGGCCGGCTGCCGCTCGGTGATCGCGTTCAGGAACTTCACCGACGCCATCTCCAGGCTGTCGATGAGCTCGGTGGTCTTGGTCTGCAGCCACGCGTGGATGAACAGCAGCGGCACCGCCGTCATCAGACCGAAGGCGGTGCAGTTCATCGCCACCGAGATGCTCGCCGACAGCAGGTTGGCCTTCTCCGCCGGATTCACGGTGGCGACCGCCGCGAACGCACGGATCAGGCCCATGACGGTGCCGAGCAGTCCCAGCAGTGTCGCCAGGTTGGCGAAGGTCGCGAGGTAGTGCGTGCGCTTCTCCAGCTTCGGCACCACCTCCATCAGGCTCTCCTCCATCGCCTTCTCGATGTCATCGCGGCGGCGCGCGGACTGAATGCGCGCCAGCCCGTAGTTGAGAATGTGGCCGATCGCCGAGTCGGACTTCGAGGTCGCCGCCGCGACCTGACGGAAGTTACCCTGCGCGAGCAGCGGCACGATCTGGTTCCACAGCCCGCGGTTACGCACCGCGGTCTGGGTCAGATAGATGTAGCGTTCGATGGCGATTGCCACGCCGAACACGAACACGATGGCGATCGGGTACATGAAGTCCCCGCCGCCCTGAAAGAATCGTACGATCAAGTTCCAGAGGCCCATCTGACACTCCCGCTCACAAAAACCACCTTAAAGGCACAAGCATTGCCAAAACTGAATGACATAAGCCCAAAAAGCTGCGACCTGGCTCTCATCTGCGACGTCACGCCACGGCATTCTCAGGGCTTCGGTGGAGAACCCTGAGCCGCGCCCGGTTTTGCGCCGCCCGCAGCCGCGGGGAGCCCGTTGTAGTAGCGGTTTTCCCGCTGAAAGACATCCCGATCCAGGGGCTGCAGCACCTCGTCCAGCAGGCTGTTGACCGGCCGGCCGACCACATCCCCGAGGTCCGACCGCTTCCAGGGGACGATGTACAGTACCTTCGGCAGTTCGCGGTTGCCGGTGATATCGGTCGCATCGAGCTCGAGACGGTCGGGACCCTTGCGGGATGCAGCCTTGGCGGTCGCTGGATTCTGGCCCGCGCCACCCTGCTTCGCCCCGGATGCCGCCGCAGAAGGTGCCTGCGCCGCCGGGGTTGCCGCTGCGCCCGCTGCAGGCGCTGCCGGTGCGCTTCCAGTCACGGGCGCATTCGTTACGGTCGGTGCATTTGTTACCGCCGGCTCGGCCGTTGCCGCGGGTGCAGAAGGCTCCGCGGGAATCGTGGTCACGCCAGGCTCGAGCTGATCAGGACGAGGGATCTCGCGGCTCGGCGCGGCCGGTGGGGCCGGCACTGCCGGCTGCTGCGCCGCAGCAAGACACGGCAGGGCGAGCATCAAGGTCGAGACGATGCAGAGCGCCCGACTGACCCGCTGGACTCCCTGGACTCCGTAGATGCGTGCTTCCCCCATGCTCAGCCTCCTTTGCGATCCGCGGCAGGGGCCGCACCCGCATTCACCGGGCTAACGGCCGGCTCCGCCTGCGAGGGATGGTCCCCCGCGGGTTTGTCGGACGGTGACTCCTTGGGCGGCTGCGCACCACCGGGTGTCGCCGGGGCCGATTCACCGCCCCCCGGCGCCGACTCTCCGGCCGGCCGCTTCGCCGGCGTGAGCCCCAGTCGCTGCCGCAGCTCCGCGATCCAACCGCTCACCGGCTTGTCCTCGCCCGTGAGCTGCTTGTATTGCTCGAAGGCTTTGAGTGCGCGGTTGGGATCCCCCAGATAGAGGTCAGAGACCACGCCGAGGTTCCGCCAGGCGGGCGCGTAGCGCGGATCCGCGGTGATCGCCTGCTCGTATGAGGAGGCCGCATCGCGGAACTCGCCACGCATCCGCTGCGTGGCGCCGAGCTCCGTCCATGCGATGGCACTGCCGTTCTCACGGGCCACGGCACTCTTGAGCGTAGCTTCTGCCTGCTCGAGGTGGCCATCCTTGCGCTGCATGATGGCGAGGTTCACGAGCGGGGCTGAGAACTGCGGGTACTGCAGGGCGACCTGCTTGAACCCAAGCTCCGCCTCGATGGCGTTGCCGGCCCGCATGTACTGTACGGCCCGGTCGAAATCCGCCCGCGCGGCAGGCGGTACCTCGGGATGCACGGCGGCCGTGCCGGCAGCCGTGGCCGCGGCGGCAGTTCCCGCAGCGCCAGTCCCCGCCGCGGCGTTAGCCGCCGCCGCTCCCGGCGCCGCCTTTGCCGCGGGTGCCGCTGCGGCTGGCGCCGCTTTGGAGGCAGCCTGGGCCGGGGCGGTTGAGGAAGCCGGATGTGCCGCTGAGGATTTGGGGCGCGGCGGCGCTGAGCTGCAGGCGCCAAGGGCGAGGACCGCCGCAGCCCAGAGTGCCAGGGCTGCGCCCACGCCGTGGCGTGGGAGAGCCTGCGCGGCCTCACTCCAGGCTCGTGACCACATCGTGTGTCATCTCCGTCTTGCCGTAGCGCGCGGGCTTGAGCTCGGCGAGCGCCTGGAAGCTCTTGCGTACCGATTCGTCGTAGACGCCATCCTTCGCGCGCGCGGCGTTGAGCTCGTGCGCCTTGATCGCCTGCTCCTCGAACGGGAACACCTGCTCCTCCAGCAGTGAGTTGTATTCCTCGAGCTCCTCGCCTTTCAAGTTCTTGGGCCGCTCCGAGGTGATAACGTCCTTGGCGAGCCTGCGGTACAGCTCGGCCATCTCGTAGGTGGCGGCAGTGGTCACCTCGGCGACCTGATACTCCGCGGCCTTCTTGTAGCCGTCCATCGCGGTCTCGAGCGCGTTGCGCTTCACGATGAGGCTCTTCTTGAGCGGCGCGGTAAGCCGCACCTCGCGGAACGCATCGCGCGCCGGCTGGGCTAGCGTAAGCTGTGCCTTCGCGGCAAGGTAATGAGTACGCTCGGTGCGCTGGGCGCCCGCCTGCTCATCCGCGCGAATGATCTCGTGGTACCAGTGATCGCGCCGCGCGACATCGCCGCTTTTCTGCGCGTACTCCGCCAGGTGTTGCCGCGCCTCGACCGCATCGGTGATCGGTGTCGGGTTGGTATCGACGAACTTCTCCAGCATGGCCATCGCCTTCGGCGTGTTGCCGGCCTTCGAATAAAGGTCCGCCGACTGCATCAGTGCCTCGCGCTGCACGGCCTTGTCCTCGGCCGGGTTGGCCGCAATTTGCTCGAACTCGGCAGCCGCCGCGCCGGGGCGGTTGGCCGAGGAATAAGCAACTGCGAGTTTCGTGGTCACATCTCGCTGCAGCGGGTTCCCCGGATAAGCCCGGCGAAACCCCTCGAGCACCACGATCGCACGGTCCCATTGCTTGAGTGTGATGAGCTGCGCGGCGGCGTCGTACTGCGCGTTGGCCGCGATCTTCGCCTGCGGCGCGACCCGCTCAACCCGCAGATAATCCTCGACCGCACCCGCAGCATCTCCGGCCTTCTGCTTCGCCTCGCCCTGTTTGTAGACGCTCGCCGCGAGCCGCTCGGTGAGATCGGAGCGCATCTTGTCATCGCCGACGGTGAGCTGCCGCGCCTGGAGATAGGCCGGCTCGGCCTTGGCGTACTGCCCCTGGTCGAAGTAAGACTGGCCGATGATCGTCCAGGCGATGCGCTGCTTAGCGGCATCGACCGGCGGCTGCCGCGCCAGGATCGACTGCGAGACGGTGATGGCACGCGTGCGGTCGCCGCTGGCAAAAATCTCCTCCGCGGCACGCGTGATGACCCCGGCGCTGTCGGGATGCTCGGGGAAGGTCTGGGCGAACTTGACGCCGGAGTCGGTGGCACGCTTGTGCCAGGCTTCCTTGTCCGCACCGGTCAAACCCTCCTCGCCCTTCTGGTAGGAGACGAGTGCCGCGTAGGCGGCGGTCGCGGACTTCTCGTTGCGCGGGAAGCCGTAAGCGGTGTGCTCGTACTCGGTGGCAGCCTCGCTGTACTGGTGGCCCTCGTACAACGCCTCCGCCAGCAGGTAGTTGGTCTGCGCCGAGTCCGCATCGCCCGGGAACGACTTCAGGTAATCGCGGTACCAGCGCGCCGCTTCCTGGTAATCGGCGACGCGCCCGGATTTCTGCGCGCTGGCATGGAAGTAGGTCGCCACGTCCTTGAGATTGGTCTTCAGCTCCTGCACTACGCGGGGATTACTCTCGCGGCTGCGCGTCTTCCAGTACGGCGAATCAAAGTTGTAGTGCTCGACGAACTCGTGCTTGCCATCGAGCACCAGCTGGCTGAACCCGCCCTTGCCGTAGGCTTCGATCGCCGCCATGTCGAGGTCCGGTGCGTGATCGGTGTAGGGATCGCGCGCCACGTAGGCGCGGTAGACACTCGCGCCGTCCTGATAACGCTGCTTGTCGACGTACAGGTCACCGAGCCGCTCGTACAGCAGCCAGTTGTAGGGCCGCGCGCCGTGCTGCTGCACGTACTTCTCGAGCGAGCTGACGCCGTCGTTGTATGAGAAGGTGACGCTCATCACGCGCAGCGTGTCCTCAACCAGCTCACGATCGGCGCGTTTGAGGCTCTCGAGGCGCACCGCTTTGGCCGGAGTGCTCCCGAGCTCCCGGTCGAGCACTCCCCCGAAAGAGGGCAGACTCTCGAGCGTCAGCGACTGCTTGAACAGCGACCAGCCGTGCTTGTAGAGGCTCTGCTGGTAGAAACCGGTGGCCGTTCCGTGTGCGATCACCGCCGCATAGGCATGCTCGGCCTCGGGATAACGCTTCGCGGAGAACAACAGCTCGCCGCGGCGGAACTGCACCTCATCGATCTGCGGAGTTTGCGGGTAGCCCTGCACGATGCGATCGAGCGTGGCGAGGGCCGCGTCCGGCTGCCCGGTAGTCTCGTAGGCGCGCGACAACTGGTAAAGCACCTGGTCGTTGCGGGCGTAGTCCGGATAGGCCTTGAGCAGCGTCGAGTAGAGCTTGATGGCCTCCCCGCCCTGCAGGTCGACGGCGGTGACTTCCTTCTCCAGGCGCTCCATCTCACCCGCATCGAGATTCAGGTCCCCGAGCCGGCGCATGGCTTCCGCGCGCAGCTTCGGATCGGTGTTCTGCAGCTCGAGAAAGCGCCGGTAATTCTCCATGGCCCGAGTACTGCTGGCGCTGGCGGCGGTGTCCTTGTGCACCTCGACCTTGTGCGAGGTGAGATCGCCAATCGTGGTGCCCTTGGTGCTCTGCGCCGCCGCGAGCTGCGGCAACGCCGCAGACAGCAGCAGAGCGGCCGCGAGGCCAGGCACCCGCAGCGCGTTCACCGCGGCGGCTCCGGTGCGGGAGGCGGCGTGGGAGGCGACGCCTCACCCGGGGGCGCCGCGCCCTGGTCCTCGCTGGGCTCGGGGGCAGCGTCCCCAGCGTCCCCTGATGGTTCTGCCGAAGATTCGTTCGCGCCCTTCTGGAGCGGCGCGGGCGGCTTGGCCCGGCTCGCGCTCTCACTTGCCGCGCGGTCGTACATGGTGGCGAGCGCGAAGCGCGCCTGTACCTGGTAGGCGGCAAGCCGCGCCTTCTGTTGCTCAAGCTCGTGCACTGCCACCTGCGCGAGGTGGGCGCTCTGGCGGTCCTCCGCCGCGGCGAGGCGTGCCTCGAGGGTGGCGATGCGCTGGCGCAGCGTCGCGACGCGCGCTGCGAATTCACCGGTGTTCTGTGGCACGTTGTGACGCGCACGCTCCACGCGAATCCAGCGGCTCTGCGCCTCGTGCAGGGCGAGGCTCACGTCCTTGAGGCTGCGGTGCTCCTGCCATGCCCGGGCCCCGTAGGCATCGTTCAGGCGGTAGTACAGCACGCCCTTCACCAGCGCGAGCCGGGCGCGCACATCCTCGGTGTCGGGTGAGGCCGGAAGCCCCACGAGCCCGGCTTCCACGTGCTGGATGCGCGACCACTGCGAGCGCTCGGACCCGGTACCGAGCGCCCCGACATCGTGCTGCGCCTCGATGGTCCGCAACTCATTCTCGAGCGCCACGTTGCGCTGCTGCAGGTCCTGCAGCTTGCCGGAGGCGAGCAGCGCATCCACCTTCGGCAGCCGCTCGGCATAGGCGTGCTCGCGCGTCTCGATCATGTCCTGGTAGGCGTCCATGCTGTCGCCCCAGCGCTCGAGCGTGCTGTCGAGATAGACCAGGTCGCGGTAATTCTTGACCCCTTCCTGGAAGTCGTGCCCGGCGAGCACCGCATAGAGATAAGGTGCCTCGGCGGTGCGCGGCAGGTTCTTGACATCGCGGAACCAGCCATGCAGCACGGGGGTATCCGCGGCGGTGTGCGCCGGCCCGCTCGCCAGCACCTCGCGCAGCATGTCGCCCTGCTGGATGTGCGCGATGGCCGCATCGAGCCGGCCACTCTCCGCGTCGAAGGAGGTGACGGCCCCCTCGTAGTACTCCGCCGACTGCGCGTTGGCGTTGAGCTTCATGAAAGCGTACGGCACGGCGAGGTAGGACTCCTGCACCGCGGCATCGAGCGCGTCGCGGCTGCGCAGTTCCATCCACGGAGTGAGCGCGCCCTGGTAGTCCCCGAGCGCGGCCTGCGCCCAGCCGGTGCCGAGCAGCGCCTTGTTGGAATACGGGCCGTTCAGGCGCACCCGCTCGAGCGCAGGCCGCGCCCGCTCCGGCTGGTTCGCCTGCAGGTAGGCGAAGCCGAGCGCCAGATTGGCACGATCCCTGAGCGCCGCAAGCTCGGGGGTCGTGGCGAGCATGTTGCCGACAGAAGAGAGAAACGGATCGGCGTCTGCCAGGCGGTTACTGCGCACCAGCGCAACGCCGAGATTGAAGCGTGCATACGCCGACCACACCGGCGGGCCGCGCCAGTCCGCGAGCATCGTTATGGCCTCGTCGTAGCGGCCCTGGTGCATCAGCACGTTGGCGAGCAGCAGCTCCTTCTGCGACTCGTAGTCCGGCGACATGCGCCCGTTCACCTTGCGCAGCGCATCCTCGGCCTTGTCGAAATAGCCGCGCGCGTACCACACCTGCGCGAGGTACAGCCAGGCGCGATTGCGCACCCCGGAAGAGACGTTGGCGGTCAGCAGGCGCTGGAAAATCTCGCCTGCCTCGTTGTGCATGCCCTCCTGCAGATAGAGCGAGCCGGCGATGAGCTCGGCGTCTTCCGCGTGGTGTGGCATGCGCCCCCAGTGCTGGTAGGCGAGCACGCGCGTCAGCGCCTCGAAGTCGTGCGCGTCGTCCTGCTGGAAGTACAGGAACAGCACATCGCCGAAGTGCAGGTCGCGGATGTGCCCCTCGGAGAGTTTCTCGGGGTCGTGCACGCGCGCCCCGGCGGCCGCCGCGGCGAGCAGCGCCAGCGTGGCGGCGATCAGCAGCGCACCGATTGAGCGCCGGTACCTCAAAGGTCTATTCCCAGTCCTTGATCTCGAACTCCGGCTCGAGTTTGCGCTGCCGATCGTTGATCTTGAGCTCGAGATACTTGGCGCCGACGCCCTTTTCGAAGCGCAGGGAAGAGCCGCGCCGGTAGGCGCGCGCGTTGGGTCCGGTGCCGCTGAAGAAGGCGACCAGCTCGTGCGTACCGACCTTGAGATTGCCGAGGTACAGTCGCTGCACGCCCCCCTTCAGCAGCGCATCGCGCTCACGCGGAGTGTAGAGATAGTTGATGACTTCCTTCTGATCGAGTTTCAGCTGGACCGAATCGAGCGCGAAGAAATCGCCGACGTCCATCGACAGGAACACCGCCAGCTGGGTGTTGGCGGGGAACAGCAGCTCCTCCTCGAGGATGAACAGATCCTTGTTGAGATCGACCACATCTTTCTTCAGTCCCTGGATGTCCTGGTCGAGCCCGCGGGTCTCGGCATTTCCCTCCGGGGCCGCAGGTGGCGGCGGAGCAGCCGGTGCAGGCTTGGCAGGTGGAGGTGCCACGCCCTTGAGCGTGCCGCTCTCACCGGGGAACAGCTGCTGGCCGGGGGCAGCCGGTGCTGGCTTGGCAGGTGGAGTTTCCAGGCCCTTCAGTGTGCCGCTCTCACCGGGGAACAGCTGCTGCCCGGGCGCGGCGGCGGGCGGAGTCGCCGCCGGGGGGTTCGTCGCGGGCGGAGCCGGCGGGGCACCTTGCGCCGCGAGCGCCCAGGGCGTGCCGGCGAGGAGCGCGGCCGCGCATACCGCCGCAGCGCATGCGCGGGCGAACGAAGCGGCCGGCGCCGTACGCCGCGCGGGCGGTGCAGCGGGTCGATGGATTGTCATCTGCAGCATGTTGGTTCCGATCATTCGTTCAGCAGCGTCCGCAGCTGCTGCAGGTACAACGTCGAGCTTGCGGCGCTGTAGTCGCGCAGCACGTACCGCACGGTGCCGTTGCGGTCGATCAGCACCGTCATCGGCAGGTTGTCGACCTGGTAGCTGCGGCTCACCGCCTTGGCGGGATCGAGCAGCAGCGCGAAGCCGACCGCAGCCGTGTGCGCAAACTCGCGCGCCTGCGCCGGGTCGTCATCGACCCCGACGCCGTAAATCGACAGCCCCGCCGAGCGATAGGTGGCAAAGCTGCGGTTGAGCGCCGTGAGCTGCGTACGGCACGAGGTGCAGCGGCTGCTCCAGAAGCTCAAGACCACGACTTCGCCCCGGTGTTCCGACAACCGTACGTTGTCGCCGGCAGCGGCATGCAGCGCGAAATCGGGCGCTACCCGACCAAGGAGCGCATAGGGAGGCTCAGCCGCGAAGGCGGCAGCCGCCGCGAGCGTCAGCCCGAGCAGCACCGTAACGCTCGTGCACGCGCGGGCAGACCACCGCAAGGTAACGCGCCGTTGCCCCACGTCACGCCACGCCGGGTTCGGCTGCTGCCAGCTCAATAACGATCGTTCGCTCCTGCGCCTGCGCCAAGGCGGCAAAATTGCACAGCGTCAGCGACACTGTCAACGAACCCGGGGGCGAAATGAGGCCTGCAGCAGCGCGACTGTTGCACCGCCGGCGCCGTCGTCATCACGCGACAGGGACTAGACCTCACGCGCGTGCCGCTGCGCGGCGGCACGCGTGTGAGGCGCGTCACAAGGGGTTGAACACCGTCATGGCGGCGAGCTGGGCAGGAGATCCCAGGCTCTGGAACGGGAAGGTGGCTGCGAACTGCGCGTCGGTGCCGGCGAGCCCCATGTAGTTCAGCAACACCAGCTGTACCAGCGAGTCGACCGAGTTGGCAGCCGGGCTCGAGGTACTCACCACCGAACCGTCGGCGGTGAAGTAGCCGACCTGCTGCGCACCGGCGGCACCACGGAGCGCCGGGCGGCCTTTCGGGCTGTATGCCAAAAAGAAGGTCGAGGCCACCGAGGAGTTGTCACCCTGCCAGCCGAGCTTGCCGCGGCCGGCGGCGCTCATGTCCACCATGCTGTTGGAGTTGAGCGAACCATCGCTGAATACGTAGATCATCAGCCCCGGGAACGGCGGTGGGAGCGTGCTCGCGTACGCAAGCACCGCGCCGATCATCTGTCCGGCCTTGAAGTTGCGCGTCTCGCCGGTCGCGCGGGTACCGT
>Ga0306921_10001780_pt1 | contig 21211 bp, 17 predicted proteins | sample sta12Cox44000080_FD_203760 | JGI IMG/M metagenome (GOLD analysis project Ga0306921, IMG submission 203760) | Lab enrichment of tropical soil microbial communities from Luquillo Experimental Forest, Puerto Rico - statoxic.12C.oxic.44.000.080 (v2)... | ecosystem: Environmental > Terrestrial >...
TTGCACCCGAGCATTTCGCGCGGATCCGCCGCAATCTCGGCCAGAACCGTCTCGCCTTTCGCGTTCATCACCCCGATCGCGTCGGTCAGATAAATCTCCCGGTGCTTGTTGTTCGGCTTCACCTGCCCCAGTGCGGGCCAAAGTTTCGCGGTCGTGAAGCAGTAAATGCTCGAGTTGATCTCGTTCAACTCGCGCTGCTCGGCACTCAGCTGTGACTCCTCGATAATCGCGGACACCGCGTCTCCGCCCTTTCGCAAAATCCTGCCATACCCTGAGGGATCCGCCAGCACTGCCGTCAAAATCGTGGCCGCCACCTGGCCCTGTTTGTGCTTTTGGATCAGCGCCTTCAAGGTCTCGGTTCTCACCAGTGGTGCGTCTCCTGGCAGCACAACGACAAACTTCGCATTCCCGATGGCACGTTTTGCCACCAGCATCGCATGGCCCGTGCCGTTTTGGGGCTGCTGCAGCACGGTTTCGGCGCCGAGCGGTTCGACAATCTCGGCTACCTTCTCTGCCTGGTGACCCACGACCGCAATCATCTTCTTGGCGCCGAGCGCAAGGCAAGCGCGGACTACATGCTCGACGAGCGGGCGCCCTCCCGCGGTGTGCAGCACCTTTGCCAAGCTCGACTTCAGCCGCGTGCCCTTACCCGCGGCCAGGATTACGATCGCGACGTCTTTGTTGTTGGCCATGTTGAAAGCATTCTCCCGTGACCCGAGACATTTGACAATGAGCGCTTTTTGGTCGCTCGCTGGACGCACCGAAAGATTCTTCGGAACCCGCGTCCGCATCCTACTGAAATACGCGTCTTGTGGAGGTGCGCCCCTCGGATGACATGCCCATTCTGCACCCAGGCCGTCGGAGACGATTTTCAGTTCTGCCCCACCTGTGGCACGCCATTGACGGTCAATCCGGCCGCTCCAGCCGGCGGGATTCCCGTGCGTGTCCCGGACGCGCCTGTCGGCTCACGCACAAGCGGGAAGGCCATCGGCAGCCTCGTCTGCGGGCTCTCTTGGTTTTGCGGCCTGGGCTCGATCGCGGCTCTTTTCCTCGGATACCTCGCGCTAAAAGAGAGCCGCCGCGACCCGGCAAGGACCCTGGGCAAGGGGATGGCCATCGCAGGCATTGTTCTTGGCTGGATAGGCGTAGCGGGCCTGGCCTTCGTCATTACGGTTGGAATTCAGGTCTGGAATGAACCGAGGCCCCAGCAGCGTAGGCCTCACCTGCGCCAAACGCACATTACCGTGGCAGTCGCACCGCGGGTCAGTCGGCTGCGGTAGAAACCAGCTGCGCCGCCGCTCGTTTTGATCGTCCAGGCTCCCGGGTGATGACCTCCCAGCAGCTTTGGTCCGCAAGCAGCTTGCTCACCAATTGGGTGTGCAACGCATGTCCAGCCTTGCGAGCCTCGACTCGGCCGAGCAACGGCAACCCCACCAGTGCCAAGTCGCCAATCAGGTCCAGCGCTTTGTGGCGCCCGAATTCGTCGTCGTAGCGCAGTGGCCCGTTCATCATGCCGTCTTTCGTCAGCACGATTGCATTGTCGAGGGACCCGCCTCGTATCAGTCCCATCGCTCGCAGCGGCTCGATATCGCTTTCAAAGCAGAAGGTCCGCGCCCGCGAGAGTACTTTCCGAAAGCTCTCGGCGTTTACCACCATATCGACTTCCTGCTCGCGCACCAGCGGATGCGCAAAGTCCACATAGCATCGCACTCGAAACTCATCCGCCGGATAGATCCCGATGCGCCGTCCGTTCTCCACGACCTCCACCGGCCGCACCACCCTCAAGAAGCGCCGCTGCCGCCGCAACTTCCGGATTCCGGCCTGATCCAGCAGCCGCATGAACGGTTCGGCCGATCCGTCGAGAATCGGCACCTCAATCGCATCGATGTCGATGAAGATATTGTCGATTCCGCAGGAATAGATGGCCGCGAGCAGATGCTCGGTCGTCGAAAGCAGCACACCTTTCTTCATCAGGCTCGTCGCGTAGCTGACACGGGCGATATTCCGGCCATGCGCTTCAATCGGAAACTGCTCGAGGTCCACGCGTCGAAACACGATTCCGGTATCCGCCGGAGCCGGCAGGAGCCGAATCTGGCTCTGCACCCCCGTGTGGAGACCGACGCCGTGCGCTTGCACCACGCGTTGAATGCTGGTCTGAAACATTGAATGGATTGTAAAATTCTATCACACTGCAGGCCATGTCAAGCTAAATTTCCCTCCTATTTTCAATTAGTTATGGAAAATATTTGCCATCGCCGGAATTTGCTGTGGTTTTTGTGCAACAACTTGCGCTCGTCCCGTGTCGCGCCTGCAACTCCCTCTTTTCTCTTTCTTCTACCCTATCCAACTCTCCCTTCGTCCGTCCCATCAGAATGGTATACTTGTGATCTTGTTTTTACTTTGAAGGTGGTGGGGAATGAATCGATTCGCTCGCGTTGCTATCATGGCCGTTTCCGCTCTGATCGTGGGTTGGGTCGGTATCGGCCACGTTCTGGGGCGCAGCGCCAACGACAAGGCCTACAAATCCCTCGTCGTTTACAGCGAAGTTCTGCAAAAGATTCAGCAGGATTACGTCGACGACCCCAACATGCGTCTTGTCACGGCCGGTTCCCTGCATGGCCTTCTCGAGTCGCTGGACTCGGAATCGAGCTACCTCACGCCGCGCGAGTACACCGAATACAAGGAAAAGACCGCCAATCCCGGCACGGGCGAGAGCGGCTTGAACCTGAGCAAGCGTTCCGGCTACATCGTCGTCACTTCCGTTCTTCCGGACAGCCCCGCCGAAAAAGCCGGACTGCGCAGCGGCGATTTTCTCGAAGCGGTCTCTGGTTTTACCACCCGCGAAATGTCGGTAGGTCAGGCGAAGAATCTTCTCGCGGGTCAGCCCGGCACCGGTGTGAAGGTGGGCGTCATCCGTCGCGGTCGCGCGCAGCCTGAAGAGGTTGAAATCGTGCGCCAGAAACTGCCGTCGGCGAAGCTCATCGTTCAAAAGGTGGACAACGAAACCCTGGCGCTGCGTTTCCCTTCGATGGATGCCGGACGCGCCGAGGAGGTACGCACGCATCTTCAGGAAGCCCAGAAGCAAGGTGTAACACGCGTGATTCTGGATGTTCGCGATTGCGGCCGCGGTCAGGCTTCGGAGGCTTTTGCCATTGCCCGCCTGTTCGTTCCCTCGGGCACTTTCCTTACGCTGAAGGGGCAAACCGTTCCCGAGCAGTCCTTCTCCGCCGATGCCTCCAAGGTAGTCTGGAAGGGACCTGTCTCGGTCTTGATGGACGTCACCACCACCGGCGCCGCTGAAGTCCTGGCTGCCTCTCTCGCCAACAACAAGCGCGGTGACATCGTAGGCGAGCGCACCTTTGGCCTGGCCTCGGAACAGAAGTTTATCACCATGGATGACGGCGCGGCCTTGATCCTGACGGTAGCGAACTACCACAACCCCGATGGCAAATCGATTCTCGAGGAGGGTGTTGCTCCGACGGAGGTCGTCCATGCGGCTGCCGCGGCGGCTGAAGATAGCGACGAAGGCGACGACGTGGCCTCGGCTAGCCCGCAGAAGGAACCGCCCGTTGGTCCCCGTCCTCTTTCGAGCGATGACCCGGTTCTGCGCCGCGCTCTCGAGCTTCTAAAGGCCCCCGCTCCGGCGAAGAAGGCCGCCTAGAAACGCTATTCAGCTTGTGAAATCTCCGATCTCCCGGCTTGCGCGCCTGTGGTCCGCCGCTTTGGCGCTTTCGTGTGTCTCCGTTTGCTTGTCCCTCTCCGGTTGCGACAAAATCAAATCCGCCGCTCATTCCATCTTCAAGTCTCGGCGCTCCGCAACAGTGCAGCCCGCCCCTCCCGAGCATCCCTCCGCCGTTAGCGGCCCGCGCCTCGCGATCATCATCGACGACCTCGGCGGCGATACGGCCTCGGCCGACGTCATTTTTTCATCCCTGCATTACCCGCTTACTCTCTCCATCCTCCCCAACCACACGCATTCGACGGAGATCGCGGAGCAGGCTCGGGAGCGTGGTTACGAGGTCATGCTTCACCTGCCGATGCAATCCATCAGCAACGAGACTGCCGAGCCCGAGGAGCTCCGCGAAGGCATGTCTTCCGCGGAAGTCTCGCGTTCACTCGCCGAGATGCTCCGGTCTGTCCCGCACGCGGCGGGCGTCAACAACCATCAAGGTTCTCTCGTCACCTCCGACCCGCTCATAATGGCCGATTTGATGCCGCAGCTTCGCCAACGCAACCTCTTTTTTATCGATAGCCGTACTTCCGCGGCCACGGTCGCGTACCACGCGGCGCAGACAGCTCACGTCCGCTCGTCGTTCCGAAACATTCCGTTTCTCGATGACGTTCGCGATGTCCCTTCAGTTCGCAAGCAGATCGAGCGGGCCATCCGGGACGCAAAGGAAAAGGGTCAAGGCATTACCATCGGCCACCCCCATCCCGAAACCCTCTATGCCTTGGCCGAGCTATTACCGCAAGCAGAGTCTCGAGGCGTTCATCTCGTCTACGCCTCCGACCTCGTCCACTGAGTGAACTTAAATGCCGGAGCCTAGCCCGGCTCGCTCGCTTGGACCTCTGGTTCGCCCTTCTCTGCCGGAAACAGCCACGCCACGACCAGAAATTGCAGCCCCATGGTCACAAAACAGAACACACTGGCTTCCGGCCCCACGCTTCCTCCGGTCAGCCATTTCGGCCCGTGCAACCAGGAATCGGACAAATGGCCAAAAATGAGCTCGCCGCTGTCGGGCACCGAATACACGAAGCTCTGTGCCCAATCGAAGCCCGCATGCAAACCAACCGCGTACCAGAGATTTCCCGTTCTCTTCAGGGTGAAAACAAACAGGATCCCGACGACCACGACGCTTGCCGCACCCACCCAGTCCTCCCCCTGATTACTGAGGTGCACCGCACCGAAAGCAACAGACAGAACCACGCCAGCCGGCCAGAAGCCGGCCAGCCGGCCCAAGCTGTGTTGCAGGTAGCCGCGGAACAAAAACTCTTCGTATAGCCCCACGAAGATAAACCCAACCAACTGCAGCAATCCCCACTTCAGAATATCCCCGCCGTGCTGTGCGAGGGCCCCAAGGGAATATCCTCCAAGCACCGCAATAAGCGCTACCAAGACCGATGCTTCCGCAAGCCCCAGCAGGAAACCGATCCAGAAATTCGCTCGAAACGCTTCCGCGAAAGGCAGGCCATACTCTCCGAACGGTGTTTTCTCGAGCAACGAAAGCAACCAGGTCAGCCCGAATACCAGCGCGAAATTCCCCACCTCAAAGAACAGCAGAAATTGCGGCGAGGTCATTCCCCGCTGCACGCCAAACAGCCGCACGCCCTCCGTGTACACGAGCCGTTGACCGATTCCGACGGTGACGAACAAAAACAGCAGGAGTTTCCAGAGCGTGCGGACCGCTTCCATTCGTCTGTCGGGCCTCGAACGTTCGCCAGGCAAGCGCAGCCGCCGAGCGGTAGCCTCGTCCTGGTCGCCCGTCTTTGGCTGCTCAACTTCCATTGCGTCTCCTAACGGAAGTCTGCTTCCGCGCGGCGTGATGCCAACCGGCAGCCTGTGATATAACCGTCCTACGTCCGCGTAAGGGTTAGTGTTTCACCCTCTCATGGCTACCGCATCCACTTCCAAATCACCTCTTGTCGCCGGACGTCTGGCTCTCGATTTCGCCAACATCTCTTCGGCCGGCGACCTATCCTGGGATGAGTTTGTCACTTTCCTCATCGACGCTCGGTTGGTCTCGCAGGACCGCGCCTCACGCCTTGGCCCGTTTCTCACGACGGAGCCGCGAGCCGTCGATGCCGTCCTCCTCCGCGCCCTTCGCCTTCGCGAGTGTCTCCGCGCCGTCTTCGCGTGCATTGTGGACAAAGAGCCTTTCCCTTTTTCCTGGGCAGAGCCGGTGAACGAAATCCTGCGCATCACCGAAGGACACGACGAACTGATATTCCGCGAAGGCGCCTGGTCTTTGCAGTTCGTTGCCCGAGAAAGTGGCCTCGAGTGGCTCCTCGCCGCGATCGCCCGCTCCGCCGCCGAGCTTCTCGTCGAAGGCCCCGCTGCTCCCATTCGCCGCTGCGCAAATCCTGCTTGTCGTCTTTTTTTCTACGACGACTCCCGGACGCATCGCCGCCGCTGGCGCTCCATGTCGACCTGCGGCAATCGCCACAAAGTGGCTTCCTTCCTTCGTCGCCATTCCGTCCGCCGCCGTTCCTAGTGCGTTCCGGTATTCCTTGCTTCCGTGCGTCCTTGCTTCCCTGTCACACCTATTTCAGGTACTTCGGCTCTTTCCCTTTTCCCCACGGATCATAATTGTGCGCAAACTCGACTCTCCTCGCGATCGGGGGATGGCTGTACAGCCAGAAGGTGATAAACGCCGACGGGTTCGGATCCGACAGGTCTTTCTCTCCCATCACCTGAAATGCCCTCGCCGCTTCCTCCGACGAATCGGGCACGATTCCGTGCGTCACCTCGAGTCCGTACACATCCGCGGCGTGCTCGACGATGCGGCTGAATCCGTTGCCCACGGGCTCCGCCAGGAATCCCAGCACCTCGACGATGAGCAGCAGCGTTGCCAGCGCCCCCCAGTCTTGCAGCCCTCGAATCTTCCATGGCGCTCCCCAGCGGTCCAGCACCCACTCTAGCGCGCGGTGCGCTACGTACAACCCCACGAGCAGACCGCCCAGAAAAAAGGTGAATCCTTTCACCACGTGCCCCAGCGCATAGTGTCCAATCTCGTGGCCGACAACGGCGAGCACTTCTCCCGGTGCCAACTCCCGGATCGTATTGTCCCAAACCACGACCCGCTTCGACGCTCCGATCCCGGTGACATACGCGTTGATCTGATTGCTCTTCGCGCTTGCTTCCATCAAGAACATGCGCTCGGCCGGTATCGGCATCCCCGCCTTCTGCGTCAGTTTTTCAATCGCTTGCACCAGCTCCGGATGCTTCCGCTCGAGTGGTTCGAATTTGTTAAACATCGGGTCGATCACCAGGGGAGTGACGAACACCAGAAAAGTCGCGAGCGGCACCGCTGCAAACCAGAAGTACAGCCACCACGTCCGCGGCTTAGAGCGGATCACCGCAAACAGAATCAGTGCCACCACGAGTCCAAGTCCCACGTTCAACAGTTCCGCCTTGGTGCAATCCCAAAACCACGACCCCCAACCTTGTACCGACTGCTGGTACCCGAGCGACAGCCCGTGCCCGTAAATTCTGAGCGGTAGACGCAACACCCCCAGCAGCAAAAGCAAAGCCGGCACAAAAATCGCCGCTTGCAGCTGCCAACTCCCAGCCCGCCGTTCTGCAAAGTCTCTCAACCTCGCCACCACTCCCAGTCTCAAAAGCAGCAATAGGCATGCAATGCTCCAGCCCACCGAAACGAAGTACAGCCTGTACCACGCCTTCGAATACGCCACCGCTTTCTCGTAGGTCTCTTTGTTCAATCGAAATTGATCGGTCTTGCCCCCCGGAGCCTGGCCCGCCCTCTCCGTCTGATTGGGCTCCGCCGTTTGAGCTGGGGAGCCTTGTGCCGTGGTTGCCTGTCGAGCTTCCGCTTTCTTGGGCAGGAATCCGCAGCACGCGAACAGGAACACTCCGGCACACACGAAGGCTCGGAGTCTTCTCACGGATCCCCGTTCACCTGCCAACGGCTCGTTGCGCCTCACCCGCCCTGCCTGCCCTTCGCCCCTCGCCGCTCCTCTCGATGTCTTGCCCATTACCTGTTTCGCTCCCCACTCGATTTGGCCCGTTGAGCCATTCCGACCCCAGCCGTATCCTAACCGGTAAGCCTCCAAATGGGAGCTGTCCGAGGTACCTGATGGGCCACAAAGGGATTGTTCGAACTTCTATCTTGCTCTTCGCCGCCTTGTCCTTTTTTACGCTGGGTGTTGCGGCTCAGGATGAGCCATCCGTCGCCGATGCGGCCCGTCGCGCTCGCCAGCAAAAGCAGGCCTCGGCCAAACCCTCTTCCGTCATCACAAATGATACGCTGGCTCCAGCTCCCGCCACCGCGGCTAGCTCCTCTGCGGCGACTGCCGACGGCCCGACTGCCAGCACCCAAGCCGGTACGGAAGCCCCGGACTCCAGGGAAAAGAAGTCTGAGGCCGAAACCGATGACGACGCTGAACAAAAAAAGCAGGAGGTCGCCAAACTAAAGGAAGAGATCGCCCAAAAGCAGGAGCAACTCAGCTTTCTAAAAAGCGATCTGGCACTGAAGCAGGACACCTTCTACAGCAATCCGAGCTATCCGCACGACACCGACGGCAAGAGCCGGCTCGATTCCCTGAAGTCCGACATCCAGCAGGCCCAGGAGGAACTCGCTCGACTCCAGACGAAGCTCGCCGATCTCGGTCCGCAGGGAGAGGCGAAGCCGGCTCCGCCCGCGAAGCCCTAACCCTTGTCCGGCCGACCGGCCGCGGTTCTCACTGGGGCCCCAGAATCAGCGGCAACCCATTCTTCGTGTTCCCTACCACAACGACCTTCGAATTTGAACTCGTCGCCAGCTTTTCCGTGGCCTCTATCCCTTTCCACTCCAGCAATTGTGTGCTGATCCCCTGCGCCACGATCTTCTGAAAATCCGCAATCCCCTGCGCTTCGATGCGCTTCCGTTCCGCTTCCTGCTTTTCCTTCTGCAGGATGAAGTTCATCCGCAAGGCGTCCTGTTCGGCTTGCTGCTTCGCTTCAATCGAAGTTTTCAGCATGGCCGGAAGTTGCACATCGCGTAGCAGCACATTTTCAATAATCACTCCTCGCGGAGCCAATTGCGCCGTCAATTCTTCCTGGATCTGCTGCTGCACGAGTTCCCTGGCGTTTGTGTACAGCGCGTTCGCCGTGTGCGCCGAGGTTGCCGCGCGGATGGCCGCGCGCAGCGTCGGCTCCACGATTTTTTCCGCATAGTTCGCGCCCACCCTTTGATAGACCTCGGCCGCTTTTGACCGGTCCAGGTGAAACAGCAACGAGGTGTCGAGCGCCAGAATCAGTCCCTCGTTTGACGGCACGCTGGCACTCTCTTTCACCGATTGCGTCTGAATCGAAAGCCTCTGCACCGACTTCAGCGGATTGATGAGGTGGATTCCCTCTCCGAGCGTTTCTCCCGTCACTCTTCCGAACAGGGTCAGCACGCCAACATGCCCCGTCGGTACTGAAACCACGCTCGCAAAGAACAAGATCACCAGAAAGACGACTGCCAATACTCGTAGAAACTTTGAGCCCAATCCTCCCAGGCTTGGCATCGCCGGCATATTACCCCCCAGATCAAACCCTCGCGCTCCGCTCGTCATAGCCATCCTCCGAAGTGCTTACACTCGCACACTCCTCTTTTTTTACTACGCACGGATCAGCCTTTTCTTTTCGCTTGCTTTCTTGCTGCGAATCCGCCAACAGGGTAACTGCTTTCGACTTGGCTCCACCCTTTGCCTCGAGTTCAACCCGCTTGTTTTCACCGCGTTTCTAGGGCCTTTTTTCCACAGATTTGCAACATTGCTACCACAGCTTGTGGTGCTTTTCCGTTGACACCATAGTCCCTTCGCCACACAATTCTCTTGTTTGTTTAGCCCGAAACTTTCAGCCGTCTCAGGGAGTTCACACCTAGTGAGCGGACGGCTGCTGGGGGATCGCGGATGTCCTTAATGCCGGGCTTGACGGTTCAATGTGTTAATCCAGATTGTGAAGCAAGGGGCCACTGGGTCCGGGCTGAGCTAGTCTCCTCGGAGCAATGTCCGATGTGCGGCGAATCGCTTCGCCATGTCCGCCCGCCCCTTGCTCCGCGCCATCATTTGCGCACCCGCCCAGTCGCGCCTCGCCCTCCACTCCGCCCGCGGTAGCCCAGCTCACTCACGTCCCGACACCACAGGCGGCAGACTCATGCCGCCCTTGGTGTGGGTCGGGCGCACGCGTCAAAACAAGAAACGGCCGGAAGCTCTCGCCTCCGGCCTTTCTCATTCCAATGGTCACGGGCTTCGCGACACATCGAGCGATGGTTACGGATCACCAGTCACTGCGTTACGTCTGGATCATCCCTTTCTCGAGCAACTCTTCGTCGCTCAGCCACAGGTCCGGAATGTTCGCCGACCCGAGCCGCAAAATATCCTCCAGCGCGCCGCGCACTTCGCGCAGCCGGAAGTCCACGCCGACCTTTTCGAGTAGATCGATGAGCGACTGCGCCCCTTCGGCCAACATGGCCTTCGGGCGCGATCCGGACTTGTCGAGGCGGTGGTAGGTCAGGATGTAGAAGGCGTTCAAGCCCGATCCGTGCCGCACGATGTGAAGAAACCCTCGCGCCTTCGGTTGCTTGGGCCCGAGCTTTGCGGCCAGTGCGGAACCGCTTGGGAGTGCGCTCATCGCGTTTCCTCCTTGGTCCTTTCCCGCATCAGCTGCATCCGCTGGTGCTCCCGCAATTCTCGCACTTGTAGCAAGCCCCGTTTGGCACCATCAGCATGCCGCATTCGGAGCACGTCGGCGCACCCTCGTGCGCGTCGCGAGGAGAATTGCTGACCGACCCGCTCGCGCGCGGCGCCACCGGCACCGCCACGGTGCCGCTCGCGAGCAAGGTTCCGGCAATCGTGGCTCCTTCGGCTGGCGCGGCTGCGCTCAGCTTCAGATAATCCGAGGAGATGAATTTTCCGCCGAGCCAGCGCGCGATATAGTCCAGCACCGAAGTAGCGAATCGGATGTTCGGATTCGCGGTGATGCCGCTCGGCTCAAACCGGGTGTTCAGCAGCTTGTCGACCAGCACCTTCAGCGGCACGCCATACTGCAGGCCGATCGAAAGTGTCAGCGCCAGGCCATCCATCACGCCCGAAAGTGTCGAACCTTCCTTGGACATCTTGATGAAGACTTCGCCGGGCCTTCCGTCTTGATACATCCCGACCGTGATGTAGCCTTCGTGGCCGCCCACGCTGAATTTGTGGGTCACGGAGTCGCGTTCGACCGGCAGTTTTTCCCGCTGCGTCCGCGCGAACAGTTCGCGCTGCACGGGCTCGGCCACCGCTTCCGCTTTCTTCTCTTCCTTGCTGTTCCCGGCGGCGTTCAGCGGCTGCGAACGCTTCGAATTGTCGCGGTAAATCGCCACGGCCTTCAGCCCCAGCTTCCACGATTCAATATAAGCGTTCATGATGTCTTCGATTGTGGATGCTTCCGGCATGTTGATCGTCTTGCTGATCGCGCCCGAGAGGAACGGCTGCGCCGCCGCCATCATCTTCACGTGCCCGCGCCAGGCAATCGATCGACCGCCCGTCGTCGCCAGCGAGCAATCAAACACCGGCACGTGCTCGCTCTTCACGTAAGGCGCGCCATCGATTTTTCCGTTCTTATCGATGTAGCTGACAATCTCGCTGCTCTGCTCCGGCGTATAGCCGAGCTTCATCAGCGCCTGCGGCACGGTGTTGTTGACGATCTTGATGACGCCGCCGCCCACCAGCTTCTTCATCTTTACCAGCGCCAGGTCCGGCTCGATTCCCGTGGTGTCGCAATCCATCATGAATCCGATCGTGCCGGTCGGCGCCAGCACCGTTACCTGCGAGTTTTTGAATCCGTGCTTCTCTCCGAGTTCCAGGGCGCTGTCCCAGCCCCCCTGCGCGCCCATGTAGAGATCGGCCTGCACGTTCTCCGGCTTGATGCCCCGCATGGCGTTCCGGTGCATGCGAATTACGTCCAGCATCGCCTCGCGGTTCACGGCAAAGCCCGGGAACGGCCCCATCCGCCCTGCCACCCGTGCTGACTGCGCATAGGCTTCGCCGCACATCAGCGCAGTGACGGCTCCCGCAACGTCACGTCCTTCATCCGAATCGTAAGGAAGCGCCATCGACATCAGCAGCGCGCCCAGGTTCGCGTAACCCAGTCCCAGGGGCCGGAAATTGTGCGAATTTTCCGCAATCTTCGGCGTCGGGTAGCTGGCGTTGTCCACCAGGATTTCCTGGGCCGTGATCGTCACGTCCACGGCGTGCTTAAAGGCCTCGACGTCAAATTGTCCGTTCGAGCCGAGATACTTCATCAGGTTCAAGGAGGCCAGGTTGCACGCCGTATCGTCGAGGAACATGTACTCGCTGCACGGGTTGCTCGCGTTGATCCGCGCCGTCGTCTTGCAGGTGTGCCAACGGTTCACCGTCGAGTCGTACTGCATTCCCGGATCACCGCAGTGCCAGGTCGAATCCGCGATCTTGTACAGTAAATCGGTCGCGCCGAGTTTCTCGTTGGGCTGCCCGTCGGCAACGTTCTTCGTCCACCAGTCCTTTTTTCCTTCCACCGCGCGCATGAATTCATCGGTTACGCGCACCGAATGGTTCGCATTCTGGAAGAAGATCGAGCTGTACGCTTCGCCGTCGATCGAGGAGTCGTACCCCTGGGCGATCAGCACGTGGGCCTTCTTCTCCTCCTTTACCTTGCACTCGATGAACTCCACGATGTCCGGGTGGTCGATGTTCAGAATCACCATCTTCGCCGCGCGCCGCGTCTTTCCCCCGCTCTTGATCACGCCGGCGAAGGCATCGAACCCCTTCATAAAGCTCACCGGCCCCGATGCGATTCCGCCGCCCGACAACGATTCCTTGCTGCCCCGCAATGTCGAAAAATTCGTTCCTGTTCCCGATCCCCACTTGAAAAGCATCCCCTCGGTCCGCGTCAGACCCATGATCGATTCCATGCTGTCCTCGACCGAGTTGATGAAGCAAGCCGAGCACTGCGGCTTCGGCTGCACGCCGACGTTGAACCACACCGGCGAATTGAAACTCATTTTCTGCTCCACGAGCAGGTGGGTCAGTTCGTCACGGAACGCATCACGCGAAGCGGCATCCGCGAAATATCCGCCTTGCTCGCCCCAACGCACGACCGTATTCACCACCCGGCCGATCAACTGCCGCACCGAGCCTTCTCTCTCCGCCGTTCCGTGCTTGCCGTGGAAATACTTGCTGGCCACGATGTTTGTCGCGGTCTGCGACCAACTCTTCGGCACCTCAACATTTTCTTGCTTGAAGATCGTCGCACCCTTCTCGTTTCCGATCTGGGCCGTGCGCTTCTCCCATTCGACCGCGTCGAAGGGCGATTTTCTCCCATCGGTGAAATATCGCTCAAACACTAGACCGCTGCCCGCGGCTCTCACTGCCGCGTCCGCCGCCTCCATTGCCTTGCCATTCAATGCCGACTTCACCGTTGCCATCCTTGTTCCTCCCCGCCACGGGTCCCCATAAACCGCCGAGCGGGAACCCTTTTATTTTACTCCTCCGTTTTGCGGAGGTGCAGCACGCCACTCTCGCACTGCTGGTTGCTAGATTCCTGGTCGCGTCAAGCCGTCCGTGTTCCGAACGTGCCCCAAAAAGCGAAAGGCTGCCCCGTGCCGGTGAGTGTCACACGGCCGAACAGCTGTTCCGCGCCTCCCTCACAACGGCGCGGAGCCTTTACTTCGCGCTGGTTTTTATTCGGTGATCACGGGCGGGTTGCGTGGGCTTTGCCGGGCCAAGGCACGTCCCCGACTTGGTCCGTCTGGCGCTTCCACGTCCCCCGAATCTGGAATCGCAGTATCAATCCACGCGCCAAGCGTGTCAAGTGAAAATCGCAAAATCTGGTTAACTTTTTTCCCAAGACGTCTATATCTTGTGGTGCGATTTCACGGATGACTTGTCTTCTTTTTTCTGCTTTCCTTCGCCTTTGGGCCCTAAATTCTTTGCATGCAATTTACTATGCGTCTTCCTTCGTGGTTTTCTCGGCCCTTCGGCGTCCAGGCGCCGGGAAATCGAGCCGTCGGTTTTCTAGAATTGCAGTTTCAACGCGAACTGGATTTGTCTCGCCGACCCGAAGTCTCCGGTCGGGAACCGCGTGCTCTGAATGATCCCGAAAGACGTGCTCGTCGCCGTCAGCACCGGATCGCCAAAATTCGGATGGTTGAAAATGTCGAACAGTTCGGCGCGGAATTGCACGTTGAACCGCTCGGTTATTTTCGTGTTTTTGCTCACCGAAAAATCGGTGTTCAGGAAGTTCGGTCCGACAATCGTATTTCTCCCAAGGGACCCGGGATGACAGGTGCCGGGAACGATGGACCTTGAAGCTCGGCGAGGACGGGTTGCTGCTGGCCGGAATGTCACTGAAGGTGCAGGGGATCGCAAACGCCGCATTGGGCGTCGACGCGCACGGCGAAATCGCAGGGGCTCCTCCGGTGGGCGTCCCGTTGAACGGCTCACAAAGCACCGGGTTGCTGAAATACTGATTTGGACTGCCCGTTCCGGTCGCACCTTTCAGCAAGTCTGGCCGCACCGTGAGAGAGACGCCTGGCGCAGGTCCGATCGTCACGGTCGGGTTCAGCGGATTGCCGGACTGCAGTTGCCACCTGCCAGCCGGATACCAGCCGGTTGCGCGTGAACGGCAATTGGTAGAACCCACTCAGTACAAACCGGTGCCGCGCGTCGTATTCCGATGGTGCATAATCTGCCCGCGGATTGTAGACGTTCTGGATGAAGTACGTTTCTCCGGTCGACAACGAATTATAGTCGAGCGATTTCGAATAGGTGTACGAGGCCAGGAATTCGAGTCCATGCGACAGGTGCTTTGTCCCGGTGATCCACAGTGCGTTGTAATTCGAATTTCCGACGCTGTTGATCTGATTGATGGTTCCGTAGGGGCAAGCCGGATGGGGCGCCTGGCATTGTGCCGGCAGAATCGGGCTGGTCAGCGGCACCGTCAAATACGGCCTTGTCGATGCGTAAAAACCGTTGGTCACAAAGGGCTGGTTGCGGTTCTCAACCAGCTGCAGGTGCGTCCCCTTCGTTCCCACGTAAGCCACTTCGAGCCCCAGGCTCGGCGTGAACTCTTTTTGCACCGACAGGTTCCAGTCTTGCGTACATGTCGCTGAATCCCGAGTTGATCGCCGTCGGACCAATGCTCGTGCCGGCCACCGCCCATCCACTCTCTCGTTTTATTCGGCTAAGATCCAACAAATGTATCTATTGTTTTCCGAGAGGTCCGCTTTCTCAGTACTCTTCCTCCCGATTTACGGATTGCCTACGAAAACTTGCAATGCCCTTAAGGGTTTTTCGGTATGCCCTTTTGCGCAGAACGCTACGAGCTCGTCCGGCTGCCGGGCTCACCCGTCCGGGGCTCGGACTCCGTCGCCGCGGGCACTCCCAACCTGTTCACTAGCCTGAGGCTTAGGTGGTTTCTGCCATAAACCGCTTGAAGCTCGCCGCAACTTTGGGCACAATCGAAGGGCGACGGGGCCTTGCACTGTTTGCTCATCGCCTCCCCACTCCCCAGGGGGCCCGTTAATTTGCATTGGCGCCTTTATCATGAATATCTGGCTCATTTTCTCGATTGCCGTGGCTACCGTGGTCGTGGCGCTGATCCTTGCCTACGTCTTGAAATCGCGCCTCAGTGAGGACGACGTATGGGAGGAGCTGGTCGACGCGGACGCCGCGCCAGAAAACTCCGCCGAGTCCAATCCCTACGGTGATTCGCGCACGCCGGTTTCTGCCCGGGAACCTCATTTTTCGCGAGGAGAGCCCTTGCCGGACTCGATCCCTCTCGAATCTTCCCGCTCGCATCGCGAGGTTGATCTTCGGCGCAGCTCGCGGATCGAGCATCCTGTTTCGCTGATGGTCCTCGGTACAAACCGCAGAGGCGAATCGTTCCAGGAGAAAACGTCCGTGGTGTCGTTGAATCTCCATGGCTGTCGCTATTCTTCGCGTCATGACTATCCACTGGAAGGTTGGGTCACCCTGCAGGTGACGGGTACCGACGGTGCGCACTCCTCTTCGATTCGGGCGCGCGTCCGTTCCATCCTCTCCCCGCAGACTCCACGCGAACTTTGCCAAGTCGGCGTGGAGTTGGAGACCCCGGGAAATGTGTGGGGGATTTCGGCGCTCCCGGAAGACTGGCAGCGCATCCTCGGTGTGGACACGTCGAGCTCGGCAGTGGCCAGCTCCGCAGCTCTCGATGTAGAAGACTCTCTGTTCGAAGCGGCCCCGGTTGCCGCCGAGCGAAGAGCCGAAGTGACCGTCTTTCCGGGCCCCTCAACTCCTCCCCCGGCGGAGACTTCCGCCTCAAAGGAGCCTCCGGTGCAAAAAACTGAACGCGTTGTGCTAACTCCGGATCAGCTGCTGCAAGCCCTGCAGGGCAAACTTCAACAAGCCGCCGACCGCGCCGTGCAGACCGCCATCGCGGCTCACATCGACGATTCGGTGCGAACGGCGCTGGCCAAGATTGACGACGGCTGGAAGTCCAACCTCCGCCACACCGAGGAATTTTCTGCCTCACGTCTGGCCGAAGTGCAGAGCCGGTGGGAAAAGGAACTGGTGGTATACCGCACACGCGCCGAAGACACCGCTCGCCGCCTGGATACCCTGGCCGCCTCGACCCAACAAAGCCTCGCCGAATCGCAAAAGACCGCCGAGCGCATCAAGAGCGATCTGGATCCCGAACTCAGTGCCCGCATCAACCAGACCCTCGCGAAGGCCAACAACGATTTTGACGCCCACGCCGCGCAAGTCTCGGAACGCCACCTCGCCGCGCTGGCGCAATCTGCTTTGACCGCCGCGCGCGAAGCCCGTTCGAAGCTCGATGAGAGCGCCGCTGAAATTCGCTCCCTGCTGGGCACGGCTCCCGCTCCCGGTGTTGCCGAGGAGCGCATCGCCGCCATGATCAATTCCACGCGCGAGCAGACCCTCAATCGCGTCGAAGAACGGCTCACCGAGGTCACCCGCCACTTTGAACAACAGCACGAGGCTGCGCGCCGCCGCAATGACGAGCTTACCCAGCGGCTTGAAAACTTCGCCACGGTCCTTCGCGAAGCTCAGGCCCAGCACGTTCAAGCCTTTGCTGAGATTCGCCCGCTTTTGGCGGCCGCGAACAACAGCGCCTCCCAGGAAGCGGTCAATTCACAGATTCATTCGGCGCGGGAACAGCTTCACAATCACCTCGAGTGGCGTCTCGGCGAATTTTCCGGCCGCAGCGAGCAGCAGATCGATGCGGCACGCCAGCGCGTTGAAGAGTTGACGCAGCGCGTGGCGGCCTTGACCACGGAAGCGCGCGAGGCTCGCTCCCAGCAGGAACAGAGCGTGGGTGAACTGCGCGCGCTGGCCTCGAATGCGACCGCCGGCGTCTCCCAGGAGCGGATCGATTGGCTGCTCAATTCCGCTCGCGAGCAACTTCTCAGTCACTTCGAAGCCCGCGTCAACGAATTGGCAAGCAGCCTCGAGCAGCACAACAGCATGGCCCACAAGCGTTCCGAGGAGCTCTCGCACCGCCTCGACCGATTCGCGTTCGAGATGCACGCCCAAATTGAGGAAAGCAAGAAGGTTGCCGAGCGCGTCCCGCGCGAAGCTCAGCCGGAAGATTTCGCTTCCTTTGAACGGACGGCGGAGCGGGCCGCAAAAGAATTTGAGACCACGGCGGCTCGCGTTTCCGATCGCCAGTTGATCCGCCTTACCGAGCAGAAACAGGCTTTGGCTCGCGAAGCCGCTCTCGAACTGGAAGCTCGCGCGAGCGAAGCCCGCGCGGTTCTCGAGAAAGCCGCGAACGGTACGCTCGAGGAGTTCCGCCGGCGGCTCGAGACGCAGTTCGATCTGATCACCGCCGAAGCTACCGAGCGCGTCACCTCGGCGCTCTCTTCTCTTGACGCGGAGAGCCGCGCTGCCATCGATGCCCGCCGTCGCGCCGTCGAAAATGAAGTCGCCCGGGCTGCCGAGCAGTCCGCGACGGAATTCCGTTCCGGTATCAAGGCGTTTCTCTATTCCTGCCTGGTTGCCGCGGTCAGCGCTGTCGATCAGCACGCGCAAAACACCCTCGCCGGGCTCGAAAAGGATCCGGCGGCTCCTCCTCTTACGCTTGATGCGCCCGTCAATCTTACGAGACCGGACGGGCTTTCGTCCGCGGCCAACGCGTCCACCGCGTCCTCGAGTGACCGCCGCGGCTAACTGCAAACCCGCGCGGCTCGCTCCCGCACGCTCCCTGGCCTGACAGGTCTATCCGTTCTCATTCCAAATGACCTTTTCCCGTTGCTTCATCGGTTACAAAGTACCGGCGGTCTATTGATTCGTTATACGGCAAGCCCGAACCTATCGGTATCGCTGCAACCTCGAGGGGACCCGCGCTTGCCGGGCAGGTTGCTCAAGCAGGTGGGTGATGACTACGATCGATCGTCAGGAACTCGACCGCCTCGAACGTCGCGGTCTCCAACTTACGGCCCTTTCCGCAGTCTTCGTTTTGGTCTTGGCCATCGGTCTGGCTTTCTTCATGTACCCATTGGTGTTTGTTCATCCCGAAGGGAACAAGTGGACGCTCCGCGTGGCCTTCTTCGGCTTCTGCGCGCTCACCCTGCTCTTTCTCGGCTACCTTTTCGACCGCCAGCGCACGTTCAACAAGCTGAAGCAGCATCTCCTCGCGGAACTCGAACGCAATGTCGCTCTCCAAATCCAGGCGAGTGCCGATCTGCTTCAGTCCATGCCCGATCAGAACCACTTTTGGGACCGGCTTACCATGGAGTTTCGCCGCGCCTTGACCATGGAAAAGACTCTTTCGCTTGTCCTGGCCAAGGCCACGCCCGGCCCTAAGGCCGGCCTGAACGATCAAAAATCCGCGCTGAGCGACGCCGCCAAGGCTATCTCCAGGAAATTGCGCCCTGGCGATTCGATCTACCACCTTTCCGAAGATCTCTTTGCCATTGTTTTGCCCGAGACCGACACCCTCAACGCCAAGCGCATTGCCCTGCGTCTTCAGGAAGAGTTGCAGAATGTGCGCGCGCGTTTTGGATGCACCTTCGATCTCTCGGCCCACAACTATCCCGATGACGTGAAGAGCTCCCACGAGCTGGAAGACATTGTAAAGTCCATGCTGCCGGAAGAAGCGGACTGGGCCGCCGCGATGGAAACCCCCGCGCGCTGAAATTTCGGCGTTTCGGAGGAGTATTCGCTCGAAGCAATATCGGCGGTTTAGCGCCTTTCGCTCCATCCGCTCTTGGCCGCAATCGAAGTCACCGCAACGCCTGTCGCAAGTCCTCGATCAGATCCACCGGATCTTCCAACCCGATCGAGACGCGCACCGTCCCCGGTTTCACGCCTGCCCGCCTCAATTCTTCCTCGTTCATGCGGTAGTGCGAACTGTAAATCGGCAGCACCACGAGCGACTCCACGCCCCCCAGGCTCACGGCCAGGAGGAACAGTTTGACGCGGTCGCAGAATTTCCGCGCCGCCGGCAGTCCGCCCTTCAGATCAAACGCCAGCATGGACCCGAATCCGCGCATCTGTTTCTTCGCCAGTTGGTGATCGCGGTGCGATTTCAGTCCCGGGTAGTGCACCCGTTCCACCTTCGGATGCTTCTCGAGGAACTTCGCTACTTGCATGGCGTTCTGGCATTGCCGCTCGATTCGCACGCCCAGCGTCTTGATCCCGCGCGTCAACAAAAAGGCCACCTCCGGATCCATGCAGCCGCCCAGTTCGATGACCATCTCCCGTACCTTCGCGATCAACTCCGCCCGTCCCGCCGCGACCCCGCCGACCAGGTCCGAGTGGCCGGAAAGCCCCTTCGTCACGCTATGGACCACCATGTCGAAGCCGTACTCGATGGGATTCTGCAGCATCGGTGTCGCGAACGTATTGTCCGCGATGCTCACCAGTTTGTGCTTCTTCGCAAAAGCGGCCGCCTTCGGCAGATCCACCAACCGCAACGTCGGATTCGTCGGCGTCTCGACGTACAGGCACTTGGTCTTCGCCGACACCGCATCCTCGAGTCCCGCGAGCGAAGAGTCCACGTGCCGCACCACGATTCCAAGCCGCGGCAGCACATCACGCATCAAGCGGAACGTTCCGCCGTAAACCTCCGCCGTGGAGACGAGTTCGTCCCCGCTACGGAGCACGCTCAGCAGCGAGTGCGAAATCGCCGCCATCCCGGCCGAAGTCACAATCGCGGCTTCCGCTCCTTCGAGTGCCGCAATCTTTTTTTGCGCCACCGTCAGCGTCGGATTCCCGTACCGCGAATAAATGTAGGCCTTGCTCTTCCCCTCCGCCCAGCGCTGGATTTCGCGGCTTGACGCGAAGGTGAACGTCGAAGAACGCACGATCCCCGGATTGACCGGCGCGTCCACCCCATGCCGCTCTGGCTCTCCGGAATGAATCGCGCGGGTCTGGGCGCTGAGATCTCTTCCCTTGTCATTTTTCATAAACGCGATATTGGACTCGTCCGGCCCCTCGGGCAACCTCCAATTTGGCGCCGAGTGCAAGGCCAGAAACCTTTGTCGCGCTCGGACGGCCAGGCTTTTGCTTGACAAACATCCCTTCATTAGTACAATGGTGACATAGTCATAAATGACCTATTAATCCTCGCTTCGCTCCTCGACGGCCCCCAGCACGGTTACGCCCTCAAAAAGCGCATCGGCACCCTGACCGGCCACGGCCCCATGCACAACAACCTCGTCTATCCTCTTCTTAGACGATTCGTGGCTGCGTCCTGGGTGAGTCGCCGGAAAGCGCCGGGACAACGTGGTCAGACCCGGGAACTCTACTCGCTCACCCCCAAAGGCAAGCAGGCACTCCTTCTGAGGCTCGTCGACTTCACCGAAAAAGACGCCGCCTCGGCCGATTCCTTCCGCATTCGAGTCGCTCTGTTCTCCATCCTCGCTCCAGCGGAGCGAGCCCGCATCCTCGATTCCCGCGCCCGATGGCTCGCGGGACGGGCGGCGGTCCTTGACAACCTTGCCGCGCGAATGACGCTCGATTCATGGGCCGGTGAGACGGTTCGATTTCTGCGCAGCCAGCTCCTCGGAGAAGAAAAGTGGCTCGGAAATCTGCGAAAGTTGGGTAAGAAGGTAGCCGCGTAATTCTCGAAAAGACTCGGTTGACCGGGCCTGTTTCTGCCGAACTTCGGAGGACACGCGTGATCCCATCTCACCTGACGGCGGACAGTGCTTCCGCATGGGCTCTGCGGCTCTGGAGCGCGCTTCTGATCGTCTGGCTCGTGCTGTGGGTCAGCATGAAGCGCGCCAAAAAGCTTGAGACTCCCTGGGAAATGCTGCAGCACGCCTTGCCGGTGGTGCTTGGATTCTGGCTGCTCTTCGGTAGCCTCGAAAACTGGGGCTGGCTGAACTACCGGCCGATGCCCAATGTACCGGCGACTTGGCTGAGCGGCCTGGTGCTCACGGCATTCGGCGTTGGCCTGAGCATCTGGGCCCGGCTGACGCTCGGCCGAAACTGGAGCGGTGTCGTAACGCTCAAAGAGGGCCACGAACTGATTCGAGCGGGT
>Ga0306921_10001784_pt1 | contig 21171 bp, 17 predicted proteins | sample sta12Cox44000080_FD_203760 | JGI IMG/M metagenome (GOLD analysis project Ga0306921, IMG submission 203760) | Lab enrichment of tropical soil microbial communities from Luquillo Experimental Forest, Puerto Rico - statoxic.12C.oxic.44.000.080 (v2)... | ecosystem: Environmental > Terrestrial >...
ATCGACGCTGGAATACTCCTGCCCACTGCGCGCGATTTCCACAACGGCTCCTTCGAGGCGCATGTCAAGCCGCAGGGAGACACGATTGCTTTCGAAGACGACGGCCGCAACTACGGAAGCGGGTGCAAGGTGCGGATGCAGCGCATCGGCCCATGGCTTCTAATTGAAGACGACGGCGGTTGCGGTGGGGCGGCGGTGACCTTCACTGGGCTCTACCATCGTGAAAGCAAATCAGCTCGATGAGCGGCTCCAAGATATGATCAATCGGATTTTAGAGAGACGCCGCAGTCGGTGTTTTTTATGTGCGTTCGATGCCCGCTTTTGGCCCAAAGCGGACTTTGTGCGTTTAAACCGGCCCCGTTATTGCCGCTCGTGGCGGCCAGGACGTCTGTTAGAGCGATTATGACTCAAGACAGCTTCCCTCTATCGAGAAATCGTTTCCAGGCAAGCGCCTCACGTTCTGCTTCGTGAAAATGTCCGTCCTCTAAAAGCTTTCCGACAAATTTGAAGTATTCACAAAGGAATGACGCATCCGGAAATTGGTACACGCGTTCGTCGGGTACCCACAAAGCAAATTTCTTGGCGGAGATAAGCGCAGACATGATTTCAGGTTTGAGATCACGCACATTGTTCGGCCATTCCGACGATGCGGTCCGAATCTTGATGGTATCTGACAGAGTGCGAAATTTTGAACCGAGACTTCGGAGTTCGGAAGCTTTTTTTTGGTCCGACTTGCGGGCTAACCAATCTAACGAAAAGCCAAGTACGATTCCGGTAAAAAAGACCAACACGAATTGAAACCAGAGCTGATGACCCACAACAACGAGGTTACTGAAAACGGTCGTGGCCGGAGCGTTAGGATCAGAGAATAAATTTTCCTCCAACCGCTTTTCCAGAATAGCGGCGATCAGAGGGACCAGCAGAAGACCCCAAATCCCAGTAAGAATCGGCTTAAGCGATCTCGACATAGCTCCTATCGGTTAGCACAGCACACACTCACATGCCTCGGTGCAAATGTCACAGAATCTCCGCTTATGGCCCATAGCGGACACACCTAGTTGCACCGCACATGTCTGCTTTTTGACCCAAAACGGACGGGCACCCTTTTCACGGTCGACCCCATTCCACCGGTCGTAAATCCCTGATGTAATTGCTGCGATTTTGTGCCAAGCGGTACCGCGTATGCCCCAAAACCAAAACTCACAAGAGCCGCATGACCGTCAGGGCTCCGAGTCTGATGCGGCAGGGTGGATCATGCTCGGTGATCTTATTGCTAATCTCGATCGTCCTGACGTCACCGCCGCGGTGCTCATGACGCTGGACCCGATCGTTGCCACCCGGATCGAGCAACGCGCCGCTGCGGCGGCGATGGCCGTGGCCGATTTTGCCGCCCGCGTTGTTCGCGACTTCGTGGAGCAAGCAGATGACGAGCGCTGGTTCCAACTGCTCACTATAATCCGTAAGGCGGAAAATCCAGGCGTCGCTGCGATCCAGGCGATTCTGGGATGGGCTGCTGCCAACAAATAGCGTCTTTGGCCCCCGGACAGATCGCGGTTTCCAAATAACGCAATTCGGGCGCCACGATGAGGATGAGACGCGCGTCCACAAATTTAGGTGAAGTTACCAGAAACGCGGCCGGCGCAATGAGGCAATGCCCGCTTGTGGATCATTGATACCGAGCGTTCATTGCGCCTCGCGCGAATAATTTTAGCGTAATTCTAATTGGGACCATTTTGGTGGATACCAGGTATTCTTTCGGTGATGTTGGTCTTGCCTCATCCTTGCGGGGGAAGTGGGCATGCCCTTTTGCACTGCAAATGTCCCGTTATGACCAAGTGCAAACATGGGACCATCGTCCAACTCGATTTGTCGGCCTGACCGCGCAAGAATTTCCGCAACCTGCAACCTTCCCCCGGAGCGCGCGAGGGTTCGCCACACATGATCAGGTACAAAATCCTTCACAAGGCACAGCCGTTACACCTGCGTTAGGCCCCTTGCCGCGACGGCATCGGCTACCTTCGTATTAGCGCAGCCACCTTCGGGTGCCAAATAGTCATGAACTTCTTAGCCGAAAGGCAACTTATCTTAGGAGGATCGCGATGTTCTTCTTTCAAGAATCCCTCATCGCGACGCTATGCTTGTGAGCAAAGCGCGTCAGCGGGGTAAGATGTCAACCCTTAGAAGTTACCTGGTACTCGGAGTTACCACTTGGGCATTTGTTGTTTGCTTTGCCGTGTGGCTGATGTTCGGTGTGATCGGCATTCCGATCAAAAACGAGCTGGGCCTAAACGGAGTTGAATTTGGCCTGCTCACATCAACCCCCGTGCTGACCGGTGCGTTGTTTCGCCTGCCGCTTGGCATCTGGACGGACCGATTCGGCGGCCGGATTGTGATGTTCCTGTTGCTGGTCGGCTGCGCCGCACCGGTCTGGTTTTCCAGCTATGCCGGGCAACTGTGGCAGTTCTTGTCGCTTGGCTTAGCGCTTGGCATCGTGGGTGCCTCTTTTGCTGTGGGCACGCCCTATGTCGCTCGCTTCTTTGCAAAGGACCAGCGTGGTTTCGCCATGGGTGTATTTGGTGCCGGAACCACCGGTGCGGCGATCAACATGTTCATCGCTCCGGCCTTGATGGCTCGCTATGGCTGGCAATTCGTTCCCAAATTCTACGCTGTGGCGCTTCTGATCACCTCGCTTATCTTTTGGCTCCTTTCGGCACCGGACGTGTCGGCACCGGGCAAGAGCGGCACCTCGCTGCGGCAGCAATTGGCAGTTTTCCAAGACCCGCGGGTCTGGAAGTATTGCCAATATTATTCCATTGTTTTCGGCGGCTTCACGGCCTTATCGGTTTGGATGCCACAATACTTTGTGAAGGAGTATGGGCTAAGCATCGCGGAGGCATCACTGCTAGCCGCCTGTTTTTCGTTGCCTGCCGGTGTGTTGCGGGCATTAGGCGGCTGGCTCTCGGATCGCTATGGCGCACACAACGTGACCTGGTGGGTCCTGTGGGCGGCGTGGATTAGCCTGTTCCTCCTGTCCTATCCGCAAACCGAGTTCATTGTGCATACCATCCGTGGCCCTGCACAATTCCATATCGGTTTATCTACGTTGCCCTTTACGCTGCTGCTTTTTGCGCTCGGAGTCGCATTTGCTTGCGGCATGGCTTCGACATTCAAATATATCGGCGACGATTTTGCGCAAAACATTGGTGTAGTTACCGGTATCGTCGGCATGGTCGGCGCGCTCGGTGGGTTTGTCCTGCCCATTATCTTCGGCTTCATCCTCGACTGGCTCGGAATCAATTCAAGCTGTTTCATGTTCCTCTATGGCGTGGTCTGGGTCTCGTTGATCCTGAACTACACGACAGAGGTACGAAACCTGCCGGTGATGGGCGAGCAGGTACCGGGCAAAACCGCGGGAGGGACTTCGTGAGCCATTTTCTCGAACGCCTCACCTATCTCGCTCGACGGCGAGAAGTTTTCGCCGGTGGCCTGGGCGAATTGCGCGACGAAGATCGCACGTGGGAGGAGGGCTACCGACAGAGATGGCAGCACGACAAGATCGTGCGCTCGACACATGGCGTCAACTGCACCGGCGGATGCAGCTGGAAGATCTACGTCAAAAGCGGCGTCGTCACGTGGGAAACACAGCAGACAGATTACCCGCGCACACGTCCGGGTATGCCGAACCATGAGCCGCGCGGATGCTCACGCGGTGCGTCCTATAGCTGGTATCTCTACAGCGCAAGCCGGCTCAAGTACCCGATGGTGCGTAGCCGTTTGGTCAAGGCATGGCGCGAGGCGCGCAAAACGATGGCGCCGGTCGAGGCATGGGCCGCAGTTGTCAGCAACCCGGAAACGGCTAAGTCCTATAAGGCGATGCGTGGGCGCGGCGGCTTCGTGCGCTCCAACTGGGACGAGGTAAGCGAAATCATTGCTGCTGCCAATGTTCACACTATTAAGACTTTCGGGCCCGATCGCGTCATCGGCTTCTCGCCGATCCCGGCGATGTCCATGGTTTCATATGCGTCAGGCGCCCGCTATCTCAGTTTGATTGGCGGAACGCTGCTCTCGTTCTACGACTGGTATTGCGATTTGCCGCCCTCGAGTCCGCAGACTTGGGGCGAGCAGACCGACGTACCGGAATCGGCGGACTGGTACAATTCAAGCTATGTCATCGCTTGGGGCTCGAACGTCCCGCAGACGCGCACGCCGGATGCCCATTTCTTTGTCGAGGCACGCTACAACGGGACCAAGGTCGTGGCGATCACGCCCGATTATTCGGAAGTCGCCAAGCTCTCGGACCTGTGGCTCCATCCTAAACAGGGCACCGATGCTGCATTCGCCATGGCGATGGGGCACGTCATCCTGCGGGAGTTCTTTCTCGATCGAACCGTGCCTTACTTCCGTGACTACTGCCGCCGCTACACGGACATGCCGATGTTGGTACGGCTGCGCCGCGACGGCGGACGTTATGTTCCCGATCGTTACGTGCGGCAAAGCGATTTGCCGGCAGCGCCGAAATCTGCTCGCGCTGAGTGGAAGACCGTGGCGATCGACGAGACGACTGGAAACTTCGCCGTACCGTGTGGCTCTATCGGCTATCGCTGGCCGGCTGAAGCTGAAAGCAAAGGACGCTGGAACCTTGAGGCGAAGGACGGCGAAAGTGAGGGCGAAGTAACTCTCGCGTTGACCGTCATCGACCGCCGCGACGAGGTGCTGTCGGTTGCATTCCCTTACTTTGGCGGCCGGCGCCACGAACACTTCGCCGCCAACGATCAGGGCGGAGACGTGCTTGTGCGCAGCGTGCCTGCCAAGCGTGTCGCGCTGGCAGACGGCGAAGCGCTGGTGACGACCGTGTTCGATCTGCTATGCGCCAATTACGGGTTAGATCGCGGGCTTGGCGGTGCTTGCGCCAAGGGATTTGCGGACAACGTACCCTACACGCCAGCTTGGCAGGAGCCGATCACAGGCGTGCCGGCCGAGCGAGCGATCGCAGTTGCGCGCGACTTCGCTCACAACGCGGAAAAGACCAAGGGCCGCTCGATGGTGATCATCGGCGCGGGGATGAACCATTGGTATCACCAGGACATGAACTACCGCAGCATCATCAATTTTTTGATGATGTGCGGCACGGTCGGCATCTCAGGCGGTGGCTGGGCGCACTATGTGGGCCAAGAGAAACTGCGCCCGCAAACAGGCTGGACGATGCTCGCCTTCGCGCTCGATTGGACCCGGCCGCCGCGCCACATGAATGGTACATCATTCTTCTATGCGCACAGTGATCAATGGCGCTACGAAAAATTGGGCGTAAAGGAGTTACTATCTCCTCTGGCTGATCCGACGTCTTATCGTGGCAGCATAATCGATCTCAACGTGCGCTCCGAACGAATGGGGTGGTTGCCGTCGGCGCCACAGCTCGCCGTCAATCCGTTGACCTTGGCCAGCCAAGCGGACCAGGCCGGAAGTGCTGTCCGGGACCACGTCATCGCCAACCTGAAGTCAGGGCGCCTGCGCATGGCCTGCGAGGATCCGGACGATCCCAATAACTTCCCGCGCAATCTCTTCATCTGGCGTTCGAACCTGTTCGGTTCATCGGGCAAGGGACATGAATATTTTCTGCGCCACTTTCTTGGCACACGCCACGGACTGCAAGGCAAGGATCTGGGAGAGATGGGCGGCGACAAGCCCGCCGAGGTGATATGGCGCGACCCGGCGCCGGAGGGAAAGCTCGACCTCGTGGTCACCCTCGATTTTCGCATGTCGACGAGTTGTCTCTACTCCGACATCGTGCTGCCGACGGCGACCTGGTACGAGAAGAACGATCTGAACACGACGGATATGCACCCCTTCATTCATCCATTGTCGACTGCCGTCGATCCGGTATGGGAATCGCGCAGTGATTGGGAAATCTATAAGACCATCGCGCGTCGCTTTTCAGAGCTTGCGGTAGGCCATCTCGGTATCGAGCGAGATATCGTGCTGACGCCCATCCTTCACGATACGCCGGCCGAGCTCGCTCAAGTCGATGTGCGTGACTGGAAAAAAGGTGAATGCGACTTTGTGCCGGGTATCACCGGACCTCAGATCACTGTTGTCCATCGCCATTATCCCAATACGTATCGTCGGTTTACTGCACTGGGGCCACTTGCCGACAAGCTCGGCAACGGTGGTAAGGGTATTAACTGGAATACCGAAGACGAAGTCCGTGGCCTTGGGGAGTTAAACTACAAGATTGATGACGGCGGACCAACCCACGGGCGTCCACGCATCGAAACCGACATTGATGCGGCCGAAGTCATTCTCTATCTCGCGCCGGAGACCAATGGCGAGGTCGCCGTCAAGGCCTGGCGTGCATTAGGCCAAGCGACCGGCCGCGATCACACTCACCTTGCGGAGAAGCGCCAGGACGAGAAGATTCGCTATCGCGATCTAGTTGCACAACCGCGCAAGATCATCTCCTCTCCCACTTGGTCCGGCATCGAGAGCGAGCACGTCAGCTATACGGCTGGATACACCAACGTTCACGAACTTATCCCGTGGCGAACACTGACTGGCCGTCAGCAATTCTATCAGGATCACCGCTGGTTTCGAGACTTTGGCGAAAGCTTTGCCGTGTATCGGCCGCCGATCGATACGCGAACGGTTTCCGACATGTTGGGCAAACGGAGCAATGGTCAGCCCGAGGTCGCGCTTAATTTCATCACCCCACACCAGAAGTGGGGTATCCACTCCACCTACACCGACAATCTCCTGATGCTGACATTGTCACGGGGCGGTCCAATCGTGTGGATCTCCGAGATCGACGCGAAGAAGGCGGGTATCGTCGATAACGATTGGATTGAACTCTACAACTTGAACGGCGCGCTCGCTGTGCGTGCCGTCGTGAGTCAACGCGTGCAGGAAGGCATGTGCCTCATGTATCACGCGCAAGAGAAGATCGTGAACGTGCCTGGCTCTCAGATCACCGGCCAGCGCGGTGGCATCCACAATTCTGTGACGCGTACGGTGCTCAAGCCGACGCACATGGTAGGCGGTTATGCTCAGCTTTCCTATGGTTTCAATTATTACGGCACCGTGGGCTCGAACCGTGACGAATTCGTTATCATGCGCAAGTTGACCAAGGTGGAATGGCTCGACCACTCCAATCCCGTCGACAAGGCAGTCGAGGAGGTGGCGTCATGAAGATACGTGCTCAGGTCGCTATGGTACTCAACCTCGACAAATGCATCGGGTGTCATACCTGCTCGGTCACGTGCAAGAACGTCTGGACCTCGCGCCAGGGCATGGAATACGCGTGGTTCAATAACGTCGAGACCAAGCCTGGCATCGGTTATCCGAAAGATTGGGAGAATCAAAAGCGCTGGCATAGCGGTTGGAAGCGCAAGAAGAGTGGCAAGATCGTTCCCATGCAGGGCGGGCGCTGGGCGATCTTGGCAAACATCTTTGCAAACCCGAATCTCCCGGAGATTGACGACTATTACGAGCCTTTCACCTTCGATTACGAACACCTCCAGATCGCGCCGGAATTGCCGACGGCGCCGGTGGCGCGCCCATTGTCGCTCATCAGCGGCCGACCAATGGACAAGATTGAATGGGGACCGAACTGGGAGGAAATCCTCGGCGGCGAGTTCGACAAGAGATCGCAAGATTACAATTTCGAGGCGGTGCAGAAGGATATTTACGGCCAGTTTGAGAATACCTTCATGATGTACTTACCTCGCTTGTGTGAGCACTGCCTTAATCCGAGCTGCGTCGCATCTTGCCCATCGGGCTCGATTTACAAGCGCGAGGAGGACGGCATTGTCCTCATTGATCAGGACAAATGTCGTGGCTGGCGGATGTGCGTATCCGGGTGCCCGTACAAAAAGATTTACTACAACTGGACTTCGGGCAAGGCGGAAAAGTGCATCTTTTGTTATCCGCGCATTGAAGCTGGGCAGCCGACGGTCTGTTCGGAAACCTGCGTTGGCCGCATTCGCTATCTCGGCGTGCTGCTCTATAACGCCGACGGTATTGAGGACGCCGCAAGCGTGGAAGACCCACAGCACCTCTATGAGGCACAACTCGCACTGTTCCTCGATCCCAACAACCCAGAAATTGCAGCCCAGGCTCGCGCCGACGGCATTCCCGACAACTGGGTCGAGGCAGCCAGGCGTTCGCCGACTTATAAAATGGCGGTCGAATGGCGGATCGCTTTCCCGCTACATCCCGAGTATCGGACTTTGCCGATGGTTTGGTACGTCCCGCCGTTATCGCCGATCCAGTCCCACGCGAATGCTGGCGCGATCGAGGCTGTTGGCCGGCTACCAGATGTACGCTCGCTGCGCATCCCGGTTCGCTATCTGGCGAACTTGCTGACGGCTGGTGCTGAGTTACCCATCATCACGGCACTGGAGCGTATGCTGGCCATGCGCGCCTACTACCGACAGCGTCAGCTCGGTGAGGAAGATGGCGAGGAGGTGCTCGCGCAAGCCGGTCTCAGCATTCCACAGGTCGAAGAAATGCATCGCTATCTGTCGATCGCCAATTATGAGGATCGTTTTGTCATCCCAACCAGCCACCGCGAGCAGGCCGAGGACGCTTACGGCCTGCGCGGGTCCTGTGGCTTTACCTTCGGCAACGGCTGCGACTTCGGCCCGCCGCATTCTACCCTGTTCGGCGGCAAGATGGGTCGCCGCACGCTTACACCGATTAGGCCGCTCGATACCTGAGGGAGCCGGACATGATCGTGCTCAGAGCGCTCGGCACGCTGCTGTCCTATCCGCGGGACGAGGTTCGGCAGGCGCTACCAGAAATTGCCGATGTGATTCGCAGTTCAGAATTGATTGCGCCCCGCCAGGGCGAAGAGTTACTCGCACTGATCAATGATCTTCGCGCTGGCGATCTGCTCGAGGTCGAGGAGCGCTATGTGCAACTTTTCGACCGCGGTCGTGCGGCGTCGCTTCACCTGTTCGAGCACCTGCACGGCGAGGGCCGCGATCGAGGACAGGCCATGGTTGATCTCAAGTGCCTCTACGAGCGGGCTGGTTATGAGATCGCTTCGCGTGAACTGCCGGACTATCTGCCGCTCGTGCTCGAATATCTCAGCTGCCGAGATCTGCAGGAGGCGCGCGAGCTTCTCGCCGACTGTGCCCACATATTGCGCCGCATCGGTCAGTCACTAATCGCACGCGGCAGCAGCTATGCGGCCGTCCTGCAGGCGGTGTTGGTCATTGCCGGCGAGGCCCCGATCGATGTTGCGGCAGTACCTCGCATTGCGGAGCGCAACGAGAATCTTGATCGGGACTGGTTCGAGCAACCCGCCTTCGGTGGCGAGTCATTGGCAACGACGATCAACGCCGAAAACTCTTCAGCGCCAGTTCCCGCGGCAGACAATACGACACCCCCGCTGTGAAAGTGGAGAACTCCCATGCTGTCCACCGACTACGTCAACACCTTTCTCTTCGGGATCTATCCTTATCTTTGCCTCGCCGTGCTGCTGATCGGCAGTCTGATCCGGTTCGATCGAGAGCCATATACGTGGAAGAGCGATTCCTCCCAGATGTTGCGTAAGGGACAGCTCCGTCTCGGGTCAAATCTGTTCCACTACGGTGTTATTATTGTGATACTCGGCCATTTTGTCGGATTCCTGGCGCCTCATTGGGCAGTTGATTGGGCGCTCAGCGCTACCGGCCACCAGCTTCTGGCCATGGTGGTCGGCGGCATCGCCGGCCTGATCGCCATCATCGGCTTGACCATCCTGCTGCATCGGCGGCTTGCAGATCCGCGTATCCGGTTGAACAGCCGTAAATGGGATATCGCCGTTGCCATGATGCTGTGGCTGCAGCTTGCACTCGGCCTTCTCACGGTCCCGCTGTCGGCCTTCCACATGGATGGCGTCCTATTCGAGACACTGACGAGCTACGTCAAGGGAATCGTCACGCTCGACGGCAGTGCCTCGTCACTCATGGCGGGCGTGCCACTAGTTTACAAGCTGCATGTATTACTGGGGTTCACGATCTTTCTGATCTCGCCGTTCACACGCATGGTCCATATCTGGAGCGGTGCAGGTGCGCTCGCCTATCTCTTTCGTCCCTACCAGATCGTCCGCTCGCCGCGCACGCGCGCAAGAGTGCCGGTGCGGTCATGACCGTCACTGTCAACGGCATCGCAGTGGAGGTTTCCCGATGGCCAAACCCGGGCGTTGCAACGGTGCGCGAGCTGCTGCGGCAACGTGCCACTGCGGTCGGCATGTTGGCTTCGGACACTAAGGATGACGGACTGATCGGCGCGGCCATTGAGCGCCTACTCGCGGACGAGGTAAGGGTGCCTTCGCCCACTGAGGCGGAATGCCGACGCTTCTATGAGAATCACCTGAAGGAATTCCAGTCCGGAGATCTGGTTTACGCTCGACATATCTTGTTTCAGGTAACGCCATCGGTCTCCATACCAGAAATCCGTGCCAGAGCCGAGCGTACACTGTCAGAGCTTTTGAAGGAACCGGATCGGTTCGCCGCGCTCGCCGACGAACTGTCCAACTGCCCCTCCGCGCGCCAAGGCGGCAGTCTCGGTCAGATCGGCCGTGGCGATACCGTTCCAGAATTCGAGCGTGCGTTGTTTCGGCTGGATGCAATCGGAATTTTGCCCGAGTTGGTCAAGACACGCCACGGCTTTCACATTGTGGCGGTGGATCAAAGCATTCCGGGTAAGACGCTGCCGTTCGAAGCGGTGCAGGATCGAATTGCTGAGCGGCTCAAGACCGGTGTCGAAGAGCGGGCCTTACGGCAATACGTCTCGATCCTTGCCGGTCAGGCGAAAATCGTCGGCGTGGAATTGGCCGGCGCGGAGACCCCACTTGTGCAGTGAACCGTCGCGGCGGCGCGGCGCCGGTGAGACCGTTGGCCACCCCTCCCTAACCGAGCAAAGTCGATTTTTATGACAGTTAAGCCTCGCTAGTTTCTTCCGCGAGCCGCTGCATTTCCTGTGGGGTAAAGCGGACATGCCGTTTTGCGCTGCACATGTCCGCTTTTGACCCAAAGCGGACATCGCCTTTTGCGCCGCACATTAAGCGGACATACCTTTGAGGCCGTTATTGAGACCAAATTTACGGTTCACAAACATCAAGACCGAGTAGGACTGTCATGAGACCGAGCCCGGCAAGCGGCAATGAGACGGCGCGAGTTCATCACATGTCTCGGAAGCGCGGCAGCGGCGTGGCCGCTCACTGCGCGCGCGCAGCAGTCGACGGGTGGCAGCATTCCGCGCATCGGCATCATTGCCCCGATATGGGATCACTTCCGGCAGGGCCTGCGCGATAATGGCTACGTGGTGGGCCAGAACATTGCCCTTGAATATCGCGCTGCGCAGAGCAACGTCGATCTCCTGCGGCGGGCGGCACTCGAGCTTGCCGCGCTGCCGGTGAACGTCTTCGTCACTAACGGCACGCCTGCGACGCGGGCGGCCCGTCAAGCAACGTCAACAATTCCGATCGTCATGATCGGCGTCGGCGATCCAGTGCGGGCGGGTTTTGTGACCAACCTCGCCCGACCAGAGGGAAACATCACCGGAAACTCCCAACTGTCACCCGAGCTCATCGGAAAGCGGCTGGAGATTTTGAAAGATTATGTTCCCAACCTGGCGCGCGTGGCGTTCATGTGGAATCCGGACAATGACTCGAATCTTGCCTTCCTAGAAGAGCTGATCATTGCTGTTCCGGCGCTCAGCCTGCAACTGATTTCTGTCCCGATGCGCACGAGTGACGATTTCCAAGCTGTGATTGCGGCCATGATGCGGCGACAGCCAAACGCGTTTGTGACGACCGGCGATCTCCTTATCCAGCGACTCATCCGAGAGATCATCGATTTCATGGCGAAGCATCGCCTGCCGGCCATATACCAGGAAAAGGAGAACGTGCGGTCCGGCGGTCTCATGGCCTACGGCACGTCCCTGCCGGATCTGTTCAGGCGCGGCGCCTGGTACGTGCACCGGATCCTGCAGGGGGCCAAGCCGGCAGAGCTACCGGTCGAGCAGCCGACCAAGTTCGAATTCGCGATCAATCTCAAGACCGCGAAGGCGCTCGGATTGGAAATCCCGCCTTCACTGCTCGACCGCGCCGACGAGGTGATCGAATAAGCCGGGGCGATGATGTCTGCTATTGGCCCAAAGCGGGCATGACGTAGTGCACTGCAAATGTCTGCTTTTGGGGGTAAAGCGGACATGACCTTTTGCGCCGCAATTGTCTGCTTTTGACCCAAAGCGGACATTTCGACCCTTACTGTAGCAACCCGATCTGATAACATCTCCAGCTGGACTGGCGTCCTCCTGAACCTCAAAGAGGGGGGTTGCGTGCGCCGGCGAGATATCATCAAAGTCATTGCTGGCTCAGCAGTCGCTCTGCCGTTTGCAGCAGGCGCTCAACATAGTGAGCACACGCGCCACATTGGCGTGTTGCTACCTACAGCCGCGGACGATCAGCAAGGTCAAGCCCGCTTGGCCGCGTTGCAGCAAGAGATGCAACTTTTGGGCTGGTCCGCAGACCGCAATGTGCGGTTCGATACCCGTTGGGGGGCTGGCGATGCTGGTCGCTATCACAAGTACGCAGCCGAACTGGTTGCGCTCGAGCCGGACGTCATCGTTGCCAACACCAGCCCTATCGTCGCTGCTGTCCAACAGGCGACCTCAACCATTCCCGTCGTGTTTGTTGCGGTGGTTGACCCTGTCGGGGCTGGGTTCGTCACTACCTTAGCCCGACCGGGCGGCAACACGACTGGTTTTGCTCTGTTCGAATACGGAATCAGCGGGAAATTGCTCGCTCTGCTCAAAGAGATCGCTCCAAATGTGACTCACGTGGCAGTGCTTCGGGACCCGACCACAGCAACAGGTATCGGCCAATTAGCCGCCATCCAGGGTGCAGCTCCCGCGTTGGGGGTAGAATTGAGCCCAATCGATGTGCGCGACGCGAGTGCATTTGAGCGCACCATTGCTGAATTCGCACGAGCGCCAAATGGCGGCGTAATCGTTACGGCGAGTCCTGTGCTACTAATTCGCCGCCAGCAAGTCGCCGCCCTTTTTGCCAGGCACCGCCTGCCAGCGGTTTATCCCTTTCGTTATTACGTTACTGTCGGTGGCCTGATTTCCTACGGTCCCAATACGGAAGAAGGCTTCAGACCCGCGGCACATTATGTTGATCGCATTCTCAGAGGCGAGAAACCAGCCGACCTTCCTGTCCAAGCGCCCAGCAAGTACGAACTCGTGGTCAATCTCAAAGCAGCTAAGGCTCTTGGGTTGGTAATGCCGCCCACGATACTTGGTCGTGCCGACGAGGTGATCGAATAGACACGTCAATGTCCGCCATGACCCATTGCGGACATCGCGGTCGCGACGTGGTACCCTTTAGGTCTTGCGGTAGTCCTCGCCGGAGGACGCATGCAAACTCCAGCCGCAGCGAGAACTAGTTCGGCACGTCGCGCGTCGTAAGTACGCCTATCGACGGGAAATCGATGTACAAAAACATCTCTATGGTTTGGTTAGCGGTGGGCTTATCCGGCCTGACTCATGCCGCGCACTCCCAATCTGACGACAGGCTTATTTCGCGACAATCGATCAAGCTCACCGCTGAGCAAGAGTACATTATTAGAGAAAACGTAAAGGACGTGCGGGGAGGTCTGGTGACCCACAACGTTACGCCAAAGGTTGGCGATAAAATACCTCCCGACATCGAGTTATATGCTCTTCCGTCATTGGTGGTCGAGAAAGTCCCGCAAGTTAACGCATTCAAATTCTTCGTCACTAAGGATCAGATCGTCCTCGTATCGCCGAGCAATACTGTTGCCGATGTAGTTAAAAAGCCGTAGCGGTTTTATGTCCGCTATTGGCCCTTAGCGGACATCCCTAGTTGCATCGCACCTGTCTGCTTTCGGGGGTAAAGCGGACATAGCGCGGGCATCGCAGAATGTCCTCTTCTGACAGAGCGGACATTGGCGACAGCAGGCCGCGAGCTCCTAATTTCAGCAAGTCCGGACCTAGGATCGTGCAGCAAGCGGTGCTGACAAACCTTAGACGCACTTTTCCATTGCGTGATGGGGAATGTTCGCCTCTAGAAAACCGTCTCCAACAACAGTGAATCCCATTTTCTCGTAGAACGGAATTGTGTAGTCCTGCGCCTCAATCCGCAACGTTTTGAAGTTGGGGCCGCCGCTTTTGATGTCGGATATGACCGCGTCCATAAGAGCGGTGCCAAGATTCCGGCCTCGCCATGCTTTGAGTACGGCCACTCGCTCGATTTTTGCAGCGCCGGGCTCGTAAATGCGCCAGCGAGCGGCGCCGAACGGCATGCGATCATCAAGACCTAGTATATGGCGGCAAGCATCCTCGTGCTGATCGACTTCGAGACCAATATCAACGTGTTGTTCGACTTCAAACACTAATGTGCGAATTGCAACACACCACCCATGATCGTGTTTTGTTTCGGCCACTCGGAAAATAATCATAGTATTCCATAGCAGGAGGTAGTTCAGGTCAGTTGCCGTGAGAGTTGCGCACGCTGGCGCATTCCGCAATTATTATTTGTTGCGGTGCATGAGTCCGCTATTGGCCCAAAGCGGACATTCCATGTCGCAATCGATGTCGCTTTCGGGGGTAAAGCGGACATGCCGGTTTGACTGCACATGTCTGCTTTTGACCCAGAGCGGACATCAGACAACCATTAAATCCTTTCCGACGATGATCTCGCCCTTGAAATATTTTGCGGCAGGCGCCCGCCAAGTATCGTCGCTGATGCTGTCGATCGCTGGTGTCAAATGCGACAGCACGAGCTTTTTGACACCGGCTTCCTGGGCGATACGGCCAACATCTTCAACCGGCGTGTGATCCGCTTTCATGTGCGCCATGAAGTCTTCCACTTTGACTGGTCGGCCTCTGGCAACCTGGTCTTTGATGTATTGCTCCACCGCTGGCACATACATCGCCTCGTGCACCAAGACGTCGGCATCTTTGGCAAGTGATGCAACGGCTTCAGACGGTGCGGTGTCACCGGAAAACACTATGGAGCGATCCTTGAAGTCGAACCGGTAGCCGAACGAGGGCGTCACGGGTGGGTGCTGCACAATCGTCGCAGAGACTTTGACATTGTCGTCCTGCATCACCGGACCTACTGCGGATATTTCCTGTACTTTGATGGCTTCGAGCGGCTTCATTTTGAAGTCCTCAGCCCAGAAGTCGATCGTGGTTTTGTAGGCGTGGAGAAGGTGCTCGGTCATTTGTTTGAGGGGCGGCGGGCCGAAGGCCTGCACTGAAAGCGACAGCCCCTGTACCCAGCCGACCACGATAAACGCAGCATACTCGACGTTGTGATCTGGATGATGATGGGTAATGAAGATTGACTGCACAGCGCCGAAAGGAATTCCCGTGTAGGCAAATTGGTCGGTCACGCCAAGACCGCAATCGACCACATAGGCCGCGCCATTGCTCAGGATGACGTGAGAAGTCATGTGCCGCGACCGTCCGGGGAGCGGCCCGGCACCGGTGCCGAGCAGCACAAGCTTGGTGCCCTTGGCATCCTTGAGGGCGCCTTGTGTCTGTTGCGGGGTCCAGCTCGGCCCTGCGGGCTGCGCGGTACTTGGGCCCGTCGTGGCAAACACAGGCGCCCCCGCAAGGGTTGCAAGCAGGGTGCGGCGTGAAAGGCCCGATTGGCTAAATGTATCTGTCACTGTTCCTCTCCCTGAAATGCCGGGCACTTCGGCAGCTTGCTTACTGCGACCGAGAAAATTGCTGTTGCGAGCATTGCATAACTTCATGACCGCTTCTGGCCCAAAGCGGACATCCCTAATTGTACTGCACATGTCCGCTTTTGACCCAAAGCGGCATTGGTTGGCACTTAACGGCAATTTTATGCGCTGACGTTGATGTAACTTAGTACGATGCCTTGTCGCGAGCGTTGGGGAAGGCGATGACGCGGCGCGAGGTCATCACAATACTCGGTGCAGCGGCGACCACGTGGCCGCTCGCGGGGCGCACGCAGCAAGCGCGCAACGTTTGGCGAATGGGATTTATCGCCCACGGGCCTGAAAGCTTTTACGACGCCTTGTTCGAGGGGCTCCGGGAATATGGGTACGAGGAAGGTCGCAATCTAATCGTTGAGCGCCGGTATGCACGAGGCCACGCTGAGCGTTTCAAGGAGTTCGCGGCTGAGATGGTTCGACTGAATGTGGACGTCGTCGTCGTGGTTACGACGCCGGCGGCCCTTGCCGTCATGAACGCCAGCAAGACTATCCCCATTGTGCATCCGAACGCGATTGATCCGCTGAACACCGGGCTGATTGCTAGTCTCGGGCACCCCGGTGGGAATGTCACCGGAGGTGCGCAGCTGACCGCCGAATCCAGCGCAAAACGCCTGGAGATACTGAAGAGAGTTGTTCCGGGGTTGTCGCGCGCTGCGGCGCTGTGGAATCCAGGCAACACGGCGATCGTATTTTCTTGGAAAGAAACGCAAGCTGCCGCGCGCACTCTGGGAGTAGCGCTTCTGTCGCATGAGGTGCAAGGACAGAAGGACTTTGCGCCGGCTTTTACAATGATCGACGAAGAGCGCCCCGACGCGCTCCTCGTCTTGCAGGATGCGGTGACAATGCAGCAGCGAAACGAGATCATCGACTTTGCGATAAAGAGGCGGTTGCCGAGCATGTTTCAGGAGAAAGGATGGGCACTGGCCGGTGGTCTGATGTCCTACGGGGAGAACCTTCCCACTATGTATCGGCGCGCCGCATATTTCGTGGACAAGATTTTCAAAGGCACAAAGCCCGCCGATCTACCGGTGGAACAGGCCACGAAGTTCGACTTGGTAATAAACCTCAATACCGCGAGGAAAATCGGCTTGACGATTCCAGATTCGGTCCTTGGCCTCGCCGACGATGTGATCGAATGAAGGGTGCGATGTCCGCTATTGGCCCTTAGCGGACATGCGTTTGCGCGCTGCGCATGTCCGCTTTTCCACGACAATCAAGACAATGCGCGATGGTACTTCGCGAACCGAAAACATGGGGAAGATTTCCTCGGGCAGTGCATGAGCCCTGTCTTGGCACGAAGCAGCCTTGTCGAGGCCACGATCAATGTCTGCTTTGAGCTGCCTGCGTACCATCCTCCCCCGCTTGCCTTCAGTAGAGTAAGATGGCCGTGGAGGGAATTGCCAATGGCCATCACCGTCTGTCCCGTCACGCTCCATTTTGCTGCTGAAATCGGCGACGTCGACTTATCGAGATCGCTCGAACCGACTGACCTCACCGCCATCAAGGATGCGTTCACGGCATACGCGGTGCTGATCTTCCCTGATCAGCACCTATCGCAGGATCAGCATCTCGACTTTGCAAAGATGTTCGGTCCGCTCGAGACTACGATTGCGCTGTACCGCAAGGACGCGAAACTACGGGTGCGTAAGGAGTTCGCCGACGTCTCCAATCTCAATCCCGATAATGAGGTGTGGGGCGAGAACTCGCGGCAACGCATGTTTCAGCTCGGCAACAGGCTGTGGCATACCGACAGTTCATTCAGGTGGCTGCCCGCGCGGGCGTCGCTGCTCTATGCGCGCTCGATCCCACCGATCGGCGGCCATACTGAATTTGCTGATGAACGCGCCGCCTACGACGCGCTGCCCAAAAACATGAAACGCCGGCTCCACGGCCTTGTCGCAGAGCATTCAATCTTCAACTCTCGCGCTCGTCTCGGCTTCACGGAGTTCAGCGACGAGGAACGCCAGGATATGCCACCGGTGCCGCAGGCACTCGTGCGAACCATCCCGGAGACTGGCCGCAAATCGCTTTACCTCGCCTCTCATGCCGGCCGCGTCTTCGGCACGCCTGAGTCGGACGGCCGCGCGCTGATCGACGAGCTCATCGCCCATGCCACCCAGCGGCAGTTCGTCTACACCCATCGGTGGCGTGTTCATGACTTGGTTATCTGGGACAATCGCTGCACCATGCACCGCGGCTCTGAGTTCGACGACCTGCGCTGGAAACGCGACATGCAGCGTGCCACGGTGTCTGACGTCGCCAATTCCTGTGAGCAGGAGGGAATCGCCGTCGCAGCCGCCTAGGCGTGCCAGTGCCCCGCGGAATTCGGCCGCCAGCTCTGGATCGCCGAGATAGGCTTCGATCACGGCTGGATCGTTAGCAACCTCGCTGGGCAAGCCCTCGGCGAGCTTCTGTCCGGTGTTGAGCACGACAATGCGATGCGACAGGGTCATAATCGCCTGCATAAGATGCTCGATCATCGAACTGTCGGGCCGTGCCTAGCGACTAAGCCGAACTGTACGGTCTCATTTTCTTTTCGAGAGTGATTGTCACGCTGGCGCTAATGTTTGGCGCAGACCTTACTTTTCTGGACCCACTATCCGCGTGATTTGCGATCTTCGGCTGAATAAGTAGGCGGCGCTGCCTTAGACACGACCCCGACCACTTTCGGCTGGTCGGTCTGCCCAAGCGGCGTTGTTTGCAGTTTCAGAGTCCCGTTTTCCAAAAGCTTCGCAATTCGTTCGTAATCCTCTGCGACCCGACCCATTATGAGCTTGGTTTTAGCGTCTTTCACCTCATCGGCGATGGTACGCATTTCCTCGGCGCGAAAACGCCAATAGTCTAAGAGGGACATTTAATTGAACCCAATTGCGATGGGCTGTGATCGAGAATTCGCCCATGCTCCGGCTGATAACAAAAGCCGTTCATCGCGGCTTGTGAGATCAGGCCAACCTTTTGGCTTTTTCACCTATTGCGACGGGTGAATGTCCGCTTTTGGGGGTAAAGCGGACATGAGCTTGTGCGCTGCACATGTCTGCTTTTGACCCAAAGCGGACATCTCACCCGCATCGCGACAGAGTGATGGTTGTCACCAAGTGGCGATGGTGTAGACGCCGGTCAAGAGAAGGTACGACAAGGCCAAGGCGAAAAACGCCACCATGCCGAGCATCACCCATACCGTCATGGGCACCTTGGGCTTGGGCATCGGCATTTCCTGTACTCCCTATGCCACGCGCTCCGCTATGACCGAAAGCGGACATCCCACCACCCTTATTCTGACTACACGAGAAGGTAGATATCAGACGAAACACGAGGACAAAGCCAAAACGAAAGCCCTTTGCGAAATAGGCAAACTCGGTGATGAGATGGAGCAGGCCAACGCTAAGAGAGACTCCAAGAAGGTCGAAGAGTTGGCGTTAAAGGCGCGGCTATCCACTATTTTTGCTTGTGCGGCGAGATTATTAATATACTCATGGACCGCTGCGCTACGAGGGAAGCGCGGTATTTGGGAGACGAAGTTGGGTGAAGATCGTGTAGAGCGCAGGCTCGCTGCTATTTTGGCTGGCGATATTGCGGGCTACAGCAGGCTGATGAGTGTCGACGAGGAGGGTACACTCCGCGCGCTCAAATCCCATCGCAAAGAATTGGTCGATCCGAAGATTGCTGAACATCGCGGCCGGATAGTGAAAACGACTGGCGACGGAATGCTGGTCGAATTCGTCAGCGTGGTTGATGCCGTCCGATGTGCCGTCGACATCGCGCGTGGCATGCGCGAAAGAAATGCGGGCATACCGACCGATCGCTGGATCGAATTTCGAACAGGGATCAATGTCGGCGACATCATTATCGACGGCGGTGACATCTTCGGGGACGGCGTGAATATTGCCGCGAGGCTCGAGGCTTTGGCCGAGCCTGGCGGCATCATGGTTTCACGCGTGGTTTACGACCAGGTGCGCGACAAGCTGAATTTTGGCTTCGACGATTTGGGAGAGCAAACCGTCAAGAACATCGCGCGGCCAATTGGGGTCCATCGCGTTTCGATCGACGAACAGAATCCTGCGATCTCGGACAAGAGTGCCGTAACATCGACAAAGGGACTTTCCACGTCCGAACGTCCGTCCATTGCGGTTTTACCGTTCGACAATATGAGCGGCGATCCCGAACAAGAATACTTTGCCGACGGCATCGCCGAGGACATCATCACTGGCCTGTCAAAGCTGCGTTGGTTTTTTGTGATCGCACGAAATTCGTCATTTGCCTATCGAGGCAAAGCGATCGATGTCAAACGGGCTGCACGTGAGTTGGGTGTGCGTTACGTGCTTGAAGGTAGCGTGCGCAAGGGCGGCAATCGTGTGCGCATTACGGCCCAGTTGATCGACGCTGCGAGCGGAAATCACGTTTGGGCCGACCGCTATGACGGCGACTTGAGCGATGTCTTCGAGCTGCAAGACGAAATAACGAAGAAGGTGGTCTCTGCCCTCGAACCGAAGTTGCTTGAGGCGGAAGCACTCCGATCGCAGAACCGCTCACCGGAAGATGTTGGGGCCTGGGATTTGGTGATGCGGGCAAATTCGCGTCTGTGGCGCCAGACCAAGGCCGACACCGACACGGCAATCGTCCTGCTTAAGCAGGCGACCGAGCGATTTCCTGATTACGCCCCGGCGCACAGTATTTTGGCTTTCGCATTGCTATTTCGCGCCATTCAGGGAGGGCTTTCCGGCAGCAGCGACGTAAAGGACGCCGTCGCTCTCGCAAACCGCGCCTCGGAACTCGACGACAGCGACCCTTGGGCGCATCTTTCTCTCGGCTATGCGGAATTCCTAGTGCGACGGACGGACCACGCGATCCAAAGTTTCCAAAGGGCACTCGACATCAACCCAAATTTCGCGGCCGCTCATGGTTATCTCGGCACAGCTCTCGCGTTCAATGGACAGTCTGATGAAGCCATTCATCATGCCGAGCTGGCGCTGCGCATGAATCCGCACGATCCTCAGAATGCAATCCACCACGTATGACTCGCTGTCGCCCATTACTATGCTGGAGCTTTTGACAAAGCTGTCGGATCCGCTCGTAAGGCTGTGCAGCTGCGTCCGGGGTGGCCTCCTAGTCATAGAATTTATTGCGCCAGTCTCGCCCAGGCGGGGCAGATCAATGACGCTCGTGCTGCTCTCGATCAGCTCAAAGCGCTGCAACCGCAGATTTCAATCGCGTGGGTGGAGCAGAACACCCCGTATCAGCCAGGTCCGATGGCCAAATTGGTTGAGGGCATGCGTAAGGCCGGCTTAACCTAACAGCACTCGAATGTCTGCTTATGGCCCAAAGCAGACATGAGCTTGCGCACTGCACATGTCCGCTTTTAGGGGTAAAGCGGACATGACGTTTTGCACTGCATATGTCTGCTTTTGACCCAAAGCAG
>Ga0306921_10001787_pt1 | contig 21151 bp, 26 predicted proteins | sample sta12Cox44000080_FD_203760 | JGI IMG/M metagenome (GOLD analysis project Ga0306921, IMG submission 203760) | Lab enrichment of tropical soil microbial communities from Luquillo Experimental Forest, Puerto Rico - statoxic.12C.oxic.44.000.080 (v2)... | ecosystem: Environmental > Terrestrial >...
CAAACAGTTAGCTCGACGTTCTGGCCGACTTTCTTCTTCAAAATTTCATGCTGCAGCTGCGAATCGGACGTGACTGCACTCCCGTCCACGTGCGTGATCACATCGAACGGGCGCAAGTTGCTCTTCGAGGCCGGCGCGTCTGCTTCGATTGTGCGAACCACCACGCCTTTGTCCGTGCCCTTAAACAAGTCGCGGATCGAAGGGTCGTCGCCAAGTGTTTCGATCCGAATGCCCAGCCAGGGTCGCACGATCTTGTGGCCGGCGATAAGTTCGCCGCCGATGTCCTTGGCCATGTTGATGGGAATCGCAAAGCCCAATCCGCGGTTCAGTCCATTGATCAACGTGTTCATGCCGATCACTTTCCCGTCGATGTCGCACAGCGGGCCGCCACTATTTCCGGGATTAATCGACGCGTCGGTCTGCAAATAATCTGAGATGGAGTAGCCGCCGCTCTGAACCAATTTGCTTCGGCCTTTGCCGCTGATCACGCCATAAGTAAATGTGTAATCAAGCTTGAACGGCGCGCCGATAGCAAACGCAAATTGCCCCACGCGCGCTGCATCGCTGTCACCGAGCTGGACGACTGGCAGATCTTTTCCGTCAACCTTGATGACCGCGATGTCCGTCCTCTCGTCGGCGCCTACCACTCGCGCCGGAAACTCGCGGCCATCTCGTAGTTTCACATCGATTTTGTCCGCGTCTTCGATCACGTGTACGTTCGTAAAGATGTAGCCATCGGGCCGCACAATGAACCCGGAGCCTTCCGTCTGAACCGGACGCGGGGTGCCGGGATTCCGGCGCGGCCGGTTTTCATCCGGCGGTCCTTGAAAAAAAAGATCGTCGAGCGGCGAACTCTCGCTGATTTCGCTTTTCTTCGAAGTCTCAATGATGACAACGCCCGGCGCGACAGTTTCGAACACTTTTGCAAAAGCGTTGTTTAATTGATGAACGACGTCCTTGCCCGCTTCAACCGCGGATGGATTCAGTGGACCTGCATCGCTGGGCACAGCCTCAGGTTGCGCCGCAAACGAATTACTGAGCGCAAGGCATAGGGCGAAAATGGACAAACGCATAGGTTGGAATTTTGACAGTAGCCAACATGCAACGTTCAACCTGCTGCGTCCAATCGCGGTTCGCCGCAGCAAAACGTTTTCGCCTGCGGACGAATCCGTCCCCTGTGCGGACCTGCGGCAACCTCACTCAAAGACGGACTCGCAGTTCCGTCGCAGTCGTGCCAGATTCCTTGACGAGAATCGTATAATTGGCGGCCCAGCCATTACTATGCGCATGTTCCACAGGCGATTTGTCTTACGAACCGGCGTTGTAGCCCTGGTTCTGATCGTTCTGTGGGCAATCGCCATCGGGCCCGAGCCTCCTGCGCGCATCGCGATTTCGCCGGACGAACTCGTGCGTGCCGTCACGATTCAACGCGATTCGCTCATCGATTTATGTCTGATGGAACGCGTCGATCCAAACGGACACGACGCGCAGGGTCGCACGCCATTGTTGATCGCGACCTCGCAACAGGATTGGAAAACAGCGCGGCGGCTCCTCGACGCCGGGGCGGCGGTTGATCTCGCCGACAAGAACGGATTTACGCCAGTCATGGCAGCAGCGATGCACGGAGATCTGGAAATGTTCCAGGTGCTCCTGGCGCGCTCAACCAACCTTCATCCGGAAAAACCGTGTGCAGACGGACAAGACCTTCTGAGTTTTGCGCTCGATGGCGGGCATCCGGAGATCATCAAAACTGTCATGCAGCGTTTGCCGATGATGCAGGAATGGACGACCAGCACGCGGCGTGCTTTGTCCAGAGCGCTGCAAGCGGGCAAGAATGATGAAATCCGGTTGCTGCTCAGCAAGCACTCGACGCCCGCCACGCCTGAAGGCAAGAACGTGCCGTTTCTTGCGTATGCGATCGCCAGCAGCAACGTGTCTCTGTTTAACACATTGTTGAATTGCGGAGCAGATCCGAACACGCTTCTGCCGTCGCGTTGCGACAAGGATTTTCTCGCGCTGTTGCCGAAGGGATTGCGCAGCTACATCGAAGATGATCGCAGCGTAACGATGCTGATGCTTGCCGCCGGTCTGGGCCAGGGCGACTATTTAAAGCCACTGATGGATGGCGGAGCAAACCGGACGCGCCTAACGAGCCGGAACAAAATGTCGGCATTGGATGTTGCCGCGGAAACCGGGCATTGGCGGTGCGCGCAAATTCTCCTCGGCGGCGGACCGGCGCCGGAAAAGTTGCGGATCGAAATTTCTCTCGCGATGCAGAGCGTCGCTCTCGTCAGGGACGGCGTGCCGATATACCACGCGCGATGCTCTACGGGTCGGGCGGGCTACTCAACTAAACGTGGCGAGTTTGTGATCACTAATAAGGAACGGAATCATCGTTCCACGATTTACCACGTCGAGATGCCGTATTTCATGCGCCTGAGTTGTCTCGATTTTGGGATGCACGCCGGGTACGTGCCGAACTATCCGGCATCCCACGGCTGCATTCGGTTGCCGGAAGATACTGCGCGCAAATTCTTCTCTGAAATTCCAGTCGGCACGCTTGTCACAGTGCAATAGCGAATCAGGAAGCCAGAAAAACAGGAAATGTTTATTGCTAGGGCGCGTCACTTCGTGCGCGCCGAAACGAATCACGGTGTCGATCATCCGCTGGCGACAGTTGGATGCTACAGCAGCGCCCAACTGACAACACGCGAAGCGCACAACGCCGACCCGTCTTTTCTTGAATCCAAACCACGCCTTTGCGCATCCTAACGGAAATCATGCAAACAGATAATGTCGGCGCAGCCTTCCCTGTAACGCCCGAACAGCCGTCGGTTCCCACGAAGGTTTCGCGCGCTACCTGGGCGGGACTGGCGATCTCACTTTTCGCGATGGTGGCGATCCGGCAGGTGTTCGTGTTCTTCGTCCCTGAAACGACGTTTGCCTCGGCAGTTCTAAAGGAAGCCCTGATCTGGGTGAGCGCCCTGGCTCTCATCGTGATCATCCGTCGCGGCGAACATTTGTCTTTGCGTTCCATCGGACTCGGCACCGCGCGCTGGTGGAAATCGATCTTGTGGGGCTTCATCATTGCTGTTGTATCCGCGGTGGTTGTCGGTGCGCTGGCCTATGTCACCGGCTACGGACACGGTCCAGGCTCTGCCGCGTTCGAGAAACTGCCACTATGGTTGATCACCGCGATCGTTTTTCGCGCCGGAGTGGTAGAAGAATTATTTTATCGCGGCTACGCGATCGAACGGTTGTACCTTGTTGGTTTCGGCCGTTTCTGGTCGGTGGCGATTCCGCTGGGGATCTTCTCACTTGGTCATTGGTCAGGTGGCGCGGCGAACATTCTAATCGCATTCGCAGCCGGGTTAATCCTAACCGGATTCTATCTATGGCGTCGCGATCTCGCAGCAAACATGATCGGACACGGCCTCGTGGATTTTGTCGCCAACGTCCTGCCGAAATTGTTTTCCTAACCGGCTCGCTTAAACACTTCCGGTTTGTCCTGCAGCGCTGACGCGTTTGCACAAGCGTTTTGTTCATCAGGCGTTTGCAGTACCTTCGCTCACGAGCACAACCATCCTCGCGCAACTCGAAACGCACCTGCATCGCGTCGAACGCCAGAACCGCATCCCTCTCGCCCTGCTCGATGCCACCATCGGTCTGGCCTTGCTGGGCGCGACTAGGGGCGGCGGTAATGTCATCACTGCCGATGAAGTTCGCACGCACCGCCTCTCTCTCATCAATGACAAGGGGAACGTCGTCCAAGAATGGGTGGTGCACGGCGGCTGGCTTGTCGAGCAGTAGTAACGGCCCTCAGGGTCAAACAGCACACGAAGCGCCGGATCTAATGCGTCAAGAAACAGAACTCGAAGCAGCAGTCTAATTAGCCGATGAAGGCCAACAGGGATGTTTGGTGTCCGAGGTTTGAAGTTTGATGTCGCCACGACACCGTGCCGTGGCTTATCTATCCTTAGACCTCCTGCCCCAGAATACGCGCATGACAGCCAAACTCAAAATTCGCCGATTGGCCGGGCTGGCTGGCCTGTTTGGCGCCTTACTGTTCTTCTGCGGCGACATGCTGTTCTATGGTCACTTTGGAGCAGGCGCTGGTTTTCACGAAGGTATGCAGCGTGTCGTTCGCGAAGCATCTCTGGCGCGTTTGTTCACCGGAGGTTTGCTCGGTCCGCCTGCGGCTTGCTTATGCATCATTGGGTTCTGGCATGTTGGCCAGAACATCGTGCCACGAAGTCCCCTACTCGGCCGCGTCGTTTTCTACACACTTGCAGCCATGATGGTCGTGGGTAGCGCAGTTCACGCGTTGTGGGTGCCGCGCGGATTAGCATTCCGGTATGAAGGCGCAATCGGTGTTCCGGCCGAGTTGCTCGCCTCTTTGCGCCGCTACTGGGAGATCGCCTACTATGTCGCAGCAGTACCAGCTTACATTGGAGCGGCTCTGCTTCTCTTTGTAGTCATTTTTCGCAAGAGCATTTATCCCCGTTGGACAGTGCTGGCTAACTTTGGCTTACTTTCTTTACTAGAGCCTCTCGGATCACAGGTGCCCGCACCGCTCGGTGCAATTCTCGTTGGGGGATTCACGAATCTTTCCATAGCGGTTTTCTTTCTAGTATCCGTGCTGTCCACATGGAACGCGACAGAGGTTTAGCCAGGCGACGCAACGGACCGCACTTAGTTCTGTTTTCCCCTTTTTACTTGGCGACAGCCTCGTCCTTCCAGCTACACGCGCTCTCGGGCAGTCGCTGATCCTGAGTCTCGTTAGACGGAGTGCTTCATGACCAGCCTGAGCAAGGAACAGGTAGATGCGGCTCAAGAGCTCGCAAACGCGACTATATCCGCGTTGAAAATAGGGGAAGAGGTAAACGCCGCAACGGTCATATCTGCAACTGCGCGAATGGCAGGCACCTATTTGTTTCGGTCCTTTGGTTTCAAGTTGGTTGGGGTGAAACCCGGGCAAGCCGTGCTGTCCGATGCGGCAAATGAGCAAGGAAAAAGCTTGAGCCCTTGTATACGCCGATCAAAACGCGTCGTAGCTTAACTGCACGTGAAGCCGCTCAAGCAGCAGCTGTTGCGACGGCGCTTGTGATTAGGCACTGCGCAAAGGTTCTCGATGCCAACGTTGCCTTCGGAATTGCGGCATATGGGTTTGTGGAAGGTTCGAAGACTGCGCCTAAGCCGGTCGAGATCTCTTCATGTGCGTCCTAATCAGTCGATGAAGCCAACCCAGCCACTTACGTTACGCCCGCGAGGATATCCAAGCTTTTGCTTCAAATGGCTGGCTGGCTTATCTCTTTCTCGTTAGACGTAGAATCACGCCGCATGAAAACTGCCTTGCCCCTCCTCATCAGTGGATAATACGGTTTCGAACCTTCATGTCCTCGTCATCGGTCTCGACCCCTATCGGGTGCCCGGCCCATGGAACCCGAAGCCGGTCGCGGACGCGATCGACATCGGCATGACGGCTCTCGCCGACCGCGGCTTTCATGCAGAAACCTGCTTGGTAGCTCTCGACGGCAGCGATGACATCGAGGCTCGGGTCACCGCCGCACTCCGAGCCCGGTCGTGGGATTGCGTCGTTGTCGGTGGCGGCATCCGGAAGCCCGAAGAACAACTGGAGCTTTTCGAATCCATCATCAACCTGATCTGCCGACACGCTCCTCAAGCGACGATCGCCTTTAACGATACACCGCACGACTTAGCCGAGGCTGCAGCCCGAGGTTTGCGATGTAAGGCCTAACCATGCGCTCCAGCCACCGCTGTGCGTTTCGTTTTCAGCTTCGCCTGAGCAGACCGGGTCGACGCCGGCGATCTTGCTACCCCGGTTTTACCTTTTACGTTGAGCGATGCGACACAGTTTGTTTCCTAGAATCTGCCTGATCGTCGGTCTGGTCTTGGTTCTTTCCCGTTTTGCTCCGGCGCAAAACAAAGAGCTGAAGGCGGACGAGAGTATCCCAATACCCAAAGTGGAATTCGACGCTCAGGGCGAGCTCAAGACCACCGCGTCGCCAAATTCCTCGCCTAACGACTTCGATTTCCTGGTTGGGAAATGGAAAATGCACAACCGACACCTGGATAAACGGCTGGCCAATTGCCGCGACTGGACGGAGTTCGATTCCTCGGATGTGAATACAAAGATTCTAAACGGTGCGGCGGACATGGACACATACTCGACCACGCAGTTTCCCGGAACGGGAGGCAAACTTTTCGAGGGTCTTACCTTGCGGTTATTCGACCCGAATACGCGACTTTGGAGTCTCTACTGGATCGCGAGCAACACGGGAAGGATCGATCCTCCCGTCGTCGGTTCGTTCGACAAAAACGGCGTGGGCCATTTTTTCGGCAAAGATACGCTCAATGGCAAACCCATCCTGGTCGTCTTCCGTTGGGATGCGCGGAACAAAGAACGCCCTGTGTGGGGCCAGGCCTTTTCACCAGACAATGGCAAAACGTGGGAATGGAATTTCTTTAACGTCTCGGCGCGTCCCAAGGAATAACCGTTAAGAGCCACGGTGGACCTATACAAGTCCGGAAGCAGTATCGTGCGTGAGCGACGAAAATCATCTAAGCAATCGCTGAAGCCAACGAACGAAATGCTTGATGTGCGATGTTTGATTCAGGTAGTGCCACTGTTTGGCTTACGTGTGTCTCGTAGTCCATAGCGCTTGGTCGTTATGAACAGCAAACTTGTTTTGAAGATCGTCGGGCTGATCGGCATGCTTGCTCTGATTTCGGCTGGCTATTGTTTTTGGCTGATAACCGTTCCGCTTTCCTATGACTGGGTGCCGGTTGTACTGATTGGGTTTGTCGTGGCGATCGGCGTGTTTGTCATCTCACTGATCGCTTCATTTATCATCCTGATACGATTGCGTCGATCACCTCGTGCACCGAATGCTCCGCAGATCGGAGCAACCTAAGCAGCCAGCTCAACCGTCGGTGACTTATGCCGAAGGAATACATTAACCCGCATAGCCTGTTCCCGAGCTTACCGCATGGGTTTTCGCAGGTGGTGATCGCCACCGGGAGAAGGATGGTGTTCATCTCCGGACAAACGGCTTGGGACGCACGGAAAAACATCGTCGGCGGAGACAGTGTTCTTGAGCAGGCAAGGCAAGCATTCCGTAATCTTGAAAGCGCGATGGAAGCGGCTGGCGGCACGTTGAAAGACGTTGTCGCTCTGCGGATTTACGTTGTGGATTATCAGGCCGAGAGCGGGACAGCCGTCGGCACTGCTTTAAGAGAATTCTTTTCTGGGAATCCGCCGGCAAGTACCTGGATCGGCGTGTCGGCCCTGGCAGTTCCAGAGTTTCTTATAGAAATTGAAGCGACAGCGGTGTTGGACTGAGTTGTTGCACAAGAAACTCCCGTGAGCCGACGTTTAATTCTTTTCGCTCCAGGGGCGGGTGCCCCTTCATCGCATCCGTGGATGCAAAATTGGAAACGGCGTTTGTCGGAGATCAGCGAGGTCGAGACTTTCGACTACGATTACATGCGCGCGGGGCGAACGCGGCCCGATCCGTTGCCGCAATTGATCGCAGCGCATCGCGCGGCGCTGCAAGCAGCGCGAGAGAAGCATCAACCCGACTCAACATTCCTTATCGGCAAAAGCATGGGCGGCCGTATCGGCTGTCACGTGTCGCTCGAGGAAAAAGTCGACGGCGTGGTTTGCCTCGGCTATCCGCTTTGCGCCATGGGCGATCGCACCAAACTTCGCGACGAAGTTTTACGCGCGCTGAGTACGCCTATCATGTTTGTACAGGGCACACGCGACGCGCTGTGTCCGCCCGATCTCTTGGACCGTGTTCGAGCCGAGATGAAAGCGCCGAACTTTTTGCACCTAGTCGAAGGCGGCGACCACTCCTTGCGCGTGCCGAAACGCCAGCTCCAGGCGAAGGGTGAAACGCAGGAAGATGTCGATCAAAAGATCTTCCAAGCGATCACAGTATTCGTTTCCAATCTCCGATCGACGTAATTCCTCGGGGACTTGAAACCGACGCGAGGACGCGCGCGCATTCCATTTCGCGGAAGCTTTGGGAGTGCGATGCGTCTTCGCAGCGCTTTTTGAACGAGCGCGCTCATTATACTCGATGACGAAGCCTGGATGAGATACAAGAGAAACTGTAGCCGCCAGCCTGTGGCCGGTTCACCACGCGACTTTTAGCCGGTGAGACGGCCCACAGAGCCGTCGCTACATCGGCTATAGTTTTAGTTCGTGAGATGAGATGAAAAAAAAGCTAACGAAACGAAAGCACAATCGCGTTTCCGTCCACGCTGGTCAGGTTGAGTTTGTTAAAGTCAACACTGGAGGCCGGCAGTGGCGAGACGTTTATCAATGGCTGCTTGCATTGCGGTGGCCTCCGTTTGCCGCGTTAGTAGCCGCCTTTTACATCACGCTCAACCTGTTGTTCGCCACGCTTTACGCTGTCGACCGGAACAGCATCGCTGGCACCACGGGTGGACAGTGGTTTTACGATTGTTTCTTCTTTAGCGTTCAAACGCTAGCCACTGTCGGTTACGGCCACATGTATCCGCAGACGCTTTATGGGCACGTGGTCAGCATGATCGAAATCATGAGCGGCATCTTTTTGCTGGCGGTTGTTACCGGATTGATTTTTGTCCGCTTCTCGCGTCCGGTGGCGCGTATTGCCTTTAGTAGTTCTATAGTGATCGGTCCGTTGAACGGGCAACAGACGCTCATGGTGCGCGTGGGCAATCAACACCAGCACAGCATCGTCGACACCGAGTTCTGCATCATGTTCATGCGGGATGAGCCGTTGGTTGAAGGCGGCGATTACCGGTATTTTTACGCGCTAAAGCTTCATTTCAACAAACTGATTCTGTTTCCGGCGGCGTTGACGCTGCGGCACGTGATCGATAAGAGCAGCCCCTTGTACGGCGCCACGCCCGAATCGCTCCAAACCACTCGCGCGCTGTTTGCCGTTTCAGTCTCAGGAATTGATCCTGTTATTGCTGCTCCCGTCCAGGCACAACGCGATTACACCTGGCGCGACGTGCGCTTCGGAGAACGCTTCGTTGACATCTATACCCAGTCAGGCCGGGGACAGCTCACAGTGGATTACGGTCGCCTTCACGAGACCGAAGCTGCGGAGTAGATTTTCGCGCGGCAGACGCTTGTCCGCTCTATTCCGGCAGCAAAAGGATCATGCGCGCAAACTGAAACACAGCGGCAGTCAGCTGAAAAACAATTCCAGCGAAGAATGGCCAGAACACGCCGAGAAACACCGTGTTGTAAAGTTGCAGGAGGAGCACTGGCGTGCCGACGGCTGCAAATACATAGAAGACAATACTGGTGAGGCGCTCGCGTTTGACCTCTCGCAGATCCAAACGCCGAAAGGTTTTTCCGCTTGTGGTTACGAACAACAAGAAAACGAGGAACGCGATACCGCTGCACCATCTCCAGATTCCCAGCGGCATGGGTTTGATGGTGAGCAACAGCAATCCCAGCAAGCAAAGACCCAGCGGCAGGATGGAATTGGCGAGCAAAAACCGCAAACGCAGTTTGTCGATGCCCGACCATTCGTGGACGGCTTCACGGCGAAAGACGACGACCACGCCCGCAAAACCAGCCAGTGCGACCGCAATCTGCGCAGCAATACCAAGGGCTTCGCCCGGTTCCATTGTCAACGTGTTATCCCTGTCATAACAGGAGCCATATATACGTCCCCTATCTTTTTGCGCAGCCAGAGATTCGCATTAGGCTTTCAATCCACAACTAAACAAAAGGAGTAACACACTATGGCTAGTTATGTCTTTCTGATTCAGTTTAAAGACCAGGGTATTCGCAACATCCAAGACACAGTGAAACGCGGCGACGCCGCCATGGCGGAGGCGAAGAAAATGGGAATGAAGATCGTTGAGGAATACTGGACAATGGGCGCTTACGACGGGGTCGTCATTATGGAGGCGCCGGATGATGAGACCATGAGCGCGTTCATCCTTAAGGTAGGTTCGCTCGGTAACGTCAAAGGCCAAACCTTGCGCGCGTTTCGCCGGAACGAGATGGAAAAGATTCTGGCGAAGATTAAATAGCCCTTCTCAAAGTCCCAATTTCGCCATCTCTGCCGGCGACAAGGTCGTCGGCCGGAAGTAGATGTGGTCGGGAATCCCACAGGGCGGTAAAGATGTACGTTCCGCACTGGCCGCACATTCACAGTAATCGAGGTCGCCTGGCGCAATTCGACATTCGGCACGGCTGAAACTGTCAGAACATGCCGCCCGTCAGGGATGCGATGATTGTACCGGCGACCCTGGACAATATTCGCAACGGTTTGGGGATCGATCTTAAGATTGGCGGCAACGTTCCAGCCGAAGTTCGCTACTCTGATAACAATGAGGCGGCCACCCGGCTTTAGCCGCATAGGTGGTACCGAGACTGCAGAGAAGAAAATGAGACTCAGAAGAAATCTGCTTATGCAGCTGGTTAGGTTCCTCATGCATTTCGGTGTCGCACGATTGCTGTCGCGTCCGCACGCCTTAAATGCGCCAGAGCGAGCGGTGCGTACCAAACTCTGAGATTTCGCCGGAAGAACGTTTGCTGACGTAAATGGTGATAGAAATGACACTAATAAATGTGCCCACGAAAACCGTCGCCACGAACCACGATGGGATGTGCCCGACGCGAAGCTCGCGGTAAAATGATAGGACATCGTTGATCGGCGCGCTGGCGTGCAAAAAGATTTTCGTCAACCACGCGATCAAGATCAGGATGAAAATGAACATGTAATTCCGTTTCATCCGGCGCCCGATCGCTTCCAACTTCGTGATCTTGAAGCTGGGCAGAATCAAATCTTCGCATACGAGTTTTTTCCATTCGCCCTGCAGCAGCTCGCGGTTTTCCATTACCATCGGGACAAGAAAATGCGCTTCAAGCATGCGGACACGCGCGCGGAATGCGTCGTAGAAACGGTATCTGCGCGCCTCGATCCAGAGCAGCACAACAACGATGGCCAGGTTAAAAAAGAAAATGATGTGCGGCACTTGGCGGGTGGAAAAAGCGATTGTAATAATGGCTGTGCTGCTGGTGATGGCCCAGTTCGTTGTCACATCCAGCCGTTGTCGCCATACCATGATCCGCCCCAGTTCGCCCCGATAAAAATGCGACATCGCGTTGACATACCCAGGATCGTAAATGCTTCGCTGCAACGAAACTGTCCGTTCCTCTTTCCGCGCTATCGCTGTATCTTGAGTTGCCAAAGCTTGCTATTTAACTGGATAACTGCGTTTGCCGCATAATCCAATAAATCTCTCCGCCCCCATGCCCATGGCGCTCGCAGATCTGCTAACGGAACAACAGGTGATCCTCCGGTTGCGTTCGCGAAAACCGCCGAATGCGATTCGCGAGATCGTGGACGTGCTCGCGTCCGACATCACCGCCAGGAAAATCGCCAAGCCCGGAGTTTTTCTCGAACAAGTGTTCGCGCGCGAGAAGGCGCAGCCGAGCGCAGTCGAGAACGGAGTCGCGTTTCCGCATGCGCGCACTGATTTGGTTGACGAAATTGTGATTGGCGTCGGCCGCAGCCGTGCCGGCATTCCATTCGGCGAGAATCGACAGCGCGCGCATCTTGTCTTCGTAATCGGCGTTCCCGAACGCTTGCTCAGTGATTATCTGATTTGCGTCGGCACGCTGGCGCGACTGGTAAAAGATGAGACGATCCGATCGAGATTGCTTAACGCAGAGACGTCTCGCGAATTTATCGAAGCGTTAACGGCGGGTACGCTGTAGACGCAGCTCGACATTTGCACGTTGTCGCTTAGCCCAATTCACGAATCGCTTGAAGCACCGTCTCAATTTCTTGCGGCGTGTTGACGATGTTGCACGCCACGCGCGCGTACGATACGCGATACGGGGTCGTGGAAGCGACAATGCGCTTAGCGAGAAGGCGCTCTACTACTTCTTCCGGTTTCATTCCCTTCACCTCGAAGCAGACAATGCCGGCGGAGAGATTTTCATCGCGCGGCGTGTACAGCTGGACACGGGGTATGCGGGCAAGCCCCTCTTTCATTTGCGCGTTGAGCTCGTGTGTTCGCGCGGTGATTCGCGCCGAGCCGATGTTTTGGTGAAACCGAATTGCTTGCGGCAATGCCCAAAAATGTTCGAACGCTTGGAAACCGCCCGGTGAAAACCACGCCGCCCGCGGCGCAAGCGCTGGCTCATGTTCCTCCTCCCACGCGGCGAAAAGGTCCGGTGCGCTAAACGATGGAATCACTGGACGCATTCTCTGCCAAACCGCCGGCTTCGCCCAAACGAAGCCCGTGCCACGTGGACCGAACAACCATTTGTGTGTGCCCGCCGCAAACGCATCGCATCCCAGCGCGGTGATCTTTGGATCTTCCACGCCAAACCCGTGCACGCCATCAACGATCAGCAGCACACGATCCTTTTCGTCGCGGCTGCGGTTTACTTGCGCCAATGTCTCAGCGATCCGGGCGATGGGCAGCCGCACGCCGCTGCTGGAGTGCACCCAGGTAACTCCGACCGCTCGCGTCTTTGGTCCGATCGCTTTGCGAATGCGTTCGGATATTTCATCCGGCGAAATCGAATTGTAAGAATCGAAAAGCGGAATTTTGCGCCAAGTCGCTCCGCAACGACCTGTGGCGAGCCGGATCGATTCGTGGTGCACATAGTGATCGTGCGTAGTGGTCAGAATCTCGTCGCCTTCGCGCAACGGCAGCCCATGATAGAGAAGAGCCAAGCCTGTCGTTGTATTTTGCGTCAGCGCAACGTCCTGCCAATCGCCGCCAATGTAGTTAGCCAGGACGCGGCAAACCTGTAACGGAATGTTCTCATCGTTCTGCTCGAAAATCGCGCTCTCAACGGTAAGCAACGGATTTGCGTCTATCCTGGCCCGGTATTGCTCTATCGCCTGACGCACAGGTTTTGGGTGCGAGGCCAGAAAAAACAACGCGAGATGAATGTAATCAGGAGCCAGTTCAAACTGCTGACGCACCGATGCCCAGTCCTTGAAATCGGCGGGAACGGTTTCCTTGGTTTTCGCTTCGACGAGAACCGATGAAAGCGCTCCAGCAGCCAGCGACAACGAACCACGGATGAGAAAATTGCGGCGAGTTAATGACATAAGTTTCTCCTCTGTTTGATACTTCAGTAAGTAAATCGACTACGGGCGGTACGAAAGCGTCGATACTTACTGTCGTGCCTCGGAACAGTTTAACCCGGTTGTACCCTAACGAGAACGCGTTTTTGGTGGTCCCAATACAGGCCCGTTACATATCGCTTTCGGTCCTTTAACGTCAGAGATTTGGTCGTAGCGGAGCGTATTCATCGTCGCGTTGACGCGTTCGATCAGCTCGGTGAAAGATACATCCGTCTCACGCGCTGCCTCCGCCTTGCGAAATTCTTTCGCCAACGCGTACGTGAACACGCCATACCCGATCGTGCCGTGGTGATATTCATACGAGTAGCCGCCCTCCTTACACGCGGTCAACACCACTGGCATGTACGGGCCGCGCCTGGCGCGCGGTGCTTTCCGGTACTGCGTCGCAGTTTGGTTCTCGCGAAGACTCATTGCCGTGCCCAGTTTTTTCGTGCTGCCGTTCCGCCCCATATATTTTTCACGCAGCTCGCGGCTACCTCCGAAATCCGGATTGAGGTTCCGCAGGTGGCGTTCTTCCCACATTTGTTCGGCTTTGTTCCAGCGCAGCATTCGGTGCCGGATGTCATCGGGAGGCGTGATGGCGCGAATCTTCCGCGCGCCATCGCGAGTCAGACCACCGGAGTGGCAGCAATCGAAAATGGCGAAAAATTTCGCGCTGTATGGAAGTGCACTGTAATAGCGCAGAAAATCGTCGTCCGTAATAGCGCTGTCCTTGGTCCAATGAAAATCGTACGGCACAAGACATTCATCGACGTGATCGATTCGCTCAGCCGGGTTGTAGTCCGGCAACTGTGCACCGTGACCACTGTAAAAAAGCACGCGTTCATGCCCATCGGCCGTGCCGTCGAGCAGCCAATCGATCCGCTCGCGAATCGCTGCAACCGTGGCCCGCTCGTCAAGCACGACTCGGATATCTTCGGCGTCAAACCCGATTTCCTGTAAGACGCTACTCATGAGAAAAGCGTCGTTAACGCAGCCTTCCAGACGCGACGCGGGATCGGGATAATTGTTGATACCGATTAACAACGCGCGCCGTCGCCGTTGCTGCACCGTGCTCTGGAATTGCGCGCTTCGGTTGGCCAGTGCGCGCACGCCCGGCCGTTGCGCAAGCACGCGATAAACGCGTTGCCACGTCAAATCACGCTGGAGATAACCCGCATGATCAGGAAACTTGTTCAAATCGACAACCGCATCATGGCCGGCGACGCTGTCATCCCATGAAATCTCTTCAAAATTCGGAACAGGATCGAGAATGCGATGAGCGAGAACCGGATCGCTTTTGTTAAACAGATGAAACCAATACTTCTGATTCACGCCAGCGATCTTGTTGTCGAAATGCGCGGCTTTAAGGAACGGATTGGCGATTTGCGAGCCGAACGTCACGAAATAGCGTCCCGCACACGCATTTTTGTCCTCATGCGAAAAAGCGTCGTAGCAAATGATGCTCCCGAGACTGTGCGCCATGATCACGTCCGGGTTGAACGCGTTGATTCGCTCGATCAAACGTTTACGCAACGCGGCACGCAAAGGAGCATTCTGGTCCCATTCCGCTACCATGCCCGCGTGCCAGCCATCGGCCGCTTCCGCAACGGGTTTTGCCCAATCCAACAACCCGCGTCTCGGTCGAAACCACCCAGACACGGTCTGAGCTGCGTCCTCGATGGCCGCTCCGACCGGCGCGAAGCCGAGATGCGCTGCGGCCCCGACGTCGGTTAAGAGATTAATGTTTCCCGAGAATAAACTATCGTAGTCGAAGCGCTCACAGGTTGGCGCAAACGCAGGATCGAAATATTGGATACCGGCGGTGATCGCCTCTTCCCATGGGCTTTCCCACGGCTGATTGTCAGGACGCTCCTGGTGGCCGACTCCGTGAACCAGGAGGATCTTCATCGATCACACCGTAAACGGTTTTTGTTCTTCGAACGCGTAGTTGGCCGGTCCGATTGTGAAATAATTTGGTGTTTGCGTCGGCGGCATCAGTTTCACGATCGATTTGTGAAAGCCGCGGTAATCGCCCTGGAACTTTCCGTTTTTCCAAACAGCAAGCAGCGTTTCGGTGAACAACCCGTTGCGGTCGCCGTCCGCGCTTGTCTGGTTGTCCTGACAGCCGGAAATCAAGAGCGCCGTGGCTCGCATCCGCGTCCGCGGACTGGAGCGGCGCTGCTGGATTTTGTCGTAGAACTTTTGGTGATCCATGTAAACGCGCAGAGCGACGTCCCGCGGCATCATACGCGGGCGCACCGGTGTCACGCCCAGCGCAGAAAACTGGATGGCCCGCAGCACTGTGCCGCTGTGGCAACCGTCCGAGAGTACAAAGATCCGCACACCGCTAACGAATTGCTTGAGCGCGGCGTAAAGCTCGTCATCAATGAGTTCGCCATCATACAAACACCAGGTTTCATCGAAGCCGTCCGGCTCTAAATCGCGCCCTGTGTTCGGCACCTGACCGCCGTGCCCCGAATAAGTGAGAAAGAAAATGTCGTTCCTTTTCAGTTTCGCCGCCACGGCTTTGATGTCAGCCAGGACCCGGTTGCGTGTCGCCCTTTTCGTTAGGCGTTTCGTTACGTTGGTGAATTCCTGGGCTTTCGCCAACGCTTGCATGTCGTTTGCGTCGAACTCGCACGCGGTGAGTTGTCCGTCCCATCCGCTATACTGTTTGGGATCGACGGCGTTGAGACCGATGTGGAGAGACGCTCCAATTGACATAAGCGATCCTTTCGTTTTGGAATAGGCCGCCGATTCTGAACCAGAACGCACCGCCTGCGCAAGACGATTGTCGTTTCTACAGCGGACACAGGATTGTCCGTGTTACAATTCAGTTTGCAGAAGCTGGAATCACGCGGCTATCTTGAGACCCGTGTTCAGCTTGACCATGCTCGGTAGCGGGAGCGCGGGGAACAGCGCGCTGATCGCGACCGATCACTGCAATATTCTCGTTGATGGCGGTCTGAGCGCGCGGCAAGTCGTGTTGCGTCTGGAGCAATGTGGCGTCACACCGGAGCGGCTCGACGGCGTTGTTCTCACGCACGAACACACTGATCACATCTGCGGTCTTGAAGTTCTCTGCCACAAATTCGATCTGCCGATTTACTGCAATCGGCTCACAGCCGAGGCGCTTCGGTCCAGCAGCCTCGCGGAGCGATGTCGGAACTGGCGATTGTTTGCGACCGGCGCCGAGTTTTCGATCTGCGATATCAATATCCAAACGTTTCCCGTGCCGCACGACGCGGTGGATCCGCTCGGGTTCGTGTTTCACGCCGGCTCAGGCAGCCTTGGGTTTATCACCGATCTCGGTTACGTGACCAAATTGATCGTCGAACGCTTGCGCGAAGTGCAAACACTCGTGATCGAAACTAATCACGACGAAAAACTTTTGCAGAACGACACGCAACGGCCGTGGCCGGTGAAGCAGCGCATCCAATCACGGCACGGACACCTGTCAAACACCGCTGCGGCGGGCGTGATTGAGGAATTGTTACCCGGAAAAATCGAGCGCGTTGTGCTCGGGCATCTCAGCCGCGATTGCAACACGCCGCCTCTCGCTCTAAACACCGTGCGCGCGTCGCTCGAGAAGTGCAGTAGGACTGACGTGGAAACTTATTGCGCGACCCAATTCGAAATCAGTCCCCGATTTCGAATCGGCGAGACGAAGCCCAGCGCGTTTCAATCAACTTTCGAAAACGTTTTCTTCCAAAACTCGCCATAGCGGCTTCCTCCGGTTGCCGCGGCATTTCGGAGCGCGCAGTGACACACTTGCGACCGCGCCCGCTTCGTGTGATGACCAAGCATGTATGCGGTTGAACTCGACCAGTCGAAACGCCTATTGGTGATCAGCGCGGTACGAAAAGTCACGGCCGAGGAAGCAAACCTTGCCGCACAACAAATCCGTGATTTGTTGCGCGATGTCGCGCCCGGGCTTCACCTTCTAGCGGATTTCCGCTGGCTGGAGTCAATGGAGTCCGCAGCAGCGCGGTACATCGCCGAGATCATGGACGCGCTTGCCGAAAAACAGGTTGCCTCGGTGACCCGCGTCATGCCTGACCCGCACAAAGACATCGGTCTCAACATCCTGTCCCAATTCCATTATGGGCCGGACGTCACTATCACGACGTTCGAAACCTTAGCCGATGCGGTACAAAGTATCGCGGATAAGACCTGACGAGAATCGTCGGTTTTCCTCTCTGAAAGCGTTGTTTCCCTCTGAGAATCATCGTTAGGCGGCGACCTACATAGAAATTAGGCGACACAAGGCAGACAATCAGTGTGATGAGAAATAGCGGAGTTGCTTTTGGAGCTGAATCCATGGATTCACGGTTTGCCTTTCTTTTTTCCCGCTCAGTTGATTCTGGTGGCTGGTCCGGAGGCTACCCCGGCGGCAATACGGCGGAAGGGCAAGCCGCCCTTTTAAGTCTCACCACCGGCGGCTTCAATACCGGAGTTGGTTTTCTCTCACTCAGGGGCGACACCACCAACAGCTTCAATACGGCCGTCGGCGCGGGGACGCTCCTTTCCAACGCCGCCGACGAAAACACTGCCACTGGAGCTGGGGCACTTTTGAGCAACACTACCGGCAGCTTAAACACAGCCACTGGGGCGTTCGCTCTCTTTGGAAACACCATCGGGGCCGGCAACACTGCCTATGGCGGTCAAGCGCTCTTCAGCAACACTCAAGGCAATTTCAATACGGCCAACGGCGTTGGCGCGCTTCTGAGTAACACGACCGGTGCCTGCCGGCAACACGGCCACTGGAGCTAGTGCGCTTAAACAAAATACCACAGGCGCGTTGAATACGGCAAACGGGGGTAACGCGCTCCTAAACAATACCACTGGCGCTCAGAACACAGCTACTGGGGCCAATGCGCTGTATTTCAATAGTACCGGCAGCGACAATACGGCTATCGGTAACGCGGCGCTCCAGAACAACATCTCCGACAACAATACAGCCATCGGTAACCAAGCACTCCAAGCCAACACCACCGGCGGCTTAAACACGGCTATTGGATTGCAAGCGCTCGCTTCGAACACGACTGGAGGCAACAACACGGCTCTGGGCTCTCTTGCTCTATTTAGCGACACCACCGGCGGCGCCAACATCGTCCTGGGCGCTTCGGCAGGCCTCAATATCCTGACCGCGAACCACGTTATCGCCATCGGTCACGTAGTGTAGACGTAAGTAACACCACTTGGATTGGTAACGTTTATGGCGTCGCTACGCAAAACAGCACCACCGCATCGGTCATTGTATCTGCGGACGGCCAGCTTGGCACAGTCGCCTCCTCAGAGCGGTTCAAAAAGGACATTAGCCCTATGGAGAAAGCCAGTGAAGCAATCCTGTCGCTCCGACCGGTCACATTCCACTATAAGACCGACATCAGGGGCACACCGCAATTCGGGTTGATTGCCGAAGAAGTCGCAAAGGTGAATCCAGTGCTGGTACTGCCCGATAAAGAAGGAAAACCATACACGGTGCGCTACGACGCCGTGAACGCGATGTTGCTCAACGAGTTCCTAAAGGAGCACAGGAAGGTTGAAGAACAGCAAGCGACAATCGCGGAGTTGAAGGACAATGCTGCAAGGCAGCAAAAGCAAATTGAAGCGCTTACTGCAGGCCTGCAGAAACTGAGCGCACAACTCGAAGTGAGCAGACCTGCACCGCAAACGGTTCTGAACAATCAGTAAAGCTGCTACGGTTCAACGAAGTCGCCAGCGTGTTCGTGTGTTGCGATCACGTTGCCAACTGCATCCTAAACGCGAATCACGCATTGTGTGATCGGCTGTTGAATTGCGCGTAATTCGACGGCATTGCTGGCCGCTTGGTGGCCGGTGCGCTTTTCGCTTCAGGTCGCGTCTCCTTCCTTCGATTGATTCGCTCCCTCGAAAGAGGGATTACGATGGGCTGGACGCTGATTTAATAACCGTCGAATATTTCCACAATTGTTCTGGGGGGAACAGCCGCCCTTCACGCCTGTCGGGTGTGGGGGCGGTAATTTTTTGATTCCAACGCCTAATTCCCCCACAAGCCTTAAACGTCGTTAACGCTTTTTCGTGCGCTTGCTCCGCGCCTTCTTTTTGTGGCCGCTGCTTTCCTTCGGCATTGCGTAATCGGTGAACCCCGCCTCATCGGCGACAATCGTCTTGATCACTTCGCCGATGTCCGAGCGCAGCAGCCAATCGACCGCTATGCGTACGAACTTGGAGGTATCCAAAATCGCACTTCGCTCTACGATTGCGTTAATTCGCTCTTCCTGATCTGGCCGTAGCCGGATGTTTACGATTTTTCTGCGCATTCGTCTCTCCTAATTGGATTCGTTGTAGAGCTTCTCGCTGTTTTTGTAATTCGATGTGGCACGTCAAACGTGGCCGTCACGTCTTTTTAATAAATCTTTGAACGTCCGGAATAAACTTTCGTCAAAATGGCTCTCAAAAACCACTAAACGGCCCAGCCAAGCATGTAAACGGATATGGAAAGGCTAGCGAAACAAATCGAAGAACGGATGCATGGCGAATGGAGGCATTGCATGATTCGCGACGAGGACTTGGAACGGATTTGGCCGATAAACGAGGAGGATCGGGAGGAAAAGATCGCGCGGTTCGCCAAGAAATACGGATTTCGCCTCAGGCTATATCTAAAGGGAATTTGCGCCATCTTCGACAAATGGCCGCCGGAGCAGGGCACGTAAAACGGGATGTAGCTGTTCCCCCCTAGAACAACTGCTAATGACTTTGGGTCGAGGGCAAGCTTTTGATTGGTTTGCAGTTTCCCCCAACCCCCGCCGGGGGCAAGGCGCATCCTCCCGGCGTCAATTTTGAGAAGAATAGCCAGCATCCTTGACTACGAGCGGGGGCACACATCATGAAGATAAAGGGGTTAAGAAAGAAGATCACGCGACTTGAAAAGCGTCTGCGACAAGGCTCACAGAAACTGGCCGAGCTAAAACGGAGCTTGGAGACTGCGGAGGCAGTAAAGGCGTTGAGCGCGGCAAGGAATTCCGCTGCCCGTGCTGCTGCCGCGCTAATCGCCGAGGAGCAGAAGCCAGCAGTCAAAAAACCGAAGAGAAAACTGAATCTCTCGCCAGAACGTCGTGCCCAACTTGCATCCGCGATGAAAGCAAGGTGGGCTGCCAAGAAAGTTGCTGAGGCGAATGCGGTGAATCTAAGCCCGTAGGGGCCGACCCTCGGGGACTTATGAAGGGCTGGGAAATCATCGCTGGCAATCGAATCGAACGCTAAGGGGTACATTGGCGTTTTCCTGTCGATTAGAGGGGGGCACAAGCCCCCCCCTCTAACGTTCAACTAAACGTTAACGACGTTTCGTCACATGCGAAAACTTTGGTACAAAGTATCGCAGCGAAAATAGATTTTACGGCAGGTTAATTGTGGGCAGCTCTGTCCCCTTCCTTCGTTGCCTCGGCTTCGGTCATGTACTTGCCCTTTTTCGTGGTGCCGTAGAAACGCGAGCCTTCTTTGTGGTAAACGTGCGTCTCGCTGTTGACCCAAACCAGACCATGACCTCCGCCCGGCGCGGGCGCATTCGTTGCTGCCTGGGTGGTGGCGCCCTTCGCTGCGGCTGGGGCTGGGGCTGCGGCGGCTGCGGCGGCCGGGCCGGCTGGTGCCGTAGAAGTCTTTGGTTTGAACAAATCGCCTAGACCGAACTTAGCCGGTGACGCTGATAACGCAGGACTTGCCGCCGCTGCAGCGCCGGCCTTTGCGCGGGCCGCGCGTTTACCCCTGGGAGAAGCTACAGGCGACACAGCTGGACTTGCCGCTGTTGCAGGCTCGGCTTTTCGGCGAGCGCGCTTCGCTTTGGGCGAAGCCTCGGGTGAGGCAGCAGTTGAGGGTGATCCGGCGGTCTCAGCTGCCGACGTTGTCGTCGCAGCTTTCTTATGCGCCCGATGTTTCGTTGGCGCCGGTGACTCGCCCGGATTGGGCGACTGATCTTGCGCAATACAAACTCCGGCGAATCCGACAACACAAAGTAGAGCAAGAATTTTTGTGGTCAT
>Ga0306921_10001792_pt1 | contig 21125 bp, 19 predicted proteins | sample sta12Cox44000080_FD_203760 | JGI IMG/M metagenome (GOLD analysis project Ga0306921, IMG submission 203760) | Lab enrichment of tropical soil microbial communities from Luquillo Experimental Forest, Puerto Rico - statoxic.12C.oxic.44.000.080 (v2)... | ecosystem: Environmental > Terrestrial >...
CGGCGGCGTAATCGATGCCGCCCTGGCGGATCTTCGACCACCGCGGATGGTCTTTTGCATTGTCGCCGTAGACGACCAGGATCGGCGTCGTCTTTATGGATTCCACCTTGTTGCGATCGCCGCCCACCGTCGGCTCCACGGCGACCAGCGCCTTGACCTTATCGGGGCGCGCCTCCAGCACCCGGTAGCCGAACGTGCCCGACTGACTGTGCACCATCACTACGCAGGGGCAGACCCTGTCGACGAGTTCGATATAGGCGGCGACGATCTGATCGTCGGTGGTGAGCCAGCGCGGCACACCCTGCTTCATGAATTGCTCGTAGGCCTCGATCGGGAACTGGACGCCGGCATAGGTCCTGCGTTGGACCTTATTGTCATTCCACGAACCGGGCGGGCCGATGCGGAAGCGCTCCCACGGATCGCCTAGCGGCAAGGACAGCGCGTCGCCCTTGAAGGTGTCGGTCCAGCCGGCGCGCCCTCGCTCCACGGCGTCGGAGATGTAGGTGTCCCAGCCCTTGCGGATGAAATAGTTGAGCCAGCCTTCGCGGCCGTCCGGCGTGGTCTCGTAGGTCACGCCGGTAAGCCCGCCGCCATGCCACATCAAGAGCGGCAGCCTGCCCTTGCGGTTCTGCGGCAGGAAGTACTGCACGTACATCTGCTCCACTTGATACTTGCCGTTCGGGTCCATCTTCGCGGGCACGCCGCCGGGCGTGAACACGATCTCCTTGATCGGCTGGCCGGTGATCTCGATGACCCGCCCGCCGACGTGGAACGAACCCATGTCGCGTAAAAGAATAGGTTCCTTGCCCTGCCCCCAGGCCGAACCTGCAGCGAGGCCGAGCGAGAACATACTTAGCAAGGCGAGACCTAAACGACGCATGGCGCCCTCCCTTCTCCTTTTGAAAACGCAACTGTGCGACGGTCGAACGCGTCACTCGACCAAACCCTTCCCGACCATCCACGTCTGGATCACATCGGCGATCTCGGCATTGTTCTTGTCCTGCATCAGCATGTGCGAATTTCCCTTGATGCCGATGTCGGGCAGGTTGATCACGTCCACGGTTCCGCCGCCGGCGCGCATCGCGGCGGCATATTCGAGATCGATTTTCTTGTATGTCGCCCAGCGCGGATGCTGGTCGACATAGTCGCCGAACAGCATCAGCGTGGGCGTATTCTTCAGTGCCGCCGCCTTGCCGACGTCGCCGGCGGTTGTCGACTCGATCGCGACGATCGCCTTGACCTTGTCCGGCCGCTGCTCCGCGACCCTGAAGCCGAACGCGCCGCCCTGGCTGTGCAGCAGCAGCACGCAGGGGCAGACCTTGTCCACTAGCGCGACGTAGGCGTCGACGACCGCCTTGTCGGTGGAGAGCCAGCGCGGCACCGCCTGCTTCATGTAGTTGTCGTAGGCCTCGACCGGGAACTGGCTTCCGGGCAGTTCCCTGCGCTTGGCCGGGTCAGCGTTCCACGAGCCCTCGCCGTCGCCGATGCGGAAGCGCTCGAACGGGTCGGCGTAGTTCAAGAAGATCGGCTCGGACGGTCACACGTCCGGGCTCGCAAAGCCCGCGCGGCCGCGCTCGACCGCGTCCGAGACGTAAACGTCCCAGCCCTTGCGGACGAACAAGTTGAGCCAACCTTCGCGGCCGTCCGGCGTGGTTTCGTAGGTCACGCCGGTGAGACCGCCGCCATGCCACATCAACAGCGGCAGCTTGCCCTTGCGGTGCCTGGGCAGAAAGTACTGCACATACATCTGCTCCACCATGAACTGGCCGTTGGGGTCCAGTTTCGACGGAGGACCGCCGGGTATTCGCACGATCTCCCGCACCGGCCTGCCGCTGACGTTGGCAATGCGTCCGCCGACGTGGAACGAGCCCATGCCGCGCAGAACGATGTCGTCCTCGGCTGCGAGCGCCGGCAGGACGGCGAGCGTAAGGACTGCGGCGATTAACACGCGACGCATGCTGTTCCTCCCAGTCTCGTCTTGCCGGCGATGGCGGCGCATCTCAGCGGCGATCGCGGGCGCCGCGATCAGGCTGCGCGCCGCGCCTCCTCGGCCATTTGCTTGAGCAGGTCGCGCAACGCCTCGGGCGCGCGCACACGCTGCGGGAACGCCAGTCGCAACGCGGTGCGGTCGAGCTGCAGTTCGAGTCCTTCGGGGTCGCATCCGACGCAGCGCCATTCCCCGTCCGGAGCACCGAGGAGCTTGGTGGCGTAGAGCCGTAGCGCATCGGCGTGGTCGCCGTTCATGTGGGCAAGGATCGCGGGCTCGGCCGCGAGCAGTTCGGCGGCGTCGCCGGTCTCGGTCAAAATATCGCGCGGCTTGAGGTCGACGATGCGGCCGAAACCGGCGACCAGATGCGCGGCCTTGAGGGTCACCCGGTAGAAGGCGAAGTCGGCAAAGCCCGCGAACATCTCCGCCTCCGGCTGGCGATCGAGATAGCGGCGGCGCGCCTGCGGGTCCTCGGTTGCGGCAGCGGTTCCCATGAGCATGACGCGGGCCCCTTGCAGGGGATCGCCGGCCTTGCGCTCGTCGATCATGAGGGAGACGCGCGGGTCGGCGAGAATATTCTTGGTGTGCACGGCAAGGCGCGAGATCAACAGCAGCGGCGCACCGTCGGCCGCGGTCGCGACATTGACCAGCGAGCAATAGGGATCGCCCGAGCCCGGCATCAGGGTCGCCAATGCCCCCGAGCGGCCCTCGCGCAGAAGCTTCTTGGCGGCGACTGCGGGGTTGAAATCCGGGGTCGGTTGCATTTGGAGTCTCCGCCGAAGGATGTTACCAAGCGCCCCCCGGCTCGGCGAAGCGGGGACGCCCACGGCGAGCGCGGCAACTTGGCCTTGGCGCTGAACGCCGTTGCAAGCTATGCTAACAAACCCTTTGACGAATCACGCGTTTGTCAGGGTTTTGCCACATTTCAGCCTTGCTTTGGGGGCTTCAAAGTCTCCAGGGCGAATGCAGGGATAGGGGCTCCATGCCAACCATCGCTCTCGTCGATGACGACCGCAATATCTTGACCTCCGTCTCGATCGCGCTCGAGGCCGAAGGCTATCGCATCATGACCTATACCGACGGCGCTTCCGCGCTCGACGGCTTCAAGACCTCGCCGCCGGATCTCGCCATTCTCGACATCAAGATGCCGCGCATGGACGGGATGGAGACCTTGCGGCGGCTGCGCCAGAAGTCCGACATGCCCGTGATCTTCCTCACCTCCAAGGACGAGGAGATCGACGAACTGTTCGGCCTCAAAATGGGCGCCGACGATTTCATCCGCAAACCGTTCTCGCAGCGCCTGCTGGTCGAGCGCGTCAAGGCGATCTTGCGCCGTTCCGCGCCGAAGGACGGCAGCGCGCCGAAGGAGACCGATGCCGCCAAGGTGCTCGAACGCGGCTTGTTGCGCATGGACCCGGAGCGCCACACCTGCACCTGGAAGAACGAGCCGGTGACGCTCACGGTCACCGAGTTCCTGATCCTGCAGGCGCTCGCCAGCCGGCCCGGCGTGGTCAAGAGCCGCAACGCGCTGATGGATGCCGCCTACGACGACCAGGTCTATGTGGACGATCGCACGATCGACAGCCACATCAAGCGGCTGCGCAAGAAGTTCAAGGGGACCGACGACGACTTCGACATGATCGAAACGCTCTATGGCGTCGGTTATCGGTTCAAAGAAATGTGACGCCAGGCTCGACCGCCTAGGATGGACGCCGGCGGGGCCTGAACTGGGGGCGCGCAACCGGCAGACCGACCGTGCTCAATCGAACGCCGGAAAGCTTCAAGACCGACGTCGCGCCGCAATGGCCCGACGAGAGCCCATCGCTCGCTAAAGGCGGACGGCGGGCCGCCGACCTATTGCAAGCCTGGCACCGCTTCGTCGTTGGAGTCTTTTCGAGCTTCACCCAGCGCATTCGAACGCCGGACAGTTTCACGACAGACGACGCCAAGCAATGGTCCGACGACAGCCCATCGCTGCTCGCTAAAGGCGGACGGCAAGTCGCCGACTTATTGCAAGCCTGGCATCGCTTCGTCGTTGGGACCTTTTCGAATCTCAGCCGGCGCACGTCGGAGATGTTGAAGGCCGCCGCCGCTCCGGACCGGCCCGACGAGAGCCCATCGCTCGTCAAAAGCGGGCGACGGCGGGTCGCCGAGCTGTTGCTGCAAAGCTGGCACCTCTTCGTCCGCGTCGCCTTTTCGAGCTTGAGCCGGCGTATCATCTTTCTCAACGTCACCGGCCTGCTCGCGCTCGTGGTCGGAATTCTTTATCTGTCCCAATTCCGCGCCGGCCTGATCGACGCGCGCATCCAGAGCTTGTTGGTGCAAGGCGAAATCATCGCCGGCGCCGTCGCCGCCTCGGCGACGGTGGAGACCGATACCATCACCATCGATCCCGAGCGGCTGCTCGAGCTGCAGGCCGGCCAGAGCTACGGCCCCTCCGAGGAGGCGCTCTCGGGGCTCGAATTCCCGGTCAATCCGGAGCGGGTCGCCCCGGTGCTGCGCCGCCTCGTCTCGCCGACCAATACGCGCGCGCGGATCTATGACCGCGACGGCGTCCTCATCCTCGACAGCCGCAATCTCTACGACGTGCTGCGCTTCGATCTGCCGCCGCCGACGCAGAAGCCGGGCGTTCTCGAGCGCGGCTATGTCGCCATCCGCACGTGGTTCAGCCGCGGCACGCTGCCGCTCTATCGCGAGCTCGGACCGCAGAACGGCAAGGGCTACGGCGAGATCGGCAATGCGCTGCAGGGCTTCAAATCGAGCATGGTGCGCATCAACGAGCGCGGCGAGGTGATCGTGTCGGTTGCGGTGCCGGTGCAGCGCTTCCGCGCCGTGCGCGGCGCCCTCATGCTGTCGACGCAGGGCGCCGACATCGACACCATGGTGGGCGCCGAACGTCTCGCCATCTTCAAGGTGTTCCTCATCGCCGCCGGCGTGATGGTGGTGCTCTCGTTCCTGCTCGCGGGAACCATCGCCGGCCCGGTCCGGCGACTGGCGGAAAGCGCCCGCCTCGTGCGCCGGCGCATCCGCTCGCGCGTGGAGATCCCCGACCTGAGCCACCGGCGCGACGAGATCGGGCATCTGTCGGGCTCGCTGCGCGACATGACCGACGCGCTCTATAGCCGCATCGAGGCGATCGAAAGCTTCGCCGCCGATGTCGCGCACGAGCTCAAGAACCCCCTCACCTCGCTACGCTCGGCGGTCGAGACGCTGCCGCTTGCCAAGAGCGATGAAGGCCGCAACCGTCTGCTTTCGGTCATCCAGCACGACGTGAAGCGGCTCGACCGGCTGATCTCCGACATTTCGGACGCCAGCCGCCTCGACGCCGAGATGCAACGCCACGAAGCGCAACCGGTCAATCTGGCGAAGCTTCTCACGACCGTCGTCAGCGTGGCCAACGAGCGCCATGACGACGGCGTCACCGTCACCTTGAACTTCGAAGGCGGCCGGCCCGCCGCCTTCACCGTGCTCGGGAACGATTCCCGGCTCGGGCAGGTGATCGACAACCTGATCGACAATGCCCGCTCGTTCTCGCCCGCCGGCGGCACCGTGCGCGTCACTTGCCGGCGATTGAAGAACGAGATCGAGATCACCGTCGACGACGACGGGCCCGGCGTGCCCGACGAAGCGATCGAGAAGATTTTCGAGCGCTTCTACACCCACCGGCCGCACCAGGCCTTCGGGCAGAATTCGGGCCTCGGTCTCTCCATTTCCAAGCACATCATCGAGGCGCATGGCGGCCGCATCCGGGCGGAGAACCGCCAGCGCGTTCCGGCGGGCGCGGACGAGAAGCCCCCGGTGGTCGGGGCGCGCTTCACCGTGCGGCTGCCGGCGATGTGATGGCGGATCAATCTCCGACCGTGCACGCCTCGGCGGTGCTGGCCGGCGCGCGCGCCGTGCTCATCCGTGGACCGGCGGGGTCCGGCAAGTCACAGCTTGCGCTCGCGCTCATTCAGGCGGCGCAAACCGGGTTGCTGCGGTTCGCCCGCCTGGTCGGCGACGACCGCGTCCACCTCGAAGCGCATCACGGGCGGCTGCTGGTGCGGCCGGCCGCGGCGCTGGCGGGATTGATCGAAGTGCGCGGGCTCGGCATTCGGCGGCTCGACCATGAGCCGATAGCGGTGGTCGGCTTGGTGGTCGACCTGGCCGCCGAGGATGCCGAGCGGCTGCCGGCGGCAAGGGAGACGGCGCTCCTCGGCGTGCCATTGCGGCGGCTTGCGGTGGCACCCGGCGCGGACGCGCTCGCCCTCGTCCTCGCCCTCCTGCGTTCACCGGAGGGTGACATTAAACCTCGGTCATGATCCTTGCAGCCGCGCTCGGTGGCACAAAAGTAACCGCCGCACCATAAGTTCCCGCTCCGCCCGGCGCTGGAAGGGCGCCCCTTTTGCCGCAATGCAACACCGTCCCCAAATCGCCGGAAAGGCCCTTGCGCCTGGGCTTCGGATGGTCATGATGGGCGGCCTTTCGTGCGGTGCAACCGGGACGCGCCGGCGGGGAGCTCCATGATCGGCCTCGTACTTGTTACCCATGGGCGCCTCGCCGCCGAGTTCCGCTCGGCCCTGGAGCACGTGGTGGGCCCGCAGAAGCAGATCGAGGCGGTGACGATCGGGCCCGACGACGACGTGGAGCAACGCCGCAAGGACATCATCGAGGCGGTCAAGCGCGTGGACAGCGGCCAAGGGGTGGCTATCCTCACCGATATGTTCGGCGGCACACCCTCCAACCTCGCAATCTCGGTGATGGGGCGCCCGAAAGTCGAGGTTCTCGCCGGCATCAATCTTCCGATGCTGGTGAAGCTCGCCAAGGTGCGCGCGGAATGGCCGCTGACCGAGGCGGTGGCGGCTGCCCAGGACTCCGGCCGCAAATACATCACCATCGCCAGCCGCGTTCTCACCGGGAAATGAGCGAGCCCGCCGGCGTGGCCGACTTTCCTTCCGCCAATCATCCGTCGAACGCGGCGCCGATCATCCGCGTGCTCAAGATTTGCAACAAGAAGGGGTTGCACGCGCGCGCCTCGGCGAAGTTCGTGCAAACGGTGGAAAAATTCGATGCCGAGGTGAAGGTGAAGCGCGGCCACGAGGTCGTCGGAGGCACCTCGATCATGGGGCTGATGATGCTGGCGGCCGGGCCCGGCACCACGATCACCGTCGAAGCGAGCGGACGGGAGGCGGCCGAGGTCGTCGACGCGCTGGCCGCGCTGGTGAGCGGGCGGTTCACGGAAGAGGAATAGCGCCTATCGGCGCCCCTGCCCGCTCAAGCCACCTCTTTCCTCAACACCCTCGCCGCCGGTCGCAAATCGGCGACGAAATTCGCATACTCGCGCTCTTTGTCCGCATCGTCCTCGATGCGCAGCAGGAACGAAGGGTGGATGGTGACGAAGGCGGCGGTGCCGTCGGCAAGATGCAAGGTCTGTCCGCGCAGCTTGCCGATGGTGACCGGACGGCCGAGCAGACTGCGCGCCGCCGTGGCGCCGAGCGCCACAATGGCCACCGGCTTCACGAGCGCGCGTTCAAGATCGAGCCAAACCTTGCAGCGCTCGATTTCGTAGGCGTTGGGACGCTTGTGCAGACGGCGCTTGCCGCGCATCTCGTGCTTGAAATGCTTCACCGCATTGGTGACGAACACCTCCGCGCGCGGAATTCCCGCGTCCGCCAGCGCGCGGTCGAGGACGTGCCCGGCCGGGCCGACGAACGGCTTGCCGCTGAGGTCTTCCTTGTCGCCGGGCTGCTCGCCGACCAGCATGACGTGCGCGGACCTGCGGCCCTCGCCCGGCACGGCCTGGGTTGCGTTTTTGTAGAGCGGGCAGCGCGTGCACGCGCTCTCGGCCTTGGCCAGCTCCGGCAGCGAACGGATCTGAGGAGAAAGCTCGAGATCCAGCTGCGTCTTCTCCCGCATCGGGGGCTCCTGGCGAATCGCTGCCGGCCCCGACGGATCAACGCCGGGCCGCCCCGGCAGTTCGGTGCAGGGGCAGCTTTGCCCCGTTTACGGACATAAAGAAATCTTTATATCCTCGTTGCAGGCGGTTACGGGCCCTGCTATAGCCACCGCCGACCGGCGTGCCGGCTCGCGCGCCCGTTCTCTCCCAGCCATGCAAGGATCGTCATGAACGCTGCATCGAAAGCCGCCAGGACTGCAGCCAAGCCTGCTGCCAAGCCGGCCGCCGACTACGTCGTCAAGGACGTGGGCCTCGCCGACTGGGGCCGCAAGGAAATCGCCATCGCCGAGACCGAGATGCCCGGCCTCATGGCGACGCGCGAGGAGTACGGCCCCGAGCAGCCGTTGCGCGGCGCGCGCATCTGCGGCTCGCTGCACATGACCATCCAGACCGCGGTGCTGATCGAGACGCTCAAGGCGCTCGGCGCCGACGTGCGCTGGGCCTCGTGCAACATCTATTCGACCCAGGACCACGCCGCGGCGGCCGTAGCGGCCGGCGGCACACCGGTGTTCGCCGTCAAGGGCGAGACGCTCAAGGACTACTGGGACTACCAGCACCGCATCTTCGAATGGGGCGACGGCGGCACGCCCAACATGGTTCTCGACGACGGCGGCGACGCCACGCTTTTGATTCACCTCGGCCTGCGCGCGGAACAGGGCGAAACCGGCTTGATCAGCAAGCCGACCAACGAGGAAGAGGAAATCCTGTTCGCGGCCATCAAGCAGCGGCTCAAGGACAAGCCCGGCTGGTACAAGAAGAATGCCGACGCCATCCGTGGCGTGACGGAAGAAACCACGACCGGCGTTCACCGGCTTTACGAAATGCAGAAGAAGGGCACGCTGCTGTGGCCGGCGATCAACGTCAACGACAGCGTGACCAAATCGAAGTTCGACAATCTTTACGGCTGCCGCGAATCGCTGGTCGACGGCATTCGCCGCGGCACCGACGTGATGATGGCGGGAAAGGTGGCGATGGTCGCGGGCTTCGGCGACGTCGGCAAGGGCTCGGCCGCCTCGCTGCGGCAGGCCGGCTGCCGCGTGCTCGTCTCCGAGGTCGATCCGATCTGCGCGCTGCAGGCGGCGATGGAAGGCTACGAGGTCACGACCATGGAGGACGCGGCGACGCGCGCCGACATTTTCGTCACCGCGACCGGCAACCTCGACGTCATCACCATCGACCACATGCGCAAGATGAAGGACCGGGCGATCGTCGCCAATATCGGCCATTTCGACAGCGAGATCCAAGTGGCGGCGCTGCGGAACCTCAAGTGGCACAACGTCAAGCCGCAGGTCGACGAGGTCGAATTTCCGGACGGCAAGCGCATCATCCTCTTGTCGGAGGGGCGTTTGGTGAACCTCGGCAATGCCATGGGCCATCCGAGCTTCGTGATGTCGTCCTCGTTCACCAACCAGACGCTGGCGCAGATCGAGCTGTGGACCAATCCGGGGAAGTACCAGAAAAAAGTTTATACCCTGCCGAAGCGCCTCGACGAGAAAGTCGCGCGGCTCCATCTCGCCAAGATCGGCGTCAAGCTGACGAGAATGTCGGACAAGCAAGCAACCTATATCGGCGTGCCGGTCGACGGCCCGTATAAGCCGGATCAATACCGTTATTGAGGGACACCTGCGACGCGAGCTGCGGATGCTCGCCGCTCGTCCCCACGATTGAGTTCGGCACACCCAACCGCTAGCTTTGCGCTGCAACGAGCGCAACGGGGCAAGCCTTGCGACGTCGGATCGTCCTTGCCGTCATCTTGCTGGCGGCCTTCATCGTCTTGCTGCGCTTGGCGGTACTGGCGGGCGAATTCGACACGGTCATCACGGCGGCGAGCTTCGAGGCGGCGCGCGAAAATCGAACGGCGCTGCGCGCTTTCCTCCATCGCATGCCCAAGGGTGGCGACCTCCATACCCACCTCGCCGGCGCCGTCTACGCCGAGCGCTTCATCGCCTGGGCCGCACAGCAAGACCTTTGCGTCGACCTTAAGACCGTCGTGTTGCCAAAGCCGCAGTGCGACCGAGCAGGAGCGGTGCCCGTCTCCGATGCCATGCGCGACCAGCAGCTCTACAACCGCCTGGTCGATGCGCTCTCGATGCGCGCGTTCCTGCCAACTCCCGCGGTGCCCACGGGCCACGATGAATTCTTCGCGGCCTTCGAGAAATTCGGGGGAGTATCCGGCTCGCATTTCGCCGACATGACGGTCGACCAGCTCAAGCGCTACGACAGCGAGAACGTGCAATACGTCGAGTTCATGGTGTCGTCGTGGTGTTCGAACGATCGCGACAGGTTTGTCAAGGCAATCAGCGAGATGACCGACGATGCCTCCAAGCTCCGGGCGCTGGAAGCGAGTGGGCTCGGCGATTGCGTGGCGGCAAGGCGCAATGATTTGACGGCCGCGATCGGCACGATAAAGACCGCGTTGGCATGCGATGGGCGCAACGCGCAGCCGGGCTGCGGCGTCACCTTCCGTTACATCGTCCAGGTCAACCGCAACAATCCCCCGGACGAGGTGTTCGTTCAGACCGCCATCGCGGCCGCGCTGATCCGCGCGGAACCGCGCATGGTCGCGCTCAATTTCGTCGGGCCCGAAGACAGTCTGGTGGCGCGCCGCGACTACACCCGCCACATGCAGATCATCCGCTTCCTCGCCCACGACGTGCCGGTCGCGCTGCACGCGGGCGAGCTGTGGCTCGGCCTTGTTCCGCCGCCCGACCTTACCTTTCACATCCGGGAAGCCATCGAGATCGCCGGGGCGCGCCGCATCGGCCACGGCGTCGCGCTTGCCTTCGAACGCGACATGGAAGGCCTCATCGCCGAGATGCGCGCGCGGCCGGTCGTCGTCGAGGTCAACCTCACCAGCACTGACCTCATCCTCGGCGTGCGCGGCAAGGACCATCCGCTGCCCGCCTATCTCGCGGCCGGCGTGCCGGTCGTGCTGTCATCGGACGATGCCGGCATTTCCCGCATCGACCTCACCAACGAATACCTGCGCGCGGCGCGCGACTATGGCCTCGGCTACCGCATGCTCAAAGCAATCGCCCGCAATGCAATGATCTACTCCTTCCTCGACGCGGCGCAAAAGCGCGACGAGCTCGCGCGGTTCGACCGTGCCTGCGCCGAATTCGAGCGCTCCGTGGCGAGCCGGCAAACGCCGCTGCAAAACGCCGTCACGCTGGCCAAAACCGCCGTCACTCTCCCGCCATGACGTGCCGCGCGATGCAGTCGGCGAGCAGCTCCCGCGAGGCCGGCGGTGTTTGCGGCTGCCGGGGCGGAATGGCGATGATGAGATAGCGCGCGGGCTTGCCTTCCACGCCGAGGTAACGGCGGGACACCTCGATCTCCATCTCTTTGCCGGGAGGCGAACAGCGCGCGCGCGCGATCGCGGCGTTCGCGCACCAGTCCGCGGCGGCAACGGACGATCGCGCCGGACAGAGCAATGCGATGCCGTCGCGGGCGATGCGCTCCTCGATCGCGGCGGAGGGGATGCCATCGAACACGCGGACCGCAAGCGGATGGCTCGGCAGGTAGAAGGTGACGCCATCGGTGAATTCATCAAAGCCGCTGAAAATTCGCAACGGCCGGTCGGTGGTCTCGCGCCACAGCTGCTCGATCGGCCGCGCCAGCAGCGACGCATGGGCGGAACCCGGCATCGGACCCGAGCTGTGGATCGCAAACGCGATCGCCGGCGCGATCGCAACCATGACGAACGGGAATGCAACCGCGAGCGCGAGGACGCCGACGGCGTCGCGGCGGGTGATCGCGACGAGCGGCGAGGACAAGAGCATGACCGGCAACAACGCAAAGGCCGACATGGACCAGAGCGACACCAAGCGCAGGCCGGTCAAGGGCGCGATCAAGGCCGGCAGCAGCAGCACGGCCCAGAACGCCACCGCCGCGAGCCGGCGCGCGGGCGACGACGGCCACGCCATGTCCTTGACGGCCGCGCGGCTCGGCCGCGCTACGACCGCGACGATCAAAAGCGGAACCGCGACATAGGCGACGCTGCCCGCGAGATAGCCGAGCGCGGCGCCGATGGTGGATGCGAGCGAGCCTGCCCCATGCAAGACGACGGCGTAGGAGAACGGTGCAAAATCGTTGGCAATCAGCCAGGCCGCATGCGGGGCGAGCGCCAGCGCGCCCACCGCGATCGTCACCCAGGGCGCCAGCGAGCGGAAATAGGTGGCGCGCCGGCGGTCGGCGAGCGCCGCAATGCCGAGCCCGAGCAGCAGGAAGACCGACCAGTACTTGCCGTACATCGCCGCCGCCGCGCCGAGCCCCGCGAGCGCCGCGTCGAGCACACGCCGCGTCTCGAACGAGCGCAGAAACCACAGCGTCGTCGCCGCCCACAGCGGCAGCAGCACCGTGTTCACGTTGAACTTGAGTCCATGGAAATTGAAGAACGGCACCAGCGTCAGCAGCGCGAGCCCCAGCACGCGCTTTTCGCCGTCGAGAAACCGCGCGGTGAGCCGCCAGACGATCCACAGCGCGAGGCCGACGTTAACCATCGCGAGCAGGTAGTAGGCCCAGTCGGCGGTGGGAAAAACGGCAAACCAGGCCCGCACCACCGCCATCGTGAGCGGCGGATGCTTGGGATAGCCCAGCGCCAGCTCGCGCCCGAGGGCGAACTGCTCGGACATGTCGGCGTGGATGTCCTGGCTGCCCTTGGCGATGGTGCCGTAAAGCGTCCACAACGCCACATAGCCGAGGAGAACCGCGACCGCCGCGCGCTCGCGCCGGGCGGGGTCGGCGAGCGCATCGAAGAGCCGCTGGATGCGCGCAAGGCCGCGGCGCCCGCTCTGCGTCATGGCCGACATTGCAAGCATCCCAGTGTGGTGGATTTGAAGTTCCTACGGGTTTGCAGGAAGCTTCGCGTAGGAACTTCAAATCCAAAAACCACACTAGAGTCAAAAGATTTGCTAGTTATCCCTTTGATTCCGAAGTTCGCACCCGAGTGTGCCGCAAGGGCTTGCGAACCTCGGAATCGGGACACTAGTGCTGGTTTGACCCCCCGTTTCGGCGGGCAGCCTATGGCATGGCGTGCCAGGAAGGTCCATATCAGGGTGAGCGCGCCGCCATTGCTTTGCCGCATCCGCCGGCGATGCTGGACGCCCTGCTTCGAAGGAGCCCGAGAGAACGTCCAATGTGCCGCTGGATTGCCTATCGCGGCGAAACCATCCCGCTGGAACAGTACGTGACCGCCCCCGCCCACTCGCTGGTGGTGCAGAGTCAGCGGGCGCTGGAATCGACCGCCGCCACCAACGGCGACGGCTTCGGCATGGGCTGGTACGGCGAGCACGCCGAGCCCGGGCTCTACCGCGAGGTCCGCCCGGCCTGGTCCGACGAGAACTTGCGCTACCTCTGCCGCCACATTCAATCGCACCTCTATTTCGCGCATGTGCGCGCCGCGACCGGCACGCCGATCACGCGCCCGAACTGCCATCCCTTCGCCTGCGGGCGCTGGCTGTTCATGCACAACGGCATGATCGGCAACTGGGGACGGTTGCGGCGAAGGGTCGAAGCGCTCATTCCCGACGCGTTCTACGGCTCGCGCATCGGCACGACCGATTCGGAAGCGGTCTTCCTCGCCATCCTCGGCGCCGGCGGCGACAAGGATCCGGTCGGCGCCACCGCGCGCGTGCTCGCGACGCTGACCGAGCTGGTCAGCACCGACGGCTATCACGAACCGCTGCGCTTCACGGCGGCGCTCGCCAACGGGCGCGATCTCTACGCCTTCCGCTACGCCGCCAACGACAACGCCAACTCGCTCTATTACCGGGAGTCGGGCGGCAACGTGGTGATCGTGTCGGAACCGCTCGACGCGGACCGCGCGCATTGGAAGCCGGTGCCGCCCGGCCATGCGATCGTGGCGCGCGACGAGCAACGGGCCACGGTCGAGCCGTTCCTGGCGGAGCACCGGGTCGCGGCGGAGTGAGCCGCGCTTTCGAACACGGCGGCAGGCGAGAAGCCCCTAGTCCTTGCCGCTTGCGGACGCGAGTGGTAATCCGCGCGCCATGAATGCGGCCATCGAAAATATCCGCAACTTCGCCATCATCGCGCATATCGACCACGGCAAGTCGACGCTGGCCGACCGGCTGATCCAGTCGACCGGCGGTCTCGCCGAGCGCGAGATGGTGGAGCAAGTGCTCGATTCCATGGACATCGAGCGCGAGCGCGGCATCACCATCAAGGCGCAGACCGTGCGGCTCAATTACCGCGCGCGTGACGGCAAGGACTACGTCCTGAACCTGATCGATACGCCGGGGCACGTCGATTTCGCCTACGAGGTCAACCGCTCGCTGGCCGCCTGCGAAGGTTCGCTTCTGGTGGTCGACGCCTCCCAGGGCGTGGAGGCGCAGACGCTCGCCAACGTCTATCAGGCGATCGAGAACAATCACGAGGTCGTGCCCGTGCTCAACAAGGTCGACCTGCCGGCGGCCGAGCCCGAGAAGGTGAAGCAGCAGATCGAGGACGTCATCGGGCTCGACGCCTCGAACGCAATCCTGATCTCGGCGAAGACGGGGCTCAACGTTCCCGAGGTGCTCGAGGGCATCGTCACGCGGCTGCCGCCGCCCAGGGGCGACCGCGATGCGACGCTGAAGGCGCTGCTGGTGGACAGCTGGTACGACAGCTATCTCGGCGTCGTCGTGCTGCTTCGCATCGTCGACGGCGTGCTCAAACGAGGCCAGCGCATCCGCATGATGGGCACCGGCGCCGCCTACGAGGTCGACCGCGTCGGCGTATTCACGCCCAAGATGGTGAACGTCGACGAGCTCGGCCCTGGCGAGATCGGCTTTCTCACCGCCTCGATCAAGGAAGTGGCCGACACCCGCGTCGGCGACACCATCACCGACGACCGCAAGCCCGTGAGCACGGCGCTGCCCGGCTTCCGGCCAGCCATTCCGGTGGTGTTCTGCGGATTGTTCCCGGTCGACGCCGCGCAGTTCGAGGATTTGCGCGCGGCCATGGGCAAGCTGCGGCTCAACGACGCGAGCTTTACCTATGAGATGGAGACCTCGGCCGCGCTCGGCTTCGGCTTCCGTTGCGGCTTCTTGGGGCTGCTCCACCTCGAGATCATCCAGGAACGGCTCGAGCGCGAATTCAATCTCGATCTGATCGCGACCGCGCCGTCGGTCATCTACAAGATCACGTTGACCAACGGCAGCCAGATCGAGATCCACAACCCGGTCGACATGCCGGATCCGGTGCGGATCAAGGACATGGACGAGCCGTGGATCCGCGCGACCATCCTCACCCCGGACGACTATCTCGGCAGCGTGCTCAAGCTCTGCCAGGATCGGCGCGGCGCGCAGATCGAGCTGACCTACGTCGGCAACCGCGCGATGGTGAAGTACGACCTACCGCTCAACGAGGTGGTGTTCGACTTCTACGACCGGCTGAAATCGGTGTCGAAGGGCTACGCCTCGTTCGACTACCACCTCACCGACTTCAGGCCGGCGGACCTGGTGAAGATGCAAATTCTGGTCAACGGCGATCCGGTCGACGCGCTCGCCATGCTGGTCCATCGCACGCGCGCGGAGAGCCGCGGCCGCGCCATGGTGGAAAAACTCAAGGAGCTCATTCCCCCGCACATGTTCCAGGTGCCGATCCAAGCCGCGATCGGCGGCAAGATCATCGCGCGCGAAACCGTGCGCGCGTTGCGCAAGGACGTCACCGCCAAATGCTACGGCGGCGACGTGACGCGCAAGCGCAAGCTCCTGGAGAAGCAGAAGGAGGGCAAGAAGCGCATGCGCCAGTTCGGCAAGGTGGAGATCCCGCAGGAGGCGTTCATCGCCGCGCTCAAGGTGGATGTGTGACGGCCGCGGCTCATGCCGCCCCTCCCCGATCGAGCTGCTGATCCGGGATCGCCACGAAGATCAGCACGGCGATAATGGTGATGAGGAACCGGAAGGCGCTCGGCACACCGTTCCACTGCTGCGACTGCCACATCCCGAACCATTCGCCTCCGATCGACATGAAGCCGACCTGCCAGAGCAGGAAACCAAGCGTCAAGCCCGCGACAGCAAAGCGCTTGGCGCGATTGAACGCACCGGCATCGGCGGAGAGCCGGCGAGCGAGCGCTCCCGCGCCGATCCAACACAGCACCGCTGTGGCCGCCTCCGCCGCGATGACGAGCGCGTAAGCCGCTTGATGAAGCGCAGGATTGGTGATCGCCCGGTACTTGATGGTGGAAAACGGAAAGATCGTATCCATGGACAGGACGTGCTCGACGAAAACGAAGTTGGTGTTGTAGTCGGTCAGGTTTCCGAAGGTGACGAGGTTCGCGAACAGCGCGATGGCCGCGACCGTCGCCACCTTCGCCGCACGAATGGCGATCATCGATATCTCCAAGTCTTGCGACGCTAATAACGAAAGAAAGCCGTGGATGCCCGGATCACGTCCGCGCCATGACGGTTGTGGAGTCGTGCGATCACTTCACAAACAGCGCCATGGCCTCGTCCGCCAGCACGCCGCCGGTGATCGAGATGGGAGCGAAGGGCGCCTTGGCGGCGACGTCGGCGCTCGAGAGCATGATCTGGTTGATCTTGGTAGCGAGTTGCGTAACCGACGCCGCAAAAACGAGCCGCCCCACATGGCACCAGAGGATCGCGCCCATGCACATCGCGCACGGTTCGCCCGAGGTGTAGAGCGTGCTGCCGCGCAGCGCCGCGCTGCCGTGATCGGCGAGGCAGCGCCGGATCGCCACCATCTCGCCGTGCGCGGTCGGGTCATCGGTCGTTCGCCCCAAATTGCGTCCGCGCGCGATGACCGTGCCGTCGCGCACGATCACCGCCCCGAAGGGAAAATCGGCTTGGCGGGCCTCGTCAAGCGCCATGCGCATGAACCGCATATCTTCGACCGAGGCCGGACCGCCGGCTTGCGCATGCACGCCCGTGGGCGCGATGGCGGCAGCGGCAAGCCCTGCGAGGAAGAAGCGTCGGCTCGGAGCATGGATCGCGCGCTGGCACGCGCAGGGTTTATACATGTCAACCTCTCGGCAAGCGTTGGACCATACGCTGGCGGCGGCGGGAGCCATCTCCGCGCGCATCCATGCTATCCTGCGACAATCATCCCCGACTGGCGAGTGCCATGACCCCGAGAATGAAGAGATACCGCCCGGCCGTGATCTTCGCGATGCTCGCTGCCGGCGCATCGGCAAATCCTGCGCGCGCCGCCGATATCGTTCTCAAAGACGCCGCGTCCATGGCGGGCGCGGTGATGTGGCTCAGCTCCGGCGCGCCCGGCCTCGTGCTGGCGGTGGTGCGCGGCGAGGAGTCGATCGTGCTCGGCTTCGGCGAGACGCGCCCGGGCAGCAAGGTCGAGCCCAACGGCCGTTCCATCCTGCGCATGGGGTCGATCGCCAAGGTCATGGCGGGCCACGTGCTCGCGAGCATGGCGGTGGATGGAACGCTGAAGCTCACCGATCCGCTCGCCAAATACGCCCCGCCCGGCGCGAAGGTGCCGGCGTTCGCGGGCCGGCAGATCACGCTGCTCGATCTCGCGAGCTATACCGCCGGGCTGCCGCGCGAACTGCCGGATGTGCCGGACCCGCAACCGGGGGAGAACCCGTTCAAGCACTTCCAAGCCGACGCTTATTGGCGCTGGCTCGCGGGGGCGACGCTGCCCTACGCGCCGGGCACGGGCGCCATGTATTCCAATCTCGGCTTCGGGCTCCTGGGCGACGCGCTCGCCAAGGCCGGCGGCAAGCCCTATGCCGCGCTGCTCGACGAGCGCGTGGTGGCGCCGCTCGGCATGAGCGACACGACGACGAAACTCTCCGCGGCGCAGACGCCGCGGGCCATGACCGGCCTCGACCTCGACGGCAAGGAGGCCCCGCTATGGGACACGCCGGCGGCGATGGATGCTTCCGGCAACGTCTTCACCACCGCCGACGACCTGACGAAGTGGATGGGCTGGCACCTTGCGGTGAACGACGCCGCCGGCGCCGAGGTGCGCATGATCGACCACGTCCCCTACCGCTGGCACGACGGCCTCAAGGCCGCGGTCGGCGTCGGCGGCGAGAAGATGGACGCCCTCGGCCTCGGCTGGATCATCTCATTCGCCAGCGGGCATCGCCCGCCGATCTTGACCAAGAGCGGGGGCATCGCCGGCTTCATGACTTACGTGGTGCTGGCGCCGACGCGCGGGGTCGGCGTTTTCGTCGCGGTCAATCGGCTGAACTTTCCCATGTTCGAGGGGCTCACCAACGGCGTGCACGACCTCGTCGCCGATTTGGCCCCGCGTTGAGGCGCCTCGATCGAACTTATGCTTCGGGTCTTCGACCCAAAAGCCCAGGCACAGGCAGAGTTGCGCGGCGGGACTTAGGGCCTAGCGGATCGAAATTCTGGTGTTGCCGAGGCCTTCTCTCTGCACCAGGGAGAACAGGACGGCGGCATTGGAGGGATGCAGCCTGATGCAGCCGCGGGACGCCGGTCCGCCAAGCTGCGAGACGTGCGTCGTGCCGTGGATGGCGAAATTGCCGTCGTAGAAGATCGAATAGGGCATCGGTGCATTGTTGTAGAGGGTCGAGCGGTGGTAGCGCGCGAGCGACTGCGGGCGGAAGGTCCCGCTTGGCGTGCCATAGATGCCGGTAGAGACCGGCCAGGTATAGCGGTGCTCGCCGTTGACGATCACGGACATCCGTTGGCTCGACTTGTCGATACTGACCACGACGTCGGCGCGGGCATCACCCGGCCACGACAGCAGCGAAACCGAAACTGCAAGCCCGGCTACGCCGGCAAGGCGACCCATGACATCCTCCAGCTGGCATCCTCCAGCCCGCGCTCGACGATCAAACCCCGCGCGTCGGGTAAGATGTACTACCACAAAGGCTAACGCTCGGTTGCCGTCGATGTTCGCAACCGCGACCGAGCCGCCGCCCGATCTCGCGGCGGCGCTAAGAATGGGACAAACCGCAAGAATTCGACCAGTCCAATGACGCGATCCGCTGCCTGCGAGCTCTTGACCATCGGCCACTCCAACCTTGCGGCCGATCGCTTCGTGGCCTTGCTCAAGGACGCCGGCGTCACCGCCATCGTTGACGTGCGCTCGGTGCCGTTTTCGCGCTGGTGCCCCTGGTTCTCGGGCAAGGCGCTGGCGCAGCGACTCGCTTGCGAGGCCATCGCGTACTTCGCGCTCGGGGACGCCCTCGGTGGCCGCCCGCGCGATCCTCGACTCTATCGCGACGGCGTCGCCGACTACGAGGCCATGACCGCCAGGGCGGAGTTTGCGGCCGGTCTCGAGCGGGTGGTGGATGAAATGGCGCGCCATCGCGTGTGCCTGCTTTGCGCCGAGCGCGAGCCGCTCGACTGCCATCGCTGCCTGCTGGTGGGCCGGGCGCTCGCCGAGCGCGGACTGGCGCTCGGTCATATCCGCGCCGACGGGACGATCGAACCACATGCGGCGACGGAGCAACGCCTGCTCGCGCTGACCGACGGCGAGACAGATCTTTTTCGCGAACCGGCCGAGCGCCTCGCCCACGCCTATCGCCGGCGCGCGCAGGCCGTCGCGGCGCGCATCAAGGCTTGATGGTAATTCGTCACCTTCGCCAACTCGCCAATGGACGATGTCACCAGCGTCTCGGCCGCATTCCGCTTGACTGGTGCCGCGCAATCTAACTAATGACCTCTCCATGGACCCAAGGCGAGCCGTCAGCGAACTTAGGCCAACTGTGTCGGCACTTTCTTCACCGTCACCAGCCGCCAAGAGCCAACGCAGGCCGACCCTGGTTCTATCCATGGTGCTTGCTAACCGTTTGCTAATCGGGCAGACTGGTGCCCGCATTTGGTCCAGGCCGATTAGCAAGCGACTTAGCAAGTAGAGGTCCAATGCTTGGCAAGATCACCAAGACCACAGTTGAGCGATTACCACTCAACGCAGTGCTGTGGGACCAATCGCTCGTTGGGTTCGGAGCACGCAGACAACGCCGACACGTTCATTACCTCTTGCGTTATCGGCTGAATGGCCACCAGCGCTTCCACACAATAGGTCGTCATGGGATGTGGACCCCCGACAGCGCTCGCACTGAAGCCAAGCGGCTCTTGGGATTGGTTGCGTCGAAGGTTGATCCTGCCAGCGAACGAGTGCGACCCGCTGAAACACTCGGCGCGGAAATCACTCGATATTTGGACCGCAAGCGACCTTCACTCAAGCCAAGGACAATACTTGAGGTCGAGCGGCATCTCCTGGTCCACGCCAAGCCACTCCACCACCTGCGACTGGCTGACATAGATCGAAGAACGATTGCGTCGAGGCTCGCCGAGATTGAACAGGCTAGCGGACCCGGCGCACGCAACCGGGTCAGGTCTAGTTTGTCTGCATTCTTCACGTTCGCAATCCGTGAAGGCTTGCTTGACGTTAATCCGGTAACCGGAACGGGGAAGGCGGATGAAGGGCCAAGCCGGGATCGAACACTGAGCGAAGCTGAGTTAAGAGCGGTGTTGAATGCCCTCGATGCAGGCCCGTTCGGAGATATTGTTCGGCTGCTTGTGCTGACTGGTCAGCGTCGAGAGGAAATGGGAGGCTTGAGTTGGAGTGAAGTTGATTTAGAGCGAAGGTTGATTGTCCTGCCACCCGAGAGGACCAAGAACAATCGTCAGCATGAACTTCCCATATCAAGTCAGGTTAGGGCGATCTTGGAACGCCAACCGCGCAAGAATGAGTGGGTGTTTGGTAGAAGGTGGACGAGTTGGAGCAGGCACGGGGCAATCCTTGATAGCCGACTTAATGGGATGGCCGAATGGCGACTGCATGACCTGCGTCGTACAGCGGCTACTGGAATGGCAGAGCTTGGCGTCCTTCCGCACATCATCGAGGCGATCCTCAATCATGTGAGTGGTCATAAGGGCGGGGTCGCTGGCGTGTACAACCGCGCAAAGTACACGGATGAGATGAGGTCAGCGTTGCAGAAGTGGGGCGATTGGATCGAGGCTAGAACCTACGCCGGAACCCAGGTCTCCGACTAGCTTCACAAGCTGTACTCGCCTTGGAAGTCTCCCCCTCCGAGTGGCGGCGTTGGCTGGTGGACCTAGTGGCGTCGGCGTTACGACTTGCCTGCCCGATCACGTAACTCACGCTCCTTCGCATCCAGCCACAGGCTTGGGAGTGTGCGCCTCATGTTTGAGCTGCCTTCTTGTGCTTATCTCGCCATTCTACGAGCACCGTCCTTACCGAATTGCGACAGCTGAGACACGCGTGCTGGAAGACAAA
>Ga0306921_10001793_pt1 | contig 21124 bp, 21 predicted proteins | sample sta12Cox44000080_FD_203760 | JGI IMG/M metagenome (GOLD analysis project Ga0306921, IMG submission 203760) | Lab enrichment of tropical soil microbial communities from Luquillo Experimental Forest, Puerto Rico - statoxic.12C.oxic.44.000.080 (v2)... | ecosystem: Environmental > Terrestrial >...
CATCCTGCGCGCCTCATGATCATGAGCGCGCAGGATGCGCGCGGTCCGGAAGACGAAGACGCGAGAATGCGTGAACGTACACGTACGCCTGCTTGAATTTCAGGCGAGCCGCCTCATGTCCCGTGACGAGACATCGGAGGGGGAGTCATGCCTGTCGTCACCATTCACATGGAAAAGGGTCGTCCCGTTGAGATGAAGCGGGCGCTCAGCGATGCCGTGACCACAGCGGTCGCGGGGACTCTCGCAGTGCCGCCCGATTGGGTGACCATCATCATTGCCGAAGTCGAGCGCGAAAACTGGGCGGTCGGCGGTCGGCTGCAACTGGACAAGTTCGGCCCTGGCTACGGCAGGGCCGGTGTCGACGACGCGACGTCAGGCCGGCCCTAACGGGAACTTCGCGCCGCCGTCGTGCAGGTGGCAGGCGGCGAGATGGCCGGGCGTCACTTCGCGCAGCGCCGGCACGTCGGTCCGGCAGCGCGGCATGGCGTAGGGGCAGCGGGCGTGGAAATGGCAGCCTTTGGGCGGGTTGATCGGGCTCGGCACGTCGCCCTTCAGGATCACCCGCTTGCGGCCGCGCGCGCTCGCCTTGGGGATCGGCACGGCCGACAGGAGAGCCTCGGTGTAGGGATGCAGCGGCATCTCGAACAGGCTTTGCTTGTCGGTCATCTCGACGATGCGGCCGAGATACATCACTGCCACGCGATGGCTGATGTGCTCGACCACGGCGAGGTCGTGCGCCACGAAGAGGTAGGAGAGCTTGAACTCGTCCTGCAGGTCCATCAGCAGGTTGATGATCTGCGCCTGGATCGAGACGTCGAGTGCCGACACCGGCTCGTCGCCGACGATCAGCTCGGGATTGAGCGCCAGCGCGCGGGCGATGCCGATCCTCTGGCGCTGGCCGCCGGAGAATTCGTGCGGATAGCGGCCGATCGCCTCGGGTCTGAGGCCGCAACGCTCGAACAGCCAGGTGACACGCTCGCGGCGCTCGGCTGGCGTGCCGATCTGGTGCACCACCAGCGGCTCGCCGACGATCTCGCCGGCGGTCATGCGCGGGTTCAGCGAGGCATAGGGATCCTGGTAGATCATCTGCAGGCGCCGCCGATAAGGCAGCATGGCCTCGCTGCTGAGGCCGGTGATGTCCTCGCCCGCGACCTTGATGGTGCCGTCGGTCGGCTCGAGCAGTTTCAGGAGCGTGCGGCCGACCGTCGACTTGCCGCAGCCCGATTCGCCCACCAGCCCCAAGGTCTCACCTTGGCCGATCGAGAACGACACGCCGTCGACCGCATAGACATGACCGGAGACCTTGGAGAACACGCCGCGATAGATCGGAAAGTGCTTCTTGAGGCCGGACACCTCGAGGAGCGGCGCGGCGCTCATGATGCGTTCCAGCAAGCGATATAGTGGCCCGGCCGATGCTCCTCAAGCGGCGGCGACGCCTCGCGGCAGCGATCGGTCGCGAGCGCGCAGCGCGGCGCGAAGGAACAGCCCGGCGGCAGATTGAACAGCGAGGGCACCAGTCCCTTGATCTCGTTGAGGCGAACGCGGCCGGTGGTGATGCGCGCCGCCTTGTCGAGTTGCGGGATCGAGCCCAGCAGCCCCTTGGTGTAGGGATGACCGGGATTGTCGAACAGCTCGGCCGCCGGCGCCTCCTCGACCTTGCGGCCGGCGTACATCACCACCACGCGGTCGGCATTCTCCGCGACCACGCCCATGTCGTGGGTGATCAGGATGATGGCGGTGCCGAAAGTCTCCTGCAGCTCGCGCATCAAGTCGAGGATCTGGGCCTGGATGGTGACGTCGAGCGCCGTGGTCGGCTCGTCGGCGATCAGCACCTTGGGATTGCAGCTGAGCGCCATGGCGATCATCACCCGCTGGCGCATGCCGCCCGACAGCTGGTGCGGATAGGCGTGCGCCCGCTTCTCGGGCTCGGGGATGGAGACTTGCCGCAGCATCTCGACGGCGCGGTTCCAGGCCTCCTTGCGCGACAGGCCCTGATGCAGCGCCACCGCCTCGGCGATCTGGCCGCCCACCGTGAACAGCGGATTGAGCGAGGTCATCGGTTCCTGGAAGATCATCGAGATATCGTTGCCGCGGATCTTCTCCATCTCGGCCTCGGAGAGCTCGAGCAGGTTCTTGCCCTGAAAGCGGATGGCGCCGCCGACAATGCGGCCCGGTGGATTGGCGACCAGGCGCAGGATCGATAGCGCCGACACGCTCTTGCCGCAGCCCGACTCGCCCACCACGCCCAGCGTCTCGCCGGGCTTGAGCGAGTAGCTCACGCCGTCGACGGCGCGCACCGTGCCGATCGCCGTGAAAAAATGCGTCTGGAGATCCTCGACCTGCAGCACCGACTGAGCGGGTGCAGCGAGAGGATCGCCGACGGCCCGGACGGCCGGCTGGCTAGGATTCACGCAAGACTCCCGGAAAATTATCGTGTTAGTTTTGGTCCAACGAACGATGGACAAGCCATCACAGCACATTGTGCTCGGTCTGCAAAAGACCAAATGGGAGGGAACGTTATGTCAGACGTCGAGCAGAAGCTTTCGCGCGTAAATCGTCGTCAATTCGTCAAAGGCTCGGCCGCCGCGACGGCCACCGTGTTCGGCATGCCATGGCAGGCGCTGGCCCAGGGCGTGCCCAACGAGTATGACGGCTCGAAATTCCAGCTGGCTGCAGCGGAGCCCAATCCCAAGCGCGGCGGGGTGCTGAAATACGCCATCACCATGCGCCCGCCGCATTTCGACTTCCATCAGTCGGGCACGATCAACAACCTGGGCAGCCAGGGCTGCATGTATGACAACCTGGTGCGGCGCGATCCGCGCGACTCGGGCAAGACCATCATCCCGGACCTGGCGCACAGCTGGGAGATTGCCAAGGACAACAAGACCTACACCTTCCACTTGCGCGAGGGCGTGGTGTTCCATGACGGGGCGGAGTTCACTTCGGAGGACGTCAAGTCGACGTTCGATCGAATCCGCAAGCCACCGGCCGGCGTCAGCATCCCACGGTCGCCGCTGTTCGCGACGGTCGAGGAAATCACCGCGCCCGACAAGAAGACGGTGGTGTTCAAGCTCTCCGAGCCGAGGCCGGCCAGCTTCATCATGGCGGCCATCGCCAGCGGCTGGAACGGAATCGTCCGCAAGAAGACGCTGGAGGACAACCAGTACAACCTGCGGCGCGTTGCCGACATTCCCGGCACCGGACCGTACCGCAGCAAGCGCCGTGTCGAGAACGAAGTCTGGGTGATGGAGAAGAACGACAAGTACTGGAACAAGGGCCTGCCCTATCTCGACGGCATCGAGTTCTATCACGCCCTGCCGTTCTCGCCCGAGCTCGGCTCGGCGATCCTCAGCAACCGCGTCGACTATGCGCGCATTGTCGATCCGGTGACGTCGCGCAAGGCCAAGGAAACCAAGGGCATGTCGACGACCAACTTCTATCAGTCGGTCATCCAGGGCACCTGGATGAACAACAAGAAGACGCCGCTCGACGATGTGCGCGTGCGCCGCGCCATTCACCTCTCGCTCGACCGGCCGGTGCTGGTCGACGTGGTCAAGGACGTGGCGCCGATGATGATGGGCGGCATGATCTACCCGTTCTCCGAATGGGCGACGCCGATCCCCGAGCTCAAGAAGCGTCTGGGCTACCAGGACGACACAACTGCCGCGGTCAAGGAGGCGAAGGCGCTGATGGCCGCCGCCGGCCATCCCAACGGTATCAAGGGGCTCGACTTCCTGGTGCGCGACGTCGCCTCGTTCAAGCTGTGGGCGCAAGCGATCCAGGCCATGCTGCAGCAGGCGATCAACGTCGAATGCACACTGCGCACGGTGGTCGAATCGGTGTGGTTCGACGACACCAAGACGGGCAAGTTCGACCTCGCGGTCGGCGCCATCGTGTCGACGCTGCTCGACCCGTCGGACTATTTCAACGCCTGGTACAAGAAGGACGGTCCGCAGAACTACGGCTTCTGGGACAACGCCAAGTTCGCTGAGCTCCTGCCGCAGATCGACAAGGAAGTCGACGTCAAGAAGCGCCTGGCGCTGATCCGCCAGTGCGAGGAGATCTTCGAGGCCGATCCGCCGGTGCTGCCGGTGTCGTGGGAAAAGATCAACGACATCTGGTTCAACTACGTGAAGGGCCATAACCCTTACGAGTATTTCGGCATCTACGACTGCGTGCGCTTCGACACCTTCTGGCTCGACAAGTAGTCGTCAGCCACGGGCGGCGAGATCGATGGCGCGGCGATACATGGTCATCGCCGCCTCCGGCGTGTTGTAGCCGGCGTGGCAGGTCAGCGTGACGTTGTCGGCTTTGAGCAGCGGCTCGTCAGGCGACGGCGGTTCCTTGCCGAACACGTCGGTGGCGTAGTGGCCGACATGGCCTGACTTCAGCGCCGCGAGCAGCGCCGGCTCGTCGACCACGCCGGCGCGCGCGGTGTTGACGATGATCACGCCCGGCTTGGTCTTGGAAAGCCGCTCGCGGCCGAGGAAGCCGCGCGTCTGGTCGTTCAGGCCGAGATGCAGGCTCAGGATGTCGGATTGGGCCAACAGCTCATCGATGCCGACCGTGCCCGGCTTGGGCGTGCGGTTGTAGGCCAGAACCTTGAGGCCGATGCCGTTGGCGAGCCGCGCCATCTCGGCCCCGATGCCGCCGAGGCCGACGATGCCCAGCGTCTTGCCGCGCAACTCCATACCCTGCATCGGCCGCCAGGCGCCCCCGCGCATGATGCCGTGCATGGTGGCAATGTGGCGCGCGGCGGCGAAGACCAGGCCCATGGCGTGCTCGGCGACGGTGGTGTCGCCGTAGCCCGAGATGGTCGAAACCTTGATGCCGAGCTTCTCGGCCGCCGCGATATCGACGAAGCTCGCCGCACCCGTGCCGAGGAAGACGATGTGCTTCAGGCCGTGGCACTTGGCGAGCGTCGGCGCGCTGAAGTAGCTGGCATCGTTGATGACGGTGTCGAAGCCCGCAAGCTTGGCGGGGACGTCGGCCTCATCGACCGGGCCCATGTTGACGACGATCGGGATGTCCTTGGCGCCGTGCACCCTCTTCCAGACGCGGTCGATGTCGGGGGTGGAATCAATGAACAGCGTCTTGGGCACCGCGGCGATCCTCCAGATGAGGACCGCGTTCTAGCATAGGAGCGATGGTCGAGGAGTAGCGCCGGCCGTTCAGCACCGCGCCGATGAAGGTCGGCCGCACGGCGTAGCGATAGACCGGCATCAGGATCGCGATCGTTCCGACCAGCGCGATCATGGCCTTGGCGATCGGCGGCAGGGGCACGTCCAGCAGCAGCAGCTGGAAGGCCAGGATCACCGGAAAGTGGGCGATGTAGAGGAAATACGAGCTATCGCAGAGATAGCGCCGGTACGCGTTGTGGTTCGCGAGATAGCGCAGGAACAGGCCGGCGACGCCCAGGATCAGGAGCCACATATCGAGCGCGTGCACCGCGCGGATCAGGTAGAACTTGATCGAGCGATCAAGCGGCAGGAAGTAGTTGTAGCGATAGGCGACGCTCGCCACCACCGCCAGCGCGGCATAGAGCCAGGCCCGGCGGATCAGCACGTCCAGCAGGTCCTTCTGAAGGAACAGCAGCCAGCCGAAGGTGAACGGGATGGCGTAGACCGCGACGATGCGGAACACCGGGATGAAGCCCGGCGGATCCTCGATCCAGGGGTTGGGCATCAGCAGCTGCGCGCCGAACGACGGCACGGCCAGGATCAGCGGCGCCCACGCCGATTGCACGATCCAGCGGAACACCCCCAGCAGCAACCGCCGCGCACTCTGCGTCAGCACGAGCGGGACGAGCGCCACCGCAATGGCGGCCAGGACATAGAGCACGATCAGGTACTCGAGGAACCACAGATGCATCGGGCCGGCGTATTGGAGCACACGGCCTGACGCGAAGCCGGCGAGCGTGCGATCGAGGCCGACATAGCCGATACCGCCGAGGAATATCACCAGCGGCCATACGATCATCCAGCCGACGACGAACGGCACGACGATGCGCATGAAACGGTTCCACGCCGCGCGCCGCATGCCATAGCGCGCCAGCAGGAGGGCGGTGAAGAAGCCAGCCATGGCGTAAAAGATCGGCATCCGGAAGACGTGGATGACGCTGATCGACCAGTCGAGCGTGCGCGTGAGCTCGGGCTGCCGCCACGGCCAGCCGCCGTTCGGCGAATAGGCGACGACAGCATGGAGATAGATGCCGAGGAACATCATCGCCGCCCGCAAGGCGTCGAGGGCATGAAAGCGCTCAGTCGTGTCGGCCTGCGAGGACATCGCTCTACTCCTTATACCCGCTAGACAGGCACCATAGTCTTCACTACCTTGTTACGCAAGGTACTGTGCTATACAGAATAGAAGGGCGTTTTCACGGTGTCTGAATCGCTGCTGGTCCAATTGCGCAAGGGCGTGCTCGACATGTGCGTGCTCGCCCTGCTGGCGCGCCAGGACGGCTACGCCTACGACATCGCGAGCCGGCTCGCTGAGGATATCGGCATGGGTGAAGGCACGATCTATCCCTTGATGCGGCGCATGCAGGCCGACGGCCTGGTCAAGACCTACCTCGCCGAGTCGAGCAGCGGGCCGCCGCGCAAGTACTACCAGCTCACCCGGGCCGGCCATGCGGCGCTCGCCGCGCAAAAGGCCGAATGGACCAGCTTCGTGGCATCGGTTGCCCGGGTGCTGGCCGACAATCCAACATCGTCTGCGAGAACCGCCGGAGGGGCGCGATGACCCGAGCCGAATTCCTGTCGATCCTGCACGAGCGCCTGCGCGGCCTGCCCGCGCCGGAGATCGAGGAGCTGATGGACGATTATGACAGCCACTTCGCCGAAGGTCTCGCCGCGGGCCGCAGCGAGGCGGAGATCGCGGCGGCGCTCGGCGACCCCGCGCGCCTCGCCCGCGAGCTGCGTGCCGAAGCCGGCCTGCGGCGCTGGGAGAGCGCGCGGACGCCGGCCAACTTTTATGCCGCGATGATCGGCTTCATGGCGCTGATCGCGGTCGACTTCATGTTCCTGCTGCCGCTCTTGGGCGCGCTTGCGCTGGCGGCGCTGGCGGTCGGCCTCGCCATGCTCGGCCTGTGCATCGCCGGTCTGGTGCTGATGGCGAAGCTGTTCAGCTTCCACGGCCTGTCGCTCGGCTACCTGACGCGCATCCTGAGCGGCATCGGCCTGCTCGGGTTGGGCGTCGGCGGCGGCGCGCTGCTCATCATGGCGGTCGACTACGTGGTGCGCCTGCTCGCCCGCTTCGCGCGGCTGCACTACACGCTGCTCCAGCGCAGCGAAGCGACCTGAAGAGGAGGGTCCCATGAACAGCATCCTCGCCAGGACTGCCGTCGTCGGCCTCGGTGTCGGCATCGTCTCGCTGTCGCTCGCCTGGGCGCTCGGCGGCCGCGAAGACATCCGGCGCGTGATCGCCGCAGAGCGGTTCGGCTGGCATTCGTGCGACGACACGGTCGCCGTGGCCGGCCCGGAACGCCGCCTGCCGTGGACCGGCGGCGACAAGCTCGAGGTCACGACACCGGTGCCTCTGCGCGTGACCGCGCGCGACGGCGGCGATGTCGTCCTGCGCGGGACGCCCGCGGCGGTCTCGCATCTGCAGGTGCGCGGCGGCAGGCTGCTCTCCTGCGGCCGGCCGGACGGACCGGTCGAGGTCGAGCTGCCGGCACGGGCGCTGCGTCACGTGCACATCTCTGGCACCGGCAACGTCACGCTGGAGAAGCTCGACCAGCGCGCGCTCGAGCTCAGGATCAGCGGCAGCGGCCAGATCGAGGCGCACGGCAGCGTCGAGCGCGTGTCGGCCCATATCTCGGGGTCGGGCGACGTGCGGCTGGGCGACCTCGCGATGAAGCGCCTCACCACCAAGATCTCCGGCAGCGGCAGCGTCGAGGCCGGCCCCACGGAGGAAGCCGATGTCACTCTGTCAGGCGCCGGCAGGGTCAACCTGCTGACTCGGCCGGCCACCCTGCACAGCAAGGTGTCGGGCTCGGGCCGCATCATCCAGCCGCCCGTCGAATCGGCGGACAAGAAGTAGCGCCAATGCGCATCTTATCAATCGTCGTCGCGGCCGCACTGAGCGCCCTGACGGCGCCGTCGTTCGCGGCGGGCTTTCGCTTCATCGATGTCCCCGCCGACGCCGAGGGACCCGCCATCGCCGGCGCCCTGTGGTACCCTTGCGCCGAGCCGCCGGGCACGCTGCAGCTTGGGCCCTATGTCCTGCCGGTCACGAAGGATTGTCCGCTGAGCGGCGACAAGCGCCCGCTGATCGTCGTCTCGCACGGCGGGGCCGGCACGTTCCTGGGGCATCACGACACCGCCGAGGCGTTCGCCGACGCGGGCTTCATCGTCGCCGCGGTCACCCATCCGGGGCAAAAGGCCCAGGACAAGAGCCGCATCAACGCGCTGTCGGCCTTTGCCTCGCGGCCCGGCGACATCAAGCGGCTGATCGACTACCTGCTCGGCTCGCCCGCCGCGCCTTTCATCGATCCGTCGCGCATCGGCTTCTTCGGCTTCTCACGCGGCGGCTTTACCGGGCTCGCCCTCATCGGCGCCAACGCCGACTGGGCGAACGCCACGGCGTGGTGCGGTGACAGTCCCAGCGGCATCTGCGCGCAAGTCCGCAACCGGGAATTCCCCGCCGCGCCGCTTCCCCACGACCCGCGCATCAAGGCTGCCGTCGTGGCCGACCCGTTCGCCATCTTCTTTACCGCCGACTCCGTCGCATCGATCCGGGTACCCGTGCAGCTCTGGGCTTCGGAGCATGGCGGCGACGGCGTGTCCCTGCGAGATGTCGCCCCGCTCGACAAGACCCTGCCGTCGCCGCACGAGTTTCATCTCGTGAAGAACGCCGGACACTTCGCCTTCTTTCTCTGCCCGCCGGAAGTGGCGAAAAGCGATCCTGACGTCTGCACCGACCGAAGCGGCTTCGATCGGGCGGCCTTCCACAAGGAATTCAACGCCGCCGCGGTGAAATTCCTTCAGCAAAATCTGAGGTGAAGGTCAGCGCTTCTCGTTCAGTACGCGCCAGACCTTCTCCGGCGTGACCGGCATGTCGATGTGGCGGACGCCGAGCGCGTCGACCACGGCGTTCATCACCGATGGCAGCGCGCCGGCGCAACCGGCCTCGCCGCAGCCTTTGACGCCCAATCGGTTGGTCTTGCACGGCACCGAGTGGTTCTCGATCGAAAACCCCGGAGCATCGGTCGCGCGCGGCATGGCGTAGTCCATGAAGGAGCCGGTGATCGGCTGGCCCTGCTCGTCGAATCGGGCGTATTCCATCAGTGCCTGGCCAATGCCCTGGACCACGCCGCCGTGCGCCTGGCCGGCCGTCAGCATCGGATTGATGACCGTGCCGAAGTCGTTGACCATGAAGTAGCGCACCACCTCGATCACGCCGGTGTCGCGGTCGATCTCGACCTCGGCGATATGACAGCCGTTGGGGAACGAGAACGGCGGATTGTCCGAGATGTGGCTGACATCGAGCGACTGCGGGATATCGGGCGGCAGTTTCAGCCCTTTGCGCAGCTTCTCGGCCAGCTCGAGGATGGTGACGCCACGGTCGGTGCCCGCGATGGCGAATCGTCCGTTGGCGAATTCGATGTCGACGACAGCGGCTTCCATCACGTGGGCGGCGATCTGCTTGCCCTGCTCGATCAGCTTGTCGCCGGCCTCGAGGAAGGCCTGTGATCCGACCAGCGCCGACTTCGAGCCGCCGGTGCCGCCGCCGACCTTGAGCTGGTCCGAGTCGCCCTGCAGCAGGCGGAAGCGGTTGACCGGGATGCCGAGCTGCTCGCCCAGCACCTGGGCGAACGGCGTGGCGTGACCCTGGCCATAATCGAGCGTGCCCGACAGCATGGTGATGCTGCCGTCGGCCTCGAAGCGGATGCCGCCATATTCCTTGCTCGGCGGCCCGGTGACCTCGAGATACTGGCCGATGCCGCGGCCGCGCAGCTTGCCGCGCGCCGCACTCTCGGCCTTGCGCTTGTCGAAGCCGGTCCAGTCGGCCGCCGCCAGCGCCTTGTCGAGGATCGTGGTGAACTCGCCCGAGTCGTAGTTCATTCCCGACGGCGCCTTATAGGGCAGCGCGGCTGGCCTGATGTGGTTGCGGCGGCGCAGCTCGGTGCGGTCGATGCCCATCTCGCGGGCCGCGGTGTCGATCAGCCGCTCCATGTAGTAGTTGGCCTCGGGCCGGCCGGCGCCACGATAGGCCGCGATCGGCGTGGTGTTGGTGAACACGACCTTGGAGTTCACCTCCATCGCCGGCGTCGCGTAGACATCGATCAGGTTCTTCACCGCGTTGGTGGTCGCGGGCATCGGCGGATAGATGTAGGCGCCGGCATTGCCGGTGCCGGTCAGCCGCACCGCGAGGAAGCGGCCATCCTTGTCGAGCGCCAGCTCGGCCACGCGCTGGTGGTCGCGGCCGTGATGATCGCTCAGGAAGCTTTCCGAACGTTCGTCGGTCCACTTCACCGGACGGCCGAGCTTCTTCGCCGCCAGCAGGAGCGGCCCGTACTCGGGATAGACCTGGCTCTTCATGCCGAACGAACCGCCGACATTGCCGGTCAGCACCCGCACCTTGTCGGGTGTGGTGTTGAGCACATCCTTGGCGAGGCCGCCGCGCAGGCCCATCACGCCCTGGCAGCCGACGCGCAGCACCCAACGGCCGTCCTCGACATTGCCGATCGCCGAACGCGGCTCCATGGGATTGACGACGATGCGGTTGGAATTGATGTCCAGCCGGGTGACGTGCGCGGCCTCGGCGAACGCCTTCTTGACCGCCTCGGCATCGCCATAGTGGAAGTCGAGCGCCAGGTTGCCGGGCGCCTCGTCGTGAATTTGTGCCGCGCCGGCGGCCAGCGCCTGGGCCGGCGTGGTCACCGCCGGCAGTTCCTCGATGTCGAGTGCGACCGCCTCGGCAGCGTCCTTGGCCTGCACCGCCGTCTCGGCCACGACGCAAGCCACCGCCTCGCCGACATAGCGCACGCGGTCCTTGGCCAGCGAATGGCGCGGCGGCGTCTTCATCGGCGAGCCGTCGCGCTGCAGGATGTTCATGCCGCATTTCATCGGCCCGAATCCCGCCTCCGCGATGTCGGCATAAGTCAGGATCGCCAGCACGCCCGGCATCTTCGCCGCTTCCGTGCTGTCGATGCCTTTCAAAATGCCGTGCGCGTGCTTGCTCCGGACCATGACCGCGTAGGCCTGGCCCGGCAGGTTCTGATCGTCCGTATAGCTGCCCTTGCCGCGCAGGAGGGTTGGATCCTCCATGCGCGACACCGGCTGGCCGACGCCGAACTTGGTGAGCGCAAGGGCGGTATCGTCGAACGAATCCATTACGCGTACTCCGAAACGCCTACTTGAGCGGCGAGTAATTGGTCGGCAGCAGCAGCGTCGATTCCATCGCCTGCAGCTTGGCCGGGCCCTTGGCAAGATAGGCCTGCCACGCCGGATCCTTCATGGCGTCCGAGCGCGCCTTGAAGCGCTCCTCGAGGTTCTTGTAGCGCCACAGGTGGATCCACTCGTTGGGCTGCGGGAACTCGCCGGTCCACGCTCCCCAGATCGGCGAATACTTCTCGCGAGCCGCCTGCACTTCCTTGAAATCCTTGCCGTACTGCTGTGCGCCGCCGAGGTTGCAGCGGTAGATGCGCAATTCATAAACGTTCCCGGTGGTGCCATCGCTCGGCTTGATGTCGACCACCGGGTTCATCAGCCGCAGGTCCTGGCGGACCAGGCAGGTCTTGACGATCGGCACGTACTTCTCGGTCCAGTCCTTGTTCTTCTGCAGCTCGGCGCGCAGCCGCGTGCGCTCCTCGTAGCTGTCGTATTTCCAGAGGTGCCAGATCTGGTTCAGCGCGCCGAACTCCGACGTCCAGTAGCCGTGGTTGACGCCGTAGTTCTGACCGCGTGCCGGCCGGCCGATCGTCTCGGCAGCCTTCAGGTACTCCGGCATCTTGCCGGGAATGAGCGTGTAGGTGCGAAGCTCGTAGACCATCTGTTTCCCCTCACGGATGCGGGTTCTTGGCGGGATGCGCCTTGACCGCCTCCTCGTTGATGTCGGCCCCCCAGCCCGGCCGGTCGGGCACAATCAATTCGCCATTCTGGATGACCGGCGGATGGGTGACCAGATCGTCCTTCCACGGCACGTCGTCGATATCGATTTCCATGATACGGAAGTTGGGCATGGCGGCGCACAGATTGGCGCTCATCAGCGTAGACATATGTCCGTAAAAGTTATGGGGCGCGCAGTTGATCTCGTAGGCCTCGGCCATGGTCGAGATCTTGTGGCTCTCGGCGATCCCGTTCCACGGCACGTCGATGATCGACACATCGATCGAGCGGTTCTCGAAGAACGGCCGGAACTGCCGCCGGCTGAACAGCGATTCGCACGACGCGATCGGCATCGACGCGCGGTCGCGGATCAACCGCAGGCCTTCAGGATCGTAGGAATCGATCTCCAGCCAGAAGAGATTGTAAGGCTCGCAGGTGCGCGCGACCTTGATGTAACCCTCGGTTTTGAAGTTGAAGTTGGTGTCGAGCAGGATGCCCATGTCGGGACCGGCGCCCTGCCGGAACGCGGCGAGGCCCTGGTCGATCGCCTTCAGGACTGGCACGTCGGCGTTCAGTTCCGGTCCACCCGGAGTCCTGCCAAAGCCCGGCTGGTGCATGTTGTTGATGTCGAAGCGGAAGATGTTGGTCTTGAGCGCCTTGAAGCCACGCTCTTTCACATGCTTGCCGAGCTTGACCACGTCGTCGAACGAGCGCACCGGCTCGACACCCATCATCTCGGCGTTGCGGAAGCGGTAGCTGCCGCAGTGCGACCAGTAGAGCGGCAGGCGATCGCGCACCCGCCCGCCGAACAGCTCGTAGACCGGCACGCCCAGCGACTTCGCCTTGACGTCGAGCAGCGCGTTCTCGATGGCGGCCATCGCCTGCTGGTTGATGCCACCCGGCGCCTGGCGGGTGATGGCGTACTGCATGCTCATGATGCGCTCGACCGCCCGCGGATTTTCCCCGATCAGGCCGGCCGCCATGCGGCGGATCACGGCGGTGATGCCGGCGCTGCCATAGCCTTCGTTGTATTCGGACCAGCCCACAATCCCGTCATCGGTGGTGATCTTGAGGAAGGAGAAGTCCCGCCAGCCTGCGTCGCAGTGCAAATCCTCGATCTTGGCAATCTTCATGGTGTTTCCTCTGCCTTTGGCGGCTTAGACTAAGGCCATGTCTCTTCGCGGCAAGGGCATGCTGGTCGTATTCGCCGAGGTGAAATCGCGCCACGAAAGCGATTTCAACGAGTGGTACAACCGCGAGCATATCGACGAGCGGCTCGGCATGCCGGGCTTCCAGCGTGCGCGACGCTACGTCGCCGTGAAGGGCTCGCCGAAATACCTCGCGATCTACGAATGCAACCGCGTCGGCGACCTTGCCACGCCGCATTATCTCAGCGGCCTTGCCAACGCCACGCCGTGGACCAAGAAGACGACGGCACGTTTCACGCAGTTCCATCGCCTGACGCTCAGCATGAAAGCCGACCGGACGCACGGCCTGAGCGGCCTGCTCGCCGTCGTGCGTTTCGTGCCGGACGCCGGGCATCGCCGCAATCTGATCCAGTGGCTCGGCAGCACCGCCTTCCCCCGCGCCATCAAGGCAGCCGGCATGCTGGGCGCAGCGGCTGGCGAGAATGAACCCGACATCGCCAATGCGCCGGTGCGCGCCCAGAGCGTCGACAAGCGCAAGGCCGTCGACCGTGAATGGGTGGTGTTCCTGGAAGCCGCCGACGCCGATATCGCCGGGCGCGTGGCCCGACAGATCTTCAAGCTGTCGACTCTGCGGCAATTCGGTGTCCGCAAGACGCCGATCGTCGGCACCTACCAGTTCCTCTTCGGCAACCAAGCGCCTCAGAAGGCGCGCTACTAACGCAGGTTTGACCTGTCGTTGGGCGGGCGATCCGCTAAGGTTCGGCCCGTGTCCACCCAGCGCGTCGTCTTCTGGCTGCGTCTCGTGACGCTGATCGGCCTCTGCCTGCCCGCCCTCGATCTCGGGTGGCGCTGGTACACCGACGATCTCGGCGCCCGGCCGGTCACCGAGGCGACGCTGTTCACCGGTGACTGGACGGTCGCTTTCCTCCTCTGCTCGCTGGCGCTCACGCCAACGCGCAGCGTGTTCAACTGGATGCCCTTGATCCAGGTTCGCCGCAGGATCGGCGTCGCGGCTGCGCTCTACGCGGGCCTGCATTTCCTGATCTACATCTACGACCAGAAATGGAACCTGATCACGGTGGCGCAGGAGATCGCCAAGCGCTTCTACCTGACGATCGGTTTTACCGCGCTGATCATCCTGGCGGCGCTCGCCATCACCTCGACCAATGGCTGGCAGAAGCGGCTGCGCGCCAACTGGAAGCGGCTGCACTGGCTGATCTACCCCGCCGCTGTGCTGGCGATCCTGCACTTCTATATCCAGTCGAAGAACAATGTCGGCGAGGCGACGGTGGCGGCGGGCCTGTTCGCCTGGCTGATGATCTGGCGCTTCATGCCGACCAAGCTGCGCACGCGCTATCTCGGCCTCTTCCTGCTGGCGATCGGCGCCACCCTGGGCGCTGTGCTGTTCGAAGTCGCCTGGTACGGGTTGGTCAAGCACGTCGATCCGATGCGCATCCTCGCCGCCAACATCGATCCCGATCTGGCGCCCCGGCCGGCGCTAAAGGTTCTGCTGGCCGGGATCGCCGCGATCCTGCTGGTGGCCGCCTGGCGTAACGCCGATCCGGTAAAACGCCTCTGGACGAAGCGGTATATCCGAAAGACTATACCGACCTCCTGAAGGAGGTTTTGCATGAAGAGACGTGAATGGCTGGGTCTGGCCCTGGCGACGGCTGTGGCGCCCTTGTCGATGGCGCGCGCCCAAGCCGGCGAGATGGTGATCTTCGCCGCCGCCAGCCTCAAGAATGCGCTCGACGAGATTGCGGCGGCCTGGGTCAAGGAGACCGGCAAGCCCGCGCCCAAGATCTCCTATGCTGCAAGCCCTGCCCTGGCCAAGCAAATGGAACAGAGCGCTCCGGCCGATCTCTTCATCTCGGCCGACGTCGACTGGATGGACTATGTCGAAAAGAAGGACCTCATCAAGAAGGACACCCGGGTCAACCTGCTCGGCAACAAGATCGTGCTGATCGCGCCTAAGGATTCCAAGGTCTCTGTCGAGATCAAGCCGGGCTTCGATCTCGCCAAGGCGCTGGGCGGCGGCAAGCTCGCCATGGCCAACGTCGATTCCGTGCCGGCCGGCAAATACGGCAAGGCGGCGCTCGAAAAGCTCGGCGCCTGGAACGGCGTCAAGGACAACATCGCCCAGGCCGAGAACGTGCGCGCGGCGCTCCTGCTGGTGGCGCGCGGCGAGGCGCCGCTCGGCATCGTCTATTCGACCGACGCCGCAGCCGAGCCCAACGTTAAGATTGTTGGCGCCTTCCCGGCCGATAGCCATCCGCCGATCATCTATCCGGCGGCCGTGACCAAGGACCCCAAGTCAGCCGATGCCAAGGCCTTCCTCGACTATCTCAAGAGCAGCAAGGTGCGGCCGGCCTTCGAGAAGCAGGGCTTTACGGTGTTGGTGAAGTCCGCCGGCTCGACATGACGCCTGAAGAATGGACGGCGGTCCGGCTCAGCCTGCTGGTCGCCGTCACCGCCATGGTGGCGAGCCTGCCGTTCGGCATCGCCATCGCCTACGTGCTGGCGCGCGGCCGCTTCTGGGGCAAGGGCGTGCTCGACACGCTGGTGCATCTGCCGCTCATCCTGCCGCCGGTGGTGACGGGCTATGCGCTGTTGCTCCTGTTCGGCCGGCGCGGGCCGATCGGTGCCTTCCTCGCCGACACCTTCGACATCGTCTTCGCCTTCCGTTGGACCGGTGCGGCACTCGCCTGCGCCGTCATGGGCTTCCCTTTGATGGTGCGGGCCATTCGGCTCTCGATCGAGGCAGTCGACACCCGGCTCGAGAGCGCTGCCGGCACGCTCGGCGCCAGCCCGATCTGGGTATTTGCCACCATCACGCTGCCGCTCTGCCTGCCCGGCGTGATTGCCGGCGCCATCCTGTGCTTCGCCAAATCGATGGGCGAGTTCGGCGCCACCATCACCTTCGTGTCGAACATCCCCGGCGAGACCCAGACCCTGCCGTCTTTGATCTATACCTTGACCCAAGTTCCGGGCGGCGACGCCGGCGCCCTGCGACTGACGCTGGTTTCCGTCGTGATCTCGATGGCCGCCCTGCTCGCTTCCGAGCTGCTGGCCCGCCGCATCGGTGCACCACGCGTCGCCACATGAGCCTCGACGTCGACATCGATCATGCGCTCGGCTCCTTCCGGCTGGCTGCGCGTTTCGCCGCGCAACCCGGAGTCACGGCTCTGTTCGGCCGCTCAGGCTCGGGCAAGACGACCCTCGTCAACATCGTCGGCGGACTGATCAGGCCCGACCGGGCGCGCGTCGTGGTCGATGGCGAGACGCTGGTCGATACCGAGCGCGGCCTGTTCGTGCCCAAGCACCGCCGCCGCGTCGGCTACGTCTTCCAGGACAGCCGCCTGTTCCCCCATCTCAGTGTGCGTCGCAACCTGCTCTACGGACGCTGGTTCGCTTTCGGCGGCGGTGGCGCAGCCGGCGATTTCGCTTCAGTGGTCGAGCTTCTGGGCATCGGCCATCTTCTCGAACGCCGGCCCGATTCGCTGTCCGGCGGCGAGAAGCAGCGCGTCGCCATCGGCCGCGCCCTGCTCGCTCATCCACGCCTGCTGCTGATGGACGAGCCGCTCGCCTCGCTCGACGAGCAGCGGCGCGCCGAGATCTTGCCCTACATCGAACGCCTGCGTGACGGCTCGGGCGTGCCGATCCTCTATGTCAGCCACTCGGTCGCCGAGGTGGCGCGGCTTGCCACCACCGTCGTGATCCTGGCCGAGGGCCGCGTGACCGCGGTGGGTCCGGTACTCGACATCCTGCCGCTCGCCGACGCCGGCGATGCCGGCAGCGTGCTCGACGCGGTGGTGGCGCGCCATGACGAAGCGTTCCAGCTCACCGCGCTCAGCTCCCGTGCGGGCGAGTTGCAGGTGCCGCGCCTCGCCGCCCAAGTCGGGGCCCATGTCCGGGCCTATATCCGCGCGCGGGACGTCATGCTGTCGCTCAAGCCGCCGGAGGAGATCAGCGCGCTCAATGTGCTCGCCGGCAAAGTAACGGAGATTGCGCCGGCCAACTCAGGCGGCGGCGCGCAGGCCGACGTGCGGCTCGACTGCGGCGGCGCGGCGTTGCTCGCGCGCCTCACCGCCAAGTCTGTGCAGCGGCTGGCGCTCGCGCCCGGGCGGCCGGTCTATGCCGTGATCAAGAGTGTGTCGTTCGAACGGAATTAGGAGTACCGCGATGCCGCATCTCAGCATCCGCATCGATTTCGACGACGAGGGCCGGCTCGGGCCGGGCAAGGTGACGTTGCTCGAGCGCATCGCCCGCGAGGGCTCGATCTCGGCGGCGGGCCGGTCGATGAAAATGTCCTATAAACGCGCCTGGGAACTGGTGTCGGAGATCAACCGCACCTTCGAGACGCCGCTGGTGACGGCCCAGACCGGCGGCCGCGCGGGCGGCGGCGCGGTGTTGACCGAGCGCGGCCAGGAGCTGATCCGCCACTACCGCGCCATCGAGCGCAAGGCGCTGTCGGCCACTGCCCGCCATGTGAAAGCCCTGCAGGCGATTTCCCGCAGCCCGCAGCGTAAATAGCGCTATCCTCGCCCGACAAGGAGGCCAGCATGGCGAGGATCAGGGTCCGCAAGGGCATGCCGAGCGTGGCGCTCACCAAGGCCCAGTTCACCGCCCGCCTCCGCGAGCGCTTTTTCGACCCTGCCTTCGACCCGCTGCAGACTGAGATCGGCAAGATCATCGCCGCCGCCTGGGACGGTTATCACGGATACCGCAAGGCACCGCGCACCCGGAAGGCCGGACGCGGCTACGCCGATCCGCACTACGACCTGTCGATCGACTGGAGCAAGGCGAAGGCCGCGATCGCGCGCGCCGAGCGCCGGCAGAAGTCGAGCGACGCCAAGTCACGCATCCTGCTGATCAACGGCTCGATGCGCAGCGACCAGAGCTGCCCGGGCGAGATCTCCAAGACCTGGCGGCTGGTCGAGGTCGCCCGCAAGGTGATCGAGCGCGAGCGCAGCTTCGAGGCCGAGGTGCTCGATCTCAGCCTGCTGACCTCGCAGTACGGCCGGCAGATTCTGCCCTGCAAGGCCTGCGTGTCGACGGCGCAGCCGCTCTGCCATTGGCCGTGCTCCTGCTACCCCAACCATGCGGAGGGCCAGGTCAACGACTGGATGAACGACATCTATCCGATGTGGGCCGCCGCCCACGGCGTCATGATCGTGACACCGGTCAACTGGTATCAGGCCCCGTCGGGGCTGAAGGCCATGATCGACCGGCTCGTCTGCGCCAATGGCGGCAACCCCGATCCGACAACGACCAGCGGCAAGGACGCGAGGAAGGCCAAGGAAATCGAGATGAAGGGTTGGGACTTTCCGAATCACCTGGCCGGCCGCGCCTTCTCCGTCGTCGTTCATGGCGACGCCGCGGGCACCGAAACGCTGCGCCGCATCCTGGTCGACTGGTCAAAGGATATGGGCCTGGTCTCGGCCGGCCATGCCGCCGAGCTCGATCGCTATGTCGGCTACTACGAGCCCTTTGCCACGAGCCACGATGCGCTCGATCGCGACCACGCCTTCCAGGAGGAGACGCGCAACGCGGCGCGCGCCCTGGTCAAAGCCATCAGGCTGATGAGACGGGGCGAGCTTGCCCGGCCGGATGCGGGCCTCAGCGAGCCGCGCCTGAAGTGAACCGAGACGTGAGCTAAATCGGGGGACACGATGTCGATACTGTTCCATAGCCGCTTCATCCCGATGTGGCTCGCGGTCGCCGCGGCGCTGTTGTTCGGTGCCGCCACGCTGGCGATGCCGTTCACGCTATGGCTCGCCATTCCCTTCGCCGCGGCCGCGGTGCTGGTGCTGGTCGGGATCTACGATCTTTCGCAGAAGCGCCATTCGATCACGCGCAACTTTCCGATCTCGGCGCACATGCGCTTCATCTTCGAGGCGATCCGGCCGGAGCTCCGGCAGTATTTCTTCGAGGGCGACAAGGACGGCACGCCGTTCAGCCGCGACCGCCGCGCCATCGTCTACCAGCGCGCCAAGATGCAGCTCGACGTGCGGCCGTTCGGCACCCAGTACGACGTCTATTCCATCGGCTACGAATGGATGCACCATTCGGTGGCGCCGCGGCCGGTCATCAAGGAACCGTTCCGCATCATGATCGGCGAGCGCGAGTGCAAGCAGCCCTACTCGGCCTCGGTGTTCAACATCTCGGCCATGAGCTTCGGTTCGCTCTCGGCCAACGCCATCCGCGCCCTGAACGGCGGCGCCAAGCTCGGCGGCTTCGCCCATGACACGGGCGAAGGCGGCTACAGCCCCTATCACCGCGAGGGCGGCGGCGACATCATCTGGGAGGTAGGTTCGGGCTACTTCGGCTGCCGCAATCCCGACGGCACCTTCAACCCGCAGAAGTTCATGGAGGGCGCGGCCATCGACCAGGTCAAGATGGTCGAGCTGAAGCTGAGCCAGGGCGCCAAGCCCGGCCATGGCGGCGTCCTGCCCGCGCCCAAGGTGAGCGCCGAGATCGCCCGGACACGCGGCGTGCCGATGGGCGAGGACTGCATCTCGCCCTCGCACCACACGGCGTTCACGACACCGATCGAGATGATGGCGTTCATCGCCAAGATGCGCGAGCTGTCGGGCGGCAAACCGGCCGGCTTCAAACTCTGCATCGGCCACGAGTGGGAGTTCCTCGCCATGTGCAAGGCGATGCTGGAGACCGGCATCTACCCCGACTTCATCGTCGTCGACGGCAAGGAAGGCGGCACCGGCGCCGCGCCACTCGAGTTCATCGACCATATCGGCAAGCCGATGCGCCAGGGTCTCTACTTCGTGCACAACGCGCTGGTCGGCATCGGCGCGCGCCACCGCATCAAGCTCGGCGCCGCCGGCAAGATCATCACCGCCTTCGACATGATCCGCGCCATGGCGCTCGGCGCCGACTGGTGCAATGCCGCGCGCGGCTTCATGTTCGCACTGGGCTGCATCCAGTCGCAGTCGTGCCACACCGACCACTGTCCGACCGGCGTCGCGACGCAAGACCCGCATCGCCAGCGCGCCCTCTACGTGCCGGACAAGATCGAGCGCGTCGCCAACTTCCATCGCGCCACCCTGCACGAGCTCGCCGAAATGACGGCAGCAGCCGGCCTCGACCATCCCAGCCAGTTCAAGCCGATCCACATCTCGCGCCGCATCTCGCCCGCCGAGGTTGTGACCTTCGCCGACATCTACCCCTCGCTGGCCGAGGGCGAGCTGGTGGCCGGCACCGGCAATGCGCGCTGGAAGCTGCCCTGGGACCTCGCCAGCGCCCAGTCGTTCCGCGCCACGGCCTGAGTCGGCCAAATCTGTTGCGCCCCGGCCGTTCTTGGCCCAGCAATAAGGCCAAGCAAAGACCCGAGGGAACGCCATGACCGCACCGTTCGATTTAGCGCCCCTGCTGGCGCCCGGCACGCCGCCGCCCGCCGTCAAATGGAACGGCTTTCCCAAGTACAATTTCGTCGGCGGCCACAACGACGCCAAGAACGTGCCGGTGCAGGCGCTGATCGATGCCGCCACCGCGGTGCTGAAGCGCGAGGGCCCGACGCTCGCCACCTACGGCCTGAACAGCGGGCCGCTGGGCTACCGGCCGCTGCGCGAGTTCCTGTCGGGCAAGCTGAAGAGCCATGCCGGCATCGCCTGCTCGGCCGACGAGATCCTGATCACCTCGGGATCGCTGCAGGGCCTCGACCTGGTGAACACGCTGCTGCTCGGCAAGGGCGACACCATCCTGATCGAGAAGGAGACCTACGGCGGCGCGCTGACCCGGCTCGCCAAGTTCGGCGTCAATATCATCGGCATCCCGCTCGACAATGACGGCATGCGCATGGACGCGCTGAAAGCCAAGCTCGCCGAGCTCAAGGCCAAGGGCGTCACGCCGAAATACATCTACACCATCCCGACGGTGCAGAACCCGACCGGATCGATCATGCCCGAG
>Ga0306921_10001794_pt1 | contig 21116 bp, 19 predicted proteins | sample sta12Cox44000080_FD_203760 | JGI IMG/M metagenome (GOLD analysis project Ga0306921, IMG submission 203760) | Lab enrichment of tropical soil microbial communities from Luquillo Experimental Forest, Puerto Rico - statoxic.12C.oxic.44.000.080 (v2)... | ecosystem: Environmental > Terrestrial >...
CCGGGAGGAAGTCGGGGAAGACGATTTCGCTTCCCGTGTGGTTTGTGCTGGAAGGCGAAAAACTCTGGTTGCTTCCGGTCCAAGGTTCCCAGACGCAGTGGTACCGGAACGTGCTGAAGAACCCGACCATTCGCGTTGAGGCGCGAGGGAAAGGGGCCGATCTGCGGGCGCAGCCTACCACGGATGCCAAGACCATCCAGTCGGTGACTGAGAAGTTCCGCGAGAAGTACGGGGCGGGGGACGTGAAGAAGTACTACTCGAAGTTTGACGCAGCGGTGGAGGCGACACTCCCGGCCGCGTGAGCGGTCGGGAGTGTCGCGGTCATGTGGGGGGCTTCGGTTCCCAAGTTCCGCCCGACCGACGGTTTGTTTTTTGCCAGCGAGGGGCGTATATTCATGTATTGAATACTGTTGTGTAGTACCAGCACTTGGCGAGGCACACCAGTGGGCGCAAGCCCACTTTTTAGTTTGGGGCTACTTGCGGCCGCGCCAAGTGTCCGTAAGTAACTGAATAAATGGCATTTGATGCGGAACGGGTGCACGCCATTGCTGAGCGCGTGGCGGCTTCGAGCGGCCTGGAAGTGGTCGAAGTGGAGTTGCGCGGCGGGGGCAAGAGCCGCATGCTGCGCGTCTTTCTCGACAAGCCGGCGGGCGTGACGCACGAGGACTGCGCTCAGTTCAGCCGCGAGTTCGGGACGATCCTCGATGTGGAGGACGTGATCCCGGGCAGCAGCTACGTGCTGGAAGTTTCATCGCCGGGGCTGGATCGCAAGCTGGTGAAAGCGGCCGATTACGAGCGCTTCGCGGGCAGCAAGGTGAAGCTCATGACGCGCGAACCGGTGAACGGCAATCGTCATTTTGAGGGACGGCTGGAGAGCTTTCACGACGGGCGATTGACGCTGGATCTAAGCGTGGCGCGCAGGAAGCATCGTCCGGCGGAAGAGGCTCCGCAGAAGCTCGAGATTGAGCTGGCGAACGTGGAGAAGGCGAATTTAGTACCGGAAGTCTGACGAGCAGTTGCCAGTTAGCGGTTGTCAGTTGTCAGCCAGGCAACTGATCGGAGAACTGGGAACTGACAACTGAGAACTGACTTTTATGGCAAGTGAGCTCTATAACACGATCGACGCGCTGAGCCGGGAAAAAGGAATTGATCCGCAGATTGTGGTGAGTGCGGTGGAAGACGCGATTGTGGTCGCGACCCGCAAATACTACAAGACGCAGGAAAACCTGCGCGCGGAACTGGACAAGGACACCGGCAAGATCCGGGCGTTTGCGGTGAAGAGCGTGGTCGAGACGCCGGAGCAGGTGGAAGATCCGCTGCTGCAGGTGACCCTCGAGGATGCCCGCAAGGTCGATCCGAATATCGAAGTCGGGGGCGAATTGCAGATCCCGAAGGTGACCGAAGGCATTCTGGGACGCATCGCTGCGCAACTGGCGAAGCAGGTCATCTTCCAGAAGGTGCGCGAGGCCGAGCGCGACACCGTCTACAACGAGTACATTTCGCGCGTCGGCGAGATCGTGAATGCGACCGTGAAGCGGGTCGAGGGTCCGGATGTGATCTTCGATATCGGCAAGGCCGAGTCGCGCATGCCGCGCAAAGAACAGTCGCGACTGGAGTCGTTCGCGATCGGCGAGCGCGTGCGGGTGGTGATTGTGCGCGTCGAGAAAGCTTCCAAGGGACCGCAGGTGGTGGTGTCGCGGGCGGCACCGGAATTGGTGCAGAACCTGTTCCAGACCGAAGTGCCTGAGATTTATGACGGCACCGTGGTGATTCGCGCAATTGCGCGTGAAGCCGGTGAACGCACGAAGATTGCTGTCATGTCGAAAGACAAAGATGTGGACGCGGTGGGCGCATGCGTGGGCATGAAAGGCATGCGCGTGCAGTCGATCATCCGCGAGCTGCGCGGGGAGAAGATCGACATCATCGAGTACCACGAAGATCCGGTGACATTCGCGGAGAAGGCGCTTCAACCGGCGAAGGTGAGCCGCGTCACGGTGATCGATCCCGGCGAAAAGCACCTGGAAGTGGTGGTCGATGATACGCAGTTGTCGCTGGCAATCGGCAAGAAGGGACAGAACGTGCGGCTGGCGGCCAAGCTGCTGGGCTGGAAGATCGACATCAAGAGCGAGGAAGAGAAGCGGCAGGAAGTGGAGCAGCAGATGTCGGCGCTCACTTCGCAGACGGCAACGCCTCTCGAGAACGTGCCGGGGCTGGGTGAAGGGCTGGTGGAGAAGCTGGGCGCGGCCGGCATCACGACCGTCGAAGCACTGGCCGACATGACGCCGGAGCAATTGGAAGCCATCGAGGGCATCGGGCCCAAAACGGTGGAAAAAATCAGTCTGGCGGTCAATAATTACTTTTCCAGCCTAGAGGGCGGGGAAGCGGCGGCGGCAGCGGAAGGTGAAACGCAGGAACTCTCTGCCGAAGGGGCAGAGGGCCAGCCCCCTGCGGAAGAAGTTCCGGCCGAAGGCGAGATCCAGGAAATGGCCGCGGTGGCGGAAGAGACGGCGCCCGACGCCGTCGAGGAAGCGACCGCGCAGGCCGAAGGCGGAGAGGAAGACACCCCCGCCGAACCAAAGCAATGATCGGGATGGACCGCTCTCGGCAGGCAACGGCGGGAGCGGCGCGCAACGCCAACTCCGTGAGGACGCTATGAAGACTTAGGGAGCAGGTGGGTGCCAGGAAAGGGCGGATGAGTAAGATTCGAATCAACGATCTGGCCAGAGAACTCGAGGTGAAGAGCAAGGCGATCCTCGACGTGCTGACCGAAGTTGGGATCACTGAGAAAAAGACGCACTCCAGCTCCGTGGAAGAACACGAGGCAGAGAAAGTGCGGGCCCACTTCCGGGCCGCTGAGGCGCAGAGCGCGCCGAGCCGTTCGTCTCGAGCCACGCGTGAGACGGACGAAATCAAGACCAAGATTGACCTCTCGCACATCTCCAAGCCCGGGGATGTGCTCAAGCTGATCACAAAACAGAAGGAGACTCCCGCGCCAGCAGCCCCCGCGCGTCCGGCGGCTCCTCCCCTGGAAGCCAAGCCGGCCGCAGCCGCACCACCGGCCGCGACGACCGCTACTCCAGCGGTGGCCAAGCCCCCCGCGCCTCCCGCGCCCGCCCCGCGACTGATTACGCCGCAGACCGTGGCCCGCCCGGTGGCAAGACCTCCAGTGATGCCTCCGACCGCGCCGGTGAAACCGCCTGCTCCGCCCGCGGCGCCAGTCTCGAGTGCGCCCCCGGTGGCGGCCCCACCGCGTCCGCCGGTCTCGCCGGCTCCTCCGGCGAGTGCGACAACCGAGATTCAAGCCCAGGCCAGCGCTCCGCCCGCCGCGGTTCCCGCCGCTTCGGCAACGCCGGCTGCTCCGGCTCCGCCCAAGCCCACAGCTCCTCCGCCCGTGCAGCCGAGAATGATTGTTCCGCAGACGGGTCCGCGACCGGTGTACAAGGCTCCGCCGCCGAAGCCTCCACAACCGGGAGTGCCGATTGGAGCGAACCGTCCTGCACCGGGGCGCCCGGTGCCAGGGCAACCGATCTTTCAGCGTCCTCGTCCGCAAGTGCCGGGAGGGCCGCGTCCGCCGCTGCGTCCGGGAGAGCGTCGCCCGATGCATCCGACGCGGCAGTCGCCGACCGGTGCCCGTCCGCTGGGAGTTGGGCCGGGAGCGCCGCTCGCGCCTCCCGGGCCCACGCGTCCGGGGAGCCGTCCGGGTGGGCCGTCGCGGCGTCCGGGCCAGCGCTACGTGCCGCGCGGTGTGAAGGAAGGCCCGATGAAGGGCTACGTTCCGCCGCCCCGGTTGTCGCTCTCGAACGAGCCGCAGCCGATTACGCGAAACATCACCATTACAGAAGGCATCAGCGTGAAGGACCTGGCCGAGAAGCTGGGGATCCGTGCGAAGGACCTGATTGCACGCCTGCTGGTGCGCGGTGTGTTTGCCACCATCAACCAGACCCTCGATGCGGAACTGGCCAGCGAGATGGCGCGCTTCTTCGGTGCAGAGACCAACGTCATCAGCTTCGAAGAACAGGCCCAGAAGGAAATTGCCGAAGCGGCTGCAACCAGCGAGGATGGCGCCACCGAAGCCGTGCCGCGTCCGCCCGTGGTCACCATCATGGGCCACGTCGACCACGGCAAGACGACGCTGCTCGACTCGATTCGTTCCACTGCCGTTGCCGAAGGCGAGGCCGGCGGGATCACACAACATATCGGTGCGTACAAAGTGCAGGTGCAGGATTCCGAGTCTCCGGCTTACGGACGCGAGATCGTGTTCCTCGACACGCCCGGTCACGAAGCCTTTACGCGCATGCGCGCGCGGGGCGCAAAGTCTACCGACATTGTGGTGCTGGTCGTGGCTGCCGACGACGGCGTGATGCCGCAGACTCTGGAGGCCATCGATCACGCCCACGCAGCAGAAGTGCCAATCATCGTTGCCGTCAACAAGATCGACAAGCCCGAGGCCATGCCCGATCGTGTGAAGAAGCAACTGGCCGATCGCGGGCTGATGCCGGAAGACTGGGGCGGCACGACTGTCTTCGTCGATGTCTCGGCAAAGAAAAAGACAAACCTCAACCTGTTGATGGAAATGATCTGCCTGGTGGCGGACCTACAGGAATTGCGCGCGAATCCCACGCGTTCGGCGAGCGGCGTTGTGCTTGAAGCAAAACTCGATCGCGGTCGCGGCCCGGTGGCTACCGTGCTGGTGCAGGACGGGACTCTGCGCACGGGCGACAACTTCGTGGTCGGCAACGTCTACGGCAAAGTGCGCGCTATGTTTGACGATCGCAGCGCACAACTGGAAGAAGCGCCGCCCTCGACACCGGTCGAGATCCTCGGCATGGAAGGCTTGCCCCAGGCCGGCGACCAGTTCGTTGTCGTCGCCGATCGCGACAAGGCACGAGGCATCTCCGAGTACCGCGAGCAGAAAGCGCGCGAAGCAGCTTTGGCGAAGAGTTCGCGGGTTTCGCTCGAAGGCCTGGCGGAACAGCTCAAGACGGCCGGGACCAAGGAACTCAACATCATCCTGAAGGGCGACGTGGGCGGATCGGTCGAAGTGCTGAGCGACCTGCTCCTGAAGCTGTCCAACGAGAAAGTGCGCCTGAAGGTGTTGCGCGCAGGGGTGGGAGCAATTACCGAATCCGACGTGCTGCTGGCTTCGGCGTCGAACGCGATCATCATCGGATTCAACGTTCGCCCCGAGCGCAAGGCGCAGGAACTGGCCGAGCAGGACAAGGTCGACATCCGCCTGCACTCGATCATTTATGAGCTGCAGGACGAGATCAAGCGCGCCATGACCGGGCTGCTGGAGCCGACCATCAAGGAGACGTACCAGGGACGCGCCGACGTGCGCGAAACGTTCCGCATCCCGAAGGTCGGCACGATTGCCGGCTGCCAGGTGACCGATGGTCTGATCAAGCGCGATTCCGAAGTCCGCCTGCTGCGTGACAACGTCGTTGTGTTCAAGGGCAAGGTCGCTTCACTAAGGCGATTCAAGGATGATGCCAGCGAGGTCCGCAACGGTATGGAATGCGGAATCGCGATCGCCAACTACTCCGACATCAAGATCGGAGACGTGATCGAAGCATTTGTGACCGAGCGGATCGCCGCAGAAGTGATTGCGTAAGAGCAGTTGCCAGTGGCTCGTGGTCAGTGGCCAGTTCATGAGGACGGAACACTGTCGACTGCCCACTGACCACTGAAATGATCGCTTTTCTCACTCTCGAACTCAGCATTGAAGCTGCCCATTCCCTGAAAGACAAGCGGCAGGTGGTGCGCAGCCTGAAAGACCGTTTGCGCGGTCAGTTCAATGTGGCGATCGCGGAGTTGGCCCCCAGCAACCTGTGGAACCGCGCCACGATCGGAGTGGTTTCGATTTCAGATTCGCGCGACTACCTCGATGGCCTGATGAAGAACGTCGAGCGCGCTGCCGCTCGGACGGCCAACAACACAGGCGCTGACATCACAGATTCGTTTGTGGAGTTTTTCTAGAATTCCAAGCAGGCCGCTGCCGACGACCTCCTCCCCGGGCGGCTTGAGTTCTGATATTCTCATCCGTTTTACTTAAGGAGCATTCCGGGTGGAGCGCCGCGGCCAGAAGTACCATCGCGAACGGCTCAGCGAGGCCTTGCGCGAGGAGATCGAGACCATTCTGGAAGGGGAATTGGGCGACCCGAGAATCGGACTGGTCAACGTCAGCGAAGTGCAGCTGGCGCCAGATTCACGCTCGGCCCGTGTAATGGTGGTCGTCGAAGGCGATGAGGAGGCCGCAGACGCCAGCATGGAAGGCCTGCTGGCCGCCACCGGCTACATCCGCCGGGAACTGGCGGAACGCCTGCATTTGCGGCGCCCTCCGGAGTTGATTTTCGTTCAGGACCGTTCGCAACAGTACGAGGCAAGGATCGACGAGTTGCTGGCGCGCACCCGCAAGAAGGTGCGGACGCCGCGCACGCGGCAGACCTAGGCGTATGTTGAGAGAGGTTCTCCACCACATCGAGCAACGCAAGCGGTTCCTGCTCACCTCGCATACCCGTCCCGATGGCGATGCGATCGGATCGGCGCTGGCGTGCTGCGAGATCCTTCGCCGTCTCGGCAAGGATGCCGAGGTGGTGCTGCATGATCCCGTTCCCCGCATCTACCAGCCCCTGCCGTTTGCCGATCGCGTGGTGCAGGCTGACCGAGTGAATGGCAACTACGAGGCGGCCATCATCCTGGAGTGCGACAGCATTCAGCGCACGCGGCTCGAGGGGTTGGAACACCAGTTCCTCATCAGCATCGACCACCATTTAAGTGGACGACCATTTGCGCACGTCAACTGGATCGATCCGGAAGCTACCGCGACCGCCGAGATGGTGTTCCGGCTGGGGCGCGAGGCCGGGGTGGTGCTCACCCCGGAAATCGCCACCTGCCTTTACACCGCGCTCATGACCGACACGGGTTCCTTCATGTTCCGCGGGACGAACGAACATACCTTTACGCTCGCCCGCGAACTGGTGCTGGCTGGAGCAGACCCCGCGCAATGTGCGCGCAATATCTACTTCGCCCACTCAACCGCCAAGATGCGGCTGCTCGGATCTGCTCTTTCCAACTTGCACCGGGAAGGCCCGCTGGCCTGGATCTGGATCACTCGCGAGCAGATGGAGCGCAGTCAGGCCAAGGAAGAGGACTGCGAAGGGATCGTCAACTACGCGCTCTCGATCGGCGACGTGGAAATCGCCGCTTTCTTCCGCGAGACTCCCGATGGGCGCTACCGGGTAAGCCTGCGGAGCAAGGGCAAGCTGAACGTGGCGGCGGTCGCCGAAGAGTTCGGCGGCGGCGGCCATGAGTGCGCGAGCGGTTGCTCGATCGAGGGGCCGCTCTCGATCGCGGTCGCTCGCATGCTGGAGCAAATTCGGCTGAGATTCCCGATAGAATAGCCGCCTATGCTGATCGCCAAGATTCGCTCCGGGCGAGCGCCCCGGTGAGCCAACGCGTCCGCGAATGGATTTTGCTCGCCGGTTTCTGTGTATTTCTCTTCTTCTACGGGTTAGGGCAATTCGGCCTGGTTGGGGCCGACGAACCGCGCTACGCGCAGGTTGCCCGCGAAATGTGGGCGCGGCATGACTGGGTCACTCCCACACTGGGCGGCGATGCCTGGCTGGAGAAGCCTCCCCTGTACTACTGGCAGGCCATCGCCGCGTACAGCCTCTTTGGCGTGCGCGACTGGGCAGCGCGCTGGCCTTCGGCCATCGACGCGTCGCTGCTGGTGGCGGGCGTGTACCTGTTTCTGCGCAAGCTGCGCCCTGGGTTTCAGCTCGACGGCGCGCTGATGGCTGCGTCGGTTGCGGGAATCGTGGGATTCGCCCACTCTGCGTCAACCGACACGCCGCTGGCAGCGATGTTCTCACTCGCCATGCTTTGCTGGTATGTGTGGTGGGAGACGGGCCACAAGCTCCTGCTGGCGGCTTTCTACGTTTTTTCCGCGCTCGGGGTATTGGCCAAAGGCCCGGTGGCAGTGGCGCTGGCTGGGGTGGTGATCCTGTTGTTCGCAGTAGCTGCCCGGGACGTTCGCCGAGTGCTGCGGACGCTGTGGCCGCCAGGGATGGTGCTCTTCTTTGCGGTTGCCGCGCCTTGGTATGCGGCGATTCAACACGCGCATCCGGAGTTCTTCCGCGTCTTCCTCCTGGAGCACAACCTGGCCCGCTTCGGAACCAATCTCTACCATCACCCGCAGCCTTTTTGGTTCTACCTTCCGGTTGCCTTGCTGGGGCTCTTGCCGTGGACGCTGTTCGCGCTGACGTCTCTCAACGAGGTTGGACGTGCCTGGTGGCAGGAACGCCACCTGACCGCAACCCACAAGGATGCGCTGAATGTATTTCTTGTGATCTGGTTGCTGGTGCCAATTGTCTTCTTTTCGCTTTCGCAGTCGAAGTTGCCGGGATACATCCTGCCGGCGATTCCGGCGGGACCTTTGCTGGTGGTGGAATACGTGCGCAGACACGTAGAGGCAGAGGATCGTCCGCCACAATGGCTGATCGGGGCTCATGCGCTGCTTGCGGGAGGGCTGCTCGTTCCGTCAGTGCTGATCGCGTCCTTGTTGCTCGAGCACCGGCTGCCCTGGGGAACCGTGACGGTGCTCACTTCTGCGGTCGCGCTCGGGGTGGCGATCGGCATTGGGGTGACGCTTCGAGGGAGGCTGGGGTTGCGCCCGCTGTATTTCGTGACCTTGATTCCAGTGACGCTGGCAGTGGCTGCGCTGATACGAATTGGCGCGCCCGTGCTGGATGAAAAGCTTTCGGCGCGTCCGGTTGCGTTCCAGCTGGCATCGATGGAGACCAGGACTCTGCCGGTTGCGGTCTTGGGGATTGGACGCGAGATCGAGTTTGGGCTGGCGTTCTATCTGAACCAGCCGATCAGCCGATATGAGTCCAAGCAGGTGCCGATGACCGAGCATCTGCTGGTCGCACCGGAAGGAACGCGGTCGGCGATTTCGCAATTCATTGGCAGCCGGAGAGTGACCTATCTGGGGAACTATGCATTGCAGCATTTCGATTTCTACTGGGTCGCTCGGTCGGCCGCTCCTTCACCTGGCGAAGCTTTGCGCTGGGAGACTCCATCTAGAGTCGAATTACGCGAACCCATGGAGACGAACCCTCCTCGTTAACGACGCTGGCGCCGGTTGGTTTGCCTCTGACGGCGAGAAGCAACTAGACTGCTTGGTTCGTGCCCCTCAGGATTCCGCTGCCGAGGCCGCACGGGAGACCCGTGGAGATCCTCGATCTAAGACATTTTTCCTCCGTCGATGTGCGCCCCTTGTTGGACCACGAAACCCAGGTCTGGTCGCGCCTTCTGTCATGGGACTACAGCGGTTCGGCGGACATGATCCTGCGATATCTCGATGCGAAGATCCTGCCCGGATACGCCGCCGTCGATCGCGGCCGCATTTTTGGCTACACGTTTTTTGTGTATGAAGGCAGCAAGGGGGTGATCGGAGATTTGTTCGTCTCCAACGGCGAACGCCTTCCCGAGCCGCATGTCGTCGAATCGCGGTTGCTCATGCACGTGATCGAGACGCTGCAACAGTCGCCCGGAATCCATCGCGTCGAGGCTCAACTGCTGGTTCACGAAGCGGGAGTGCTGGCGCGTCCGTTTCTGGATCAGGGGTTCCGTCGGCATCCACGGCTGTTCATGGCGATGTCTTTGAGCAAGCCGGGACGGCCCGCGCCCTCGGTATATCCGGACTTCGAGATCCGCAATTGGACGGAAGGGGATTATCAATCGGCCGCGGCTGTGATCACGGCTGCCTACCGCGGGCACGTGGATGCCGAGATCAACGATCAATACCGGAGTCTGAGCGGGTCGCTGCGTTTTCTGAATAACATTGTCCGCTTTCCCGGCTGCGGGATTTTTGATGCGGAGTCTTCCTTTGTAGCTACGCATAAAATCACGCGGCAAATTGCCGGGCTGATCTTGTGTTCGCGCGTCCGTCACGATGTGGGGCATGTCACGCAGGTTTGCGTGTTGCCGGAGTATCGGTCGCGGGGTGTGGGAGAAGCGTTGCTAGCCTGCACGGGGAATGCGTTGCGCAAGCGCGGATTCTCTATGCTCTCGCTCACGGTGACGGAAGCGAATGCGCGGGCGGTCGAACTCTATCGGCGGCTGGGGTTCGATTCGCAGCGGATCTTTGATGCGTTTGTGTGGGAACAGTAACAAGACCAGTCATCAGTCTTCAGCGAAAGACTCTATCTGCAGGTGTCAGTGGAGTGACGGGCGTCCCCGCCCGTCGGCGCCTCTGTAGGCTGCCTCTTAGCCGACGACTGACGACTGGCGACTACCTGCGAATCAGCCACATCACCCAGCCCGCCAGGATCACTCCTCCGAGGAACATGGAGAAGCAATAGAGTCCGTAGCGGACCATCTCCTGCGGGGTGTTGCGCTGAGTGATCCCGAAGACCACCGAGGCGAAGATTGAGAACAGGACAGCGCTGGTGAAGTGCGAGAGGGTGATCGTCATGGCTTTTTCCCGATGGCGATGTGGTAGGCGTCGGCGACGGTAATGAAGTTGAGCAGGCCGGCGACAATCAGAAACTTGGTGCCATAGTCGGCGGTGGCGTGAGAAATGGCGCCGTGGCCCCAGTCCATGGCTCGGGTCACGATATAAAGGCCGCCGGCGCCGATGTTTCCGACGAAGCCCAGCATATCGAGAATGTCGCCGCCATTGGGTTTGTAGACGCGCCCCTGCATCGCCAGACCGAGGAAGAACATGGTGAAAATCGAGAGCATCAGGAGAACGCCACGCCCCCATCGCTTCTGAATGAGGTGTCCAGCTCCGGGAATCAGCCAGCCGATGGCGGGCGCGAGGACGGACATGGTGCTTACCGGACCCGCGGCATCCTGCTCAGATTGTTTCGTTTTTACGGGGGATGGGTTCGCCATTCAGATGATCACGATCTCGCGTTGGATTTTGCCCGTTACTTCCGCACGCCCAGGGCGGACCAGCACATTGACCTCGCTGCGCACGCCGAACTCGGGAAGATACACGCCGGGTTCAATGGAGAAGCAGGAGTTGGGCAGGATCTGGCGCTCGTCATGGATCTCGAGGTCATCCATATTGGCGCCGTTGGAATGCACTTCGGTGCCGATCGAGTGACCCGTGCGATGGATAAAGTAGTCGCCGTAGCCCGCTTTCTTGATGGTGTCGCGCGTGGCCCGATCCACCTGCCAGCCGGCGATGTGCTGCCCGGCACCGATGGCCTCGAGCACGGTCTTCACTCCAGCGTCGCGGGCATCGCGCACGACCTGGAAAATCTCGCGCTGCCTGTCGGACGGCGCTTTGCCGATGTAGCCCGTCCAGGTGATGTCGTAGTACACCGCGCCCGGGACGTCTTTTTTGCCCCAGATGTCGAGCAGTACGAAGTCGCCATCGCGAATGGGGGCGGAACCCTCGGCATGGGGCTCATAGTGTGGATTGCCGCTGTTGGCGTTGACCGCCACTACGGGCGGATCGTCGGTGACGAGGTTCTCGCGGCGGAAGGCCTCTAAAATCCATTGCTGCATCGCATATTCGTTCGTGCCGCCATTGCGCACGCGCCGGCCGATTTCCTGGAAGGCAGCCGAGGTTATGCGGTCCACCGAATCCCGCGCCTCGAAATGCGTCTTGATCTGCTCGTCGGTCCAGGTGGCTTCAAACTGAGCGATCAGGTCGGCGGCGCTGACCACGTCCTTGCCCATTCCGCGAACCAGGTCCATGGTGCCGGCATCGACCAGCGAAACGGTGAAGACAAGATTGTTGGGCGAGTACTGCATCGCGATGTTCTGAGAGTCGGTGAGCAGCGTCTTAAGCTGCTCGAACAGTTCCTGCCAGCCCGAATACACCTGTTTGGGTCCCGGGAGAGAGTCGAGGTGTCCGGCCTCGATGCGGTGCACGAGTTTGCGCGGCTCGCCCTTGGCGGGAATCAGGTAGAACCAGCGGCGAGTCACCATCATGGAACCGGGCAGTCCCAGCACGCGGTACGCGATCGGGTCGCGGTGATGATGGTCGTAGAACAGCCAGGCATCAATATTTCTCTCGCGCAAGGCTGCTTGAATGGCTGGAAGATTCATGACAATCCTCTATTGTAAACAACGGCGTGCGTTTCCGCGAACCAAGATGAACGATGGTGCCCCAGCTTCGCGTCCGCTTTTGGACGCGAACCGGGGCTGACGGCGATCCTCGCCCTTAAACGGCCGCAAGCTGCCCTTAAAAATCCTACGCCGGACTATGGGCGGCGCGCCACCAGCGGCGCAGCGCGACCACCGCCCAGATACCTTCGACAATTCCGAACGGCCAGGCCCCCTCGAGGAAGCCGTAAATCGAGGCCAAAACGCATGCTGCCGCGAAGCCGAGCACGAACTTCGGGCTGCGTGCCTCGAACGCGTAGCAGACCAGCATGGCGGTCACAGCGAACAGGCCGAACAGGGTGAGGCCGCTCATGCCGCAAGAATACTCTTACGTTGCGGAGCCGGAAGAGTCTCGCACGCTGTGCGCAAGACCAGGCGCGGTGCATGGGTGCGGATCTGGTGCAGGAAGGGGACGGTCGCCCGAGCGTTGTATTTGGCCGTCTCGCGCAGCAACCAGCCGAGGCCTTTTTGCACCATGTCGTCTTTGTCACGGAGCAGCATTCTCGTGAGGCGCTTGACTTGGGGGAGATGCATCCCCTTTCGCGCACCGCGAATCAGGGCCACACAGGCCGCCCGCCGGTGCCATCGATTGTGCGAGCGGGCCCAGACAAAGACAGTGCGCGAGCGTGAAGTCTTGCCTGCAACCATGGGTGAGATCAGGTAGTGCACCAGGCCGTCGTGGTCAGCCCAACTGCTGATGCGCGACAGCCAGGATTCGAACCGGCGAAATTCGGCATCGCCGAAGCGGTCGGTCAGACTCTCCAGCAGAAAAACGGCGAAGACTTTTTCTTCGAGCACGCGTCCGCGGAAAAGTTGGTCGGCCACGCGGAGGAGAAAATCGAGGTTCTGTTCGCGAACAATGGTGCGGCGAAAACGAACCGCGAGCTTGCGCAGTTCCGCGGTGTACCAGCCACGGGACTTCACTTTTTCTTTGAAGAACCACTGCACTCCTTCGGCGTGGGGGGCGGAGCCGCCGTCTTTCAGCACGCGCCGGATGTGGGCGGCGATGTAGGCGGGCGTGATTTTGCGTTTTGGCATTACGGCGCCTCGACCGCGCCAAAGGATACACCTTCAGGACATATCTGGGCAGTGATCGGAGCCACAGCTATTGCTGGACTGAGGTCGCGCCCATGAGTGCCTTGTCGTAGATCCAGAGGGCGAGCGCCGTGAGGACACCGACAGCGGTCGCGGCCCACCAGATGCGCTCGGGTTGGTGTTGCACCTCGCCAAATTGATGGAGCAAAAACCCTCCGAACCGTCCCCCAATCAGGGACCCGATGCCGATGGGTAGAAACGCAAATCCCATGTAAGTGCCCTGCTGCCCGGGGGGCGCGAGCCGCGAGATGTACTCGTAGTACCGCGGTGATTGCGTGATCTCGCCCAGGGCGACGATCATGAGCGCGGCCACCGCTGTCCAAACGGCGGGATGGGCCGCGAGAGCCAGCCATCCGACGGCGGTGATCAGCGTTCCCAGAATGACGGCGCGGAAGGAGGAGATTTTGCGAGTGAGTGCGTTCACCGCCACGGTGAGCGTGATCACGATGATGGGGTCGGCGATGAGGATCATCTCGGTATTGGCGTCTGCATTCACATAGTCGTGGATGTAAATCGGCAGGGAGAGATATTGCTGCCAGAAGACGATCCAGTATCCGGAAAAAATCAGGAGGAACAGCACGAACTTCCAGTTGCTCAGCACGGTGAGCAGATTGCGCGCTACCTGACCAAGAGAGGTGGTTTCCTGCTCACCGGCCCGCTTGGGCTCGCGGAAGAAAATCAGCACACCGATGAACATCAAAAAGACGCTCACCGCGGCCAGACGAAAGACATTCTCGACCCGCATGCGCGAGTGGATCCAACCGGCAAGCAGAGGTCCGAGAAAACTGCCTATGTTGACCAGCGTGTAGTAGATCGAATAACCGATAGAGCGGACATTTTCTGTCGATGCCCGCGCCGTCGTACCGACCACGCTGGGTTTTACCAGGGCCACACCCAGTGCCGGGAGAAACAAGACGATTCCCACCAGCGTGCCTAGCGGCAGCACGGAGCGGAGCGGCGCCATCCAGGGGGCAGCGATCGAGCTCACCAGAAAATACGAACAGCTCAGGATGAAGTACGCGAGCGAGAGCGCGCGGCGGAAGCCGATGCGGTCGGCCAGCGCGCCGCCGAAGATCGCCATCACCCAGACAGCCCCTCCGAAGACGCCGCTGAGACCCGAGGCCTCCTTGGTTGGGAACTGTAGGGCCTCGTGCAGGTAGCGCGCGAGAGCGGCGAAAACGGCGTAGTACGACAGCCGCTCGAAAATTTCGCTGAGGTTGGCGACCCAGAAGGGGCGCTCGAATCCAGTACGGACTTCCTCCAGGCGTTCGGAAAAGGTCAAGAAGGGCTCCCGAAGTTGAGGTTCGTGAGGCGGGCGCGGGGTCCGCGAATTAAGTACCCAGCCGATCCCTCACCTGCTGCGCCGTCAGCCCGGCCACACGGATCAGCTTGTTACGGCTGGTCTGACCGGCAGCAATACTAACGGAGGAGCGCGCGACCTTCAAAAGCTTTGCGAAGAATTCGACGCAGGCTTCGTTGGCTTTGCCATCGACGGGAGGTGCCGTGAGCGAGACCTTCAGAGCGTCCCCGATCTGTCCAGCGAGTGCGTTCTTTCTTGCGCGCGGGTGGATTTTCACGGCGATGGTGACACCGCCGGAGGTTTCGTGAATGGGGATCATCGGGATGGAATCGGTCGCATTGAAGGTTCCAAAGAACGAAACATCTCTGTGATCTCTGTGCCCCCCTGTGGTTATCCCGTGCTTCTCAACCCAAAAATCGCCGTACCCAGCCGCACACACGTGGATCCTTCCTCGATGGCGACTTCGAAATCGTGCGACATGCCCATGGACAGCACGTTCATCTCGACGCCGGGGTTACGGTTCCCGCGAATCTGGTCGCGAATCTCGCGCAGACGGCGGAAGTAAGGACGCGCGGCTTCAGCCTCTTCGCTGAACGGCGGCACGGTCATGAGGCCGCGAATTTGTACATGGCGCAGGCGCGGAGCACCCTCGAGAACGCGGTCGAGTTCTGCCGAACCGGGAGACACACCGCTCTTAGCGGCCTCGCCGCCGACGTTTATCTCGATGAGTAGATTCAGTTGCTTGCTTGCCGCCTTGGCCGCATCGTTCAACTTCTCGGCCAAGCGCAACGAATCGACCGAGTCCACCGCACGAAACAGTTCCGCGGCTTTCGACGCCTTGTTGCTTTGCAGGTGACCGATCATGTGCCAACCGGCGTCGGTGAGATCGTGCAGTCCGGGCGACTTGCTCGCGAACTCTTGCACCCGGTTTTCGCCAAACACGCGAATCCCGGCGGCGTAGGCCTCGCGGATGGGTTCGACGGGAAAGGTCTTGGTCACGGCCATCAACGTGACTTCGGCTGGATTTCGGCCGGCGCGGGCCGCGGCGGCGGCGATGCGCTTGCGAAGATCGGCGATGTTCTCGGCGATGGACATGCGGTAAGGCCGGGAAGGAGTCAAGGTACCACAGAGCGCATAGCGGCCACCGGAGCACGCAAGGACGAGCTAGCTCGCGCCGGCATCGAAAGGGGGAGGGGGCGGGACGCCCGGCAACCGCCGGCGAGGCGCCGGCGCTGCTTTCCTGCTGCGGCGCGTTCTACATAATCGCAGTCGGCGGCGCAGGTTCGTCCGGACTGCCCGCATTCGCCAGGGGCACGCGGACCATTGCAATGATCAGAATGGCCATCGCCGCGACCGCCACCCAGGGCGACGGCGTCCACTTGAACAGAGTCACGTCGTGATTGGAGCCGACCAGTCCTGCGATCACAAGTCCGCAGAGGGCTTCGCCCGCTATCAGCCCGGAAGCGGTGAGCACTCCAGCATTGTCGACCCGAGCCTTTTGGGCGTCATTGAAGCCGCGTTGATCGCGCAATTTGTCTGTCGCCCAGCGGATCATTCCGCCCAGAAAAATGGCAAAGGTTGTCCCCAGCGGCAGGTACATGCCGACCGAGAAAAGCATGACGCTCTTTACTTCGATCATGATCATGGCGATTCCCAACAGTATCCCAACTACGACCAGCGGCCATGCCATATCGCCACCAACAATGCCCTTGGAGAGCATGGCCATCAGTCCGGCCTGGGGGGCCGGCAAGGCATTGCTGCCGAAATGGTATGCCTTGTCCAGATAGGCCAACGGGAAGAACAGGACGAGCGACGCCACGACAATTCCGAATAAATCACCGATCTGCATTTTTGCCGGCGTTCCGCCCAGGATGTGTCCGACTTTAAGGTCCTGGAGCATTTCTCCTGCTACGGCCGAGGACACGCAGACCACGGCGGCCACTCCCAGCACAGCGGCTACGCCGCCTGAGCCCGAGACTCCCAGGGCTACCATCAGCAAAGCGGCGATCACCAGTGTGCACAAGGTGAGCCCCGACACGGGATTGTTTGAGGACCCGATCATCCCGACCAGGTTTCCGGAAACCGCGGCAAAGAAGAAGCCAATCACAACCATCACGGCCGCTGCGACCAGCGACCCGCTTATCATTTTCTGGCTGGTCAGCGCACCGGCGCCGCTCATGAAGTAGTAGTAGAGCACGATCATGGCGATAAACACCGCGGCGACGCCAGCGAAAACAACTTTTGCCGGTAGGTCCCGCTCGGTGCGATTCGTGGCGGCGTGTGCCGCAGCCGACTTCTTGAGATCGGTAACCGCCCGCCCCATACCTACCGCGAGCTGCTTCCGCATCTTGAACAGAGTGTAGGTCGCGCCAACGAGCATTCCTCCCACCGCGATGGGGCGCACAACCGAGTAATAGATGGCGCCCGCAAGCAGCGGCCACGCGATGGGTTGCCCGTTGGGCTGCGCCGCCTGAATGTAGGGGCCGGCCATAAAGGTAAGGAGCGGAACCAGCAAGCCCCAGGCGAGCACGCCGCCGGCGAAGTTCAACGCTGCCAGCCGCGGACCGATGATATAGCCAACCCCGAGATAAGCCGGGCTCACGTCGGGCCCTGTGAATAGGGTCGTGCCCCCGGTGATGGTGGTGGTCACGTTTGGATTCGTGCCTGTGCGCAGAAGCAGCTTCTTGCCGACCGCACTGATGTCTACCGGAAACGTGTTGTTTGCGGAAAAGAAGTTCACCGCACCCAGCAGGTACATGAGCCCGCCGAACCCCATATTGGCGAAGAGAATCTTGGCCGCCTTGGCGCCTTGTTGACCCGCCTTATGAATCTCCGAGGCTGCCACCGATTCGGGGAAGGGTAGTTCAGGATCCTCGACCATCACGCGGCGCAATAAAGTCACGAACAAGATGCCCAACGTTCCGCCAATCGCCATCAGGGCAACGGACTTCCAATACTGTCCACGAGTCAGTCCCGGCCATAGCTCCGCCATCACGAATGCGGGAATGGTAAAAACGGCACCGGCCGCGACCGACTCGCCAATGGAGCCGACGGTGCGGGCGATGTTTTCCTCGAGCAGCGAACCCTTCATCAGTCGGAGGAGGGCCATCCCGATCACAGCCGCCGGGTAAGTGGCAGCGATGGTCATGCCCGCCTTGAGCCCCAGGTACGCGTTGGCCGAACCCAACAACGCGGTAAGAAAGAGTCCGATCAGTACGGCGCGGAAGGTGAACTCCTTCATTTCCATGGTTTCGGGGACGTAGGGGGTGTACTTCCGGGTGCTTTGAGCCGGGGGTGCCGAGGTCGAAGTACTCATAGGATTCCTCGCAAATGATTCGTGCTACGACATATAGCACGCATTGGGCCGCGACCGCGCACCTTAGCACGCAGGGCTGGGCACTGACAAGTGCAGGTGCAGGTGAATTGCGTGACGGCTGCAAATCCCTATCCGTTTCGATGCCAGAGATTTCTTCAACTTTTGGCATCTTTTGGCGGAACTTTTCGCGGCTTGCGGGATTAGAATTCCATCTATGACTCGGGGGTACCCCCCCGGGAGTCCACCATGCTTTCCCTGGTCAGTCCCAGCGTTTGGATATCGTTTTTCACGAAATACAAGTGCTATCACTGCGGGAGCCAGGAAGGCTATGCCTCGCGGCCGAGGAACTTCGTGGAGCGGTTCTGCCTGAGGCCTCTGTTTCTGCAACCGGTTCGCTGCGGAGATTGTTACCAGCGGTCTTGGCGTCCCATCAATATACCGATCCTGCCCCGCAAAGACCCCATGCGGTTTGACGCCGAGGAGATGGTGGCCTCGGCCATGGCCGCCGACCGCAAGGAAGCTAAGAAGGAAACGAATCCGCCGGCAGAAGATCGCCAGCGCATTGCGTGATGCCTTCACCGCCCGCTATACTGATGGGGAATCTTCTGGCTGGAGCCCCAACCGCCTGCCAGACGATGGGAGGACGTCTTCAGCAGTGCCGGGGACCGAACTCGGACGATTCAGGCGCACGTTCTAGCCAAGCACTCTTCTATTGCCTGCTGGGCAGGCGCACTCGCCGATAGCCTTTTCGCGGCGCTTTTTCCCGCCGACTGCCGCATTTGTGGCCAACCGCTCATTCGCATCTCCCGGCTCCCGGTTTGCGAAGCTTGCCTGGATTCCATCCACCCGATTGCGGGAGGACTCTGCTCGGTTTGCGGAGAGCGCCTGGTCTCGCCCTATGCGTTCCGCGAGCAAACAGAAGCGCGCTGCGGCTTGTGCCGGCGGCTCGAGCAGCCCTTTGCTCGGGCTGCAGCTTATGGAAGTTACGAGGGCGGGCTGCGCGACCTGATCCACTTGCTGAAGTACCAGCAGGTGCGCCCGGCTGTGAACGTTCTGGGTCGAATGCTGGCGGAAGTGATTGCGGGGTTTGAGCCCGGGTGGGCCGACGCAAAGATCCTGGTAGTGCCCGTGCCTTTGTTCGCGGGCAAGCTTCGGCAGCGCGGTTTCAATCAGGCAGAACTGATTGCGCGAGCGGCGCTGAAGCTGAGCTCGGCAGGAGCCCAACTTCTACTCGAACCGCATTTGCTCGAACGCACTCGGGAGACGCAATCGCAGATTGGTCTTACCCGGCACCAGCGGCGTGAAAACCTGCGCGGTGCTTTTCGTGTAACCGACTCCCGAAAAGTATCGGAGCGCGAGATCCTATTGGTCGACGATGTATTCACGACCGGGACGACCGCGTCGGAATGTGCCCGGGTGTTGCGCCGAGCGGGTGCGTCGCGGGTTTGGGTGGCGACGGTGGCGCGAACTTTGAAGCATGAAGTGCAAGCAGTTTCGTTCCACCCTGACGAAGAGAGCACGTTGGCGATGGCAGCCCACGGCTAAGAATTTAAGATGGCGGCAAAGATCGACAATTCGTTGCGCGGGATGATCGGGCGTGCCAGCGCGGGAGTGTTGGCGGTGGCTTCGGGAAGCTACGGGAACGCGCAGACCCTGCACGCGCCCGTGCTGGTGCTGAACGCTTCCTATGAGCCGATCAATGTGTGCGCGGCGCGGCGGGCGATCGTGCTGGTGCTGAAGGGCGTGGCCATGGCCGAGGAAGAGAATGGCCACTTTCTGCACGCAGCGCGCGTAGCCATGCGGGTGCCGTCGGTGATACGGCTGCTGGAGTATCGCCGCATTCCCCACCAGACGCGCGCTCTGTCGCGCAAGAACATCCTGCTCAGGGACCGCAATACCTGCCAGTACTGTTCGATCGCGCTGGCCTCTGGCGAGTTGACGCTCGACCACGTTGTTCCGCGGTCGCGTGGAGGTCTTTCGACTTGGGAGAACCTGGTGGCCTGCTGCCACCCCTGCAACCGCCGCAAGGGCAACCAGACGCCGATCGAGGCGGGCATGAAGCTGATGCGCGAACCCCGCGCATTCAATCTTCACACCAGTCGCCACATCATGCGCTTGATGGGACGGTCGGATGATAAGTGGAGGAAGTATTTGTTTTACTGAGTTTCAAGTTCCAGGTTTCGCGAAAGAAAAAAGGCCGCGAGATTTCGCGGCCTCATCGTTCATCGGCTCGAAGCAACGGAAAACTAGTTCTGCGGCTGCTGATCCGGTTTCTTGTCAGGGGGCGGCGCTTGCTTCTCTCCTGGCGGCAGTTCTTTGCCTTCATAGGTGATTCTGGTCTTTGAGCCAAACCGTTTGTAGTTCTGGTATTTCACGATCTCAACAATGTGGACGTCGTTCAGCCCGCCCGAGAAGTGCAGGGTGTCGTCGGCCTTGGTGTAGACGGGAAACCAATATTTCTTGTCGATCAGTTGCCGCCAGGTGGTGAAGCTGGGGAACAGATTCTCGTTGCCCTTCTTCTTGCGGATGTCGGGCACGGTCTTGCCGTAGCTCTTCACGATCTGGAAGTCACGGTCGTCCACCCAAATGCGCCCCTGGAAGTAGCGCTTCTTCCCGACGATTTCTTTCGGGGCGATGTCGAAGACATAGCAATGGAGTTCATCTTCCTGCTGCATGCCCACGTAGAGAATGTTGTACTCCGGAAGTTCGTCGCTGGTGAGGACGAAGGGCAGGCGATTCTCAATGTCGTCCACGTCTTCCTGACTCATGCTGATGCGAACCAAGCTGGCTTGCGGGGCGTACACGACGTTCTTGGACTTGCGACCCTGATTGTCGAAGGTCACGTCGAACACCTGGCGATACTCACCGTCGATGGTGTCGCCATCGAGTGTCCTGACGGTGACGTCTTGCCGGTAGGTGTACTGCTCGCGCGCTTCCTTGAATTCTTTTTCCTTGGTGGAGAAGCGCTTGATGATTTCATCGGGTGTAATGCCCTTCGGATCGGACTTGTCGAGCGGGCCTTCATCCGCGAAAGCCAGCGATCCCAGGACGATGACGAAGACAAGAAAAGCGAGCCGACGGAAAGCCAGCGATGTCATGGAAATAGTGTAGAGGAAATTCTCGCCGATGAACGCGCAGAACTGCTGCCTTCCTACCCCCGAGCCCTCTCCGCTCAGGGAGCCCGGAGGGTAAGGAAGACTGCAGTTTCTGCCTGCTGACTTAGAGTCGCTTCCGTGCCCAGGGGTTGCCGGGCGAAAGGAGTTCTGAGCATCGTTTTTGCCG
>Ga0306921_10001803_pt1 | contig 21093 bp, 15 predicted proteins | sample sta12Cox44000080_FD_203760 | JGI IMG/M metagenome (GOLD analysis project Ga0306921, IMG submission 203760) | Lab enrichment of tropical soil microbial communities from Luquillo Experimental Forest, Puerto Rico - statoxic.12C.oxic.44.000.080 (v2)... | ecosystem: Environmental > Terrestrial >...
ACTAGAGCTTGTTTCATCACCTGAAAATGCCGACCTCATCCTAAAGGTTGTCCAAACGGGAGAACTTAATTTAGCTACCGGTGCAGGTAATCAAGCTGCTGCTCTCCTCACAGACCGTGCGTCAGGCGTAGAGTTGTGGTCCAAAACCAAAGGGGGAGGTTGGGCAATGAGCGGGTATAGCAATGCCTGGGTTGCGAGAGACTTGGCGAAGGAGTTCATAAAGTTTTTTGATTCGCAAATTCGTGGAACGAAGAAATAGTGGTCTGTTCCCCAGTCCATCAGCCTCCAAGCACTCAATGCGTATCTGCGAATAAAATCACGTACTTTCGTTCAACTGTCATTGGAGCCTCCGCATTGACATTCCACTGAGAATGGCTAAGCGACGAGACGGATAACGAGCAGTTTCGTGACGATATGGCCGGTTTGACTCATACCACCAGAGAGCCCATTTTTGCGCCTGCAAGTCCTTTGTTTGCCTCGCCGTGCAAGGGGGTTTTTGCTTCATTGGGACTGGCACGGCGAATCCGCTGAAGTTCCATCTTTGCGGCGTGCGCTTGCTTGACGGTCGGATACTTCCGTGGCCGTCCACCTTTCCGAATCACTCCGCGCTGCTCATCTGCCCGGCATTCACGAGAACAGAATTCTCGCCCTCGCCCGGCTTCCTTGCCTCGCTCTATAAACGGGGCGTTCAGGATGTTTTTGTTGCAGGCTGAGCAGATCCCCACGGCGTAGCCGCCAACTGGTTCCGAAACGCCCATCGCATTCCTGAGGCGATTGTAACGAGTCCGATTTGTGCTTTTCAGCTCCTCGATAAACGCAGCATCGGCTGATGCCGATACGTTCATGGGCATAGACCCGTCGCCAGTGTTTAAGTATCTTCGGACTAACAAACGTCCGGTGGCCGCGCTTCCAGAGCATTTTTGACACTTCTCTTCCTGACACATCCCGTACCGATTCATGCTGACTTTTCCTCCAGCCCAGGTCTTGGGCCATTTGAGTTGAACTGCAGAAAATCGAAAACACCGGGCCGTACTTATAGGCCTGCGAACTGGCAGATCGCCGTTCGCCGAGCGGTAAGGCGAGATTTTCAGTGCAACGAACGGCCATTTAAGGTGCCGAAACGCGCCAATTATGAGTGCAGAAGGCCACGATTAAGGGGGCTTAGCCCCCTCGACAAAATGAAGGTACCCTCCGGTGGGGGCGACCTGCCCCCGTCCTACCCAGCCAGAAAAGAGGGTTCCTTTGAGCCTGAATTACCAGCGTAACACTATGATGCGTAACTACTTACATGCATTGCTAGATGTAGCCGCGGGGCCGCGAAGTAAGGGCTGTTAGTCCGCTACGATTATTGCAGTTCGTGGAAACTGGGTGCGACGAGCCTAAAGCGAAATATTTTTGCAAATATTTGTGGGTCCGAACTGACGGGATCACTGGCGAGAGGCTTAGCTCGGATTGTTCAAGTAAAGCACGGTTGCCATCCGCCTTTTCAGGCTCTGGATCATGGGGTGTTAGGAAAAAGTGCGCGCGGGCGGTTCGATCGCCCATAACCACTTCATTTCACCATCGACCACTTCTCGAAGATAAGTGCCTCATCTCCAACGTTTTCATGCGGTTAGATAGGTTTGTCGTTACTGTGCCACCCGGGCTTTTCGGGCCAACGGCAGCAATGCCTTAGGCGACGCATGTGTAAGATTCCACGTCTCTTCCGAAACTTTGTTCCAATACCCGGATTTCCACCAACGCCCACGTTGCGGCAACTTACGTATGCCGCGGAACGTTGGGACGTTTGGCTGCCGACGTTCACATCAAAAAGCCGAAAATTGACGTTTTGAGCGTCGGCTCTAACTCATTGATTCTATTATCAAACCCGTCGTCCATTACCATCGCCCCCACCAACCCAATATTTGGACAAGCCTAGAATAGCGTGAGCGTTGGTGAACGTTGGCTTTGGGCGTCGGCTCTTTTGCTTCAGAATGGTACATTTGTAGCGGAGTAGAGCGCATGAGGGCGGCGATTGTTTCCGGCCTTAGCTTCGGCTGCCGTTTTCTTTAAGAGTTCTTGCTCTACGAGTCGAACAATGGCCCGACTGATGGCACTTCTCGACGGAACCTCGTAGCCTCGTTTTTTGGCGTCGGCCTTAATGCGCTCGACAATCTCGAACTCGCCTATGCCGGGAGCTTCATCGGGCACTACGTCCAGAACCCGCTGCTCGTTAGTGGCTCGCTTGGCTTTTGCCATGTCGCCGATCACGCGGTACTCGCCGTGGAGGTCTTCGCTCAATTCCATAACTAAGGGTTCGTTGCTGCCCATTGCGGGAAGCCGACCAACGGACTCCAGTGTGCGCTTGCGGGTCTTTTCGCTCTCCTTGCCTGGCGACTGCAATCGGTAGATCATGTCAACCGCGCCTCCGCCTGCTACCGTACCCTGTGCGGCGTCGACTAATCGGCCACTTGCCTTGCGCTCATGCCACCCGAGAACGAGTGATCGACCATCGACATTGACCAGCGGAGTAATCGCTTCTAATGCTCGATTCATCTCGCCAGCGTTGGCTACATCATTGATTAAGGCGATTTTGATAAAGGTGTCTATGATGACCAGCCCCGCGTCCATTTCCTGTGCGTGTTCGCGGATGGCCTGTGCCCGCGTTGGCCAGTCGAACATGGCCAGCTCTTTGGGAGTTATGAAACACAATTCTTTGATATTCTTTTCGTCGGGGCGGTATACCCCGGATTCAAGCAGTTGCGTCTCGAATGATGCCTTTGGCTGCTCGGTGACGTAGAGAACATTCACAGGATTGGTCGATCTACCCAAGAAATCGTCGCCCGACACGATAGCCCTAACGCAACGTAGTAGGAACGTAGTCTTGCCCGCCTTAATCGTTCCCATAAACTGATGCGCCATTCCTTGATAGAACAAATCCTCGACAACAAATGGCGTTTTTTCTTCGGTGCGTTCAAGGAACTCTTTCAGGCTGACACGATTGATTAGCCTGCGTGCGCGTGGAGTATCTTGTGGCGTCATTTCCGGCGCACCATCGATTAGTTGTCGAAGCTGCTCTGCGTTGCCGCCAGCCTTAACCCAATCACCCAAATCCCAGCCGTGCTTCTCTTGGCCGGGCATTTCGATCACCTTCACGGAAGCGGACTTGCCATGAAGGGCTTTTGCGATTTGCTGGGCGCGTTCTTGTCCCTTTTTGTGCTTATCCAGGTCGGCAATAATGATTACGCGCTTGCTAGTTAGGGTTTGAGTGTATTCATCAGTCCATGTCCCTTGGCATCCGCCGATGTTTGTGGTCGCAACAAACCCCAGCCCTTTAGCCGTCTCGCAATCGCCTTCGCCCTCAAGCACGAGAACTTCGTCGGTCTGAATAACTGCTGGTAGGTTGTACAGCACCTTGCGGACATGAGTAATGCCCTTTATCCAGCCACCTTGTCCGTCGGAGCTGTATGCCGGAAATTCTTTGTGTCCTGGCCCTGGATCAAAGCGGTCGACCTTGTACAATTCCAGATTGGTCTCGTCCTTGTAAAAATACGTGCCTGTTACCAGACCCCAGTCTTTACGATTGACCCTGCTACGGTATGGTTTTTCTTCGGGCAGTCTGCCTTGTGCGGCAAGCGCTAGGCGTATATGTTCCCAAGTGCAACCTTTGTCTGCATGACACACCCAGCGAAGGCCATACATTGCGTTCGCATCCTCATGGACACCCAACGATGCAACCGTATCGTCGTGTACAGGGCATCGTGCGCTGTGCCAGCCATTTGAGCCTGATCGTTTTGCATCGGGGAATGCTTTCAACAGTAGGCTTTGTTCGATAGCGGCATTCATAGAGCACCGCCATCTTCGATCCTGACGCGCGTTGCCACCGGCCTGCCGATGCGGTCGACGGAGAGAATAAAGCTGACCCGATTACCAACGTCGGGAATTTTTCCGTTCTCACAATTCTTCGCGTGGAAAAATACAGAAAGCCGCTCTGTGTCTAAGATGAAACCAAAGCCGCGAGACAGCTTTGTGCAGATTACGACACCGTGCTTTCGCTCAGGAGTTTTGCATTGAACTTCGACTTCGTGATTGGTAGAATTCATCTGTTCTCAACCTTTGTGTTTACGGCGATGGAGAGTTGGCGCTCTTCATCGCTTTTTCTTTTTTGGGCAACGTCCTTGCTCTAAAAGCTCTAACCTTTATTGACTAACTCGCGCACGCTAATGCCGGGGCAGCAACGCTGTTCAGGGTTGACAGCTTCCCCATGACCTGCGATTCGATAGCTGCGACCTCTTCCGGTGTCAGTACATCAGCACCCTTGCGCCACGCCCAAAGCCTCGGAACATTGGTCCCCAGCAACTTGGCCGTCACGTCCAAGGTGCACAGCTCGGAATGCAGAAATCGTAATTCTGTCTGGCTCATAAAATGTCTCCTCGTAAGAATTCACAAATTCCTTTCCCTTCAGGGCAAAAATGTAGTCAAGGGGCAGTGATGAGCCCACGTACTCCAAAAATGGCCAGCCTAATTTGCGACCGGCAGGGATGCACCCTCCGCCAAGCTGAGAATGGCTTCGTCGATTGACACAGGTGACGGCAATGATCGCAGGTGCCGTTTCCAAAAGTGCTGTTCAGCGACAGATTCCTGTTCCAAGAACGCTCTTTGCGTCTCACCGGGCAGGTCTATCGTGACAAAGGGAGTTGGATTTCTCGCTATCCTGGGAAAGGTACCGGTACCCCTCGACCTAGCAGCAAAAGGTGACAACTGCTCCCGCAACGGGATGCCCGTGGGGGGCGACGCTTTCCACATCTTGTCGGCCTCCCGCCTAAATCTCTGTGTCAGGGTGTTATCGGAAATTCCCAGATCCGCGGCTATATCGACAACCGAGTGACCACAGCGGAGGTATCTGTAGATCGGCAGAATCCTCTGAAAGAGCTCCTCGTTTAAACTCCGGCGCAAGTAGGCCAACCACTTGTCCCAGGGCGGAAGCTTAGGCTCTTGTAGCGTGCGGCGAACAAGCACGCCCTCGTCGGTGTAAGCGTGCGCAGTAAAGTGGTTGCCGACAGGGTTCCCATTTTTGTCTTGCCTCACGAACGAATACCACTTGCCATCAAACTCCCATGGAATCCCAACAAAACGGCGCAGATCGGCTTCCGCGTTGGCAAATTCCACGGCTAAACAAGTTCTACAGAATGGCAAGCCCAAACACGTCGACCTTTCGGAGCACCTAATGCAGGTTGAGGTCAGATGCTTTGGCAGCCAGTTCTCCATGCGCCACTCGTAGGGCTCGAGCGGGCTACTTAGTGGCTTTTCAGCCTCGGGGTGAAGGTGGAATTCAACTGTCACTAAACGCCAAGGCTCAGGCCCACGCCTGCAAACCTCTGCCATTTTCTTAATGAGTTGAGATTCCACGGCGCGATTCCAGAACCCCGGGCGATAGGCTTCGGTTTCGCTGCCATCTTTTGATCTATCAAGTACGGGGTGCTGCCCGGCGCGGGCATACATGTGGCGAAGATCGGCTTCCCAGAAGTACAGATACTCGGGATTGGGAATAACTGCCGCAGCCGGAACCACGGGCCACTCTTTCTTTATACGCGAAGGCGCAACCCAGCCGCGTCCTGCAGTTCGGCCCTTACTTTTAGCGGAGATTTTTGCGATGCGGGTACCTCGCTCTAATCCAACCCCAGAGAGGTCCTCGTCCGTAATGGCGAATCCGGGCAGCTTTAGTGATTTCGGCAAACTTGTGCCGAGATCGGTAAGTTGAGTAGGGGCCGTTAGCTGTTTCTTCTGTTGGTAGTCTTCTCGAAAATATCCGTGCACCCGACATTCCAGCCGCCTAGGGAATCCCGATTCAAGGGAGCCACGAGTGGGCGTCAAGGGTCCATTGCAAACAGGACAAAAGTGCACTCTGAACATTGGAAGCGTCTGTCCCTTACATATCGGATTAAAGGCTGCAGGTTCGCGCTCAATGAAACAACAATCGGTAAATAAGACGCACTTGACCTGCTCAATAAGCCGCGCACGGCGGAAGGTCACTGGCCCCGCTCCCTGCGAATCGCATCGCCTGACCACTCTCTGAGTGCGGCATGATCCCGCGACGCGAAGGCTTTCAGTGATGAAACGACCACGAGTCGCCTTCGCCCAATTTTTCTGGAAAGCAGTCGCTTATTTGCCAAATAGCCGTTGACCGTTCGCACGCTCAGGCTCAAGGCCCTAGCGGCAGCGTCCACGCTTATCAGCAGTTTTCCGTCTAAAGGATTGCCGGTAACGAGATGGTTTGCAGCAGACACACAAAACCTCCGAATTAGGATTTCGGAGGTTGTCCGCGCCGATCGGGCCGGGCGGTGTACCCTTTTTGTTTCGCGGCCAGTTGCGGACGCCGCTCCAAAGCGGCACCGACCACGCCTACGGGGGTCGTCTCAATTAAGGTGATTAGCAGATCAGCCGGTCCCCGCCCAAACCCCCTCCACCGACGGGCCTGTCTGCAGCGCCACCGTGCTCGTTGTTTCAGCAAGCACCACCAGCTTCTCCGCTGGAACTTTGTACCTTGTCTTGCTCAATTCGAGGAAGGACGGGCCGGAACTCCCGGGTCTCTTCCTGCAGGAAAGCCGAGAGCCGAATTCCGCCAAAACTCCCCTTCACAGGACGGATCTCCCAACTTGCCTTCCACTACCTTTTTACCACCCAGCCTTAAGAAATGCGACCGTTCCGCTGCGGCGATTGTGGATAATCCCGTAGATAGACTTTGTCTAAACTGGAATCGCTGAAAACGAGTCCCAAGTTGTTGTAAACTCAAAAAAGTGGCCCCCTCCAAAAAGAAGCAGCGCGGTGTATTCGAACGAAAACCAAACGAATTTTGGATTCGCTATGCCGATGCCTCTGGTCGCATCCGTCGGGAAAAAGCCGGGACCAAGGGAATGGCCATCACGCTATACACAAAACGCAAAACCGAAGCTCTCCAGGGTCGCAAGTTGCCCGAGACGCTGCGTAAGCGCCTTGTTCCCTTCTCTGAACTCTGCGACGATGCCGAAAAATATACGATAGCGAACAATGAAGGTTTCAAGAACGACGTCATCCGCATAAAGCAACTGAGGGCTGAGTTTGGCCAGCGGGCAGCCGAATCCATTCCCATTGAAGCTATCCGTACATACTTCGGCAATCAGGGCTGGAAGGGTGGAACAGTCAATCGGATGCGTACTGTTCTATTCTCCATCTACCGATTGGGCATCGAAAACGGCAAGGTGAGTCTTAACCCAGCAAAACTACTCAAGCGCAAAAAAGTCTCTGATGATCGAGTGCGCTTCCTGAATCAGTTCGAGCCGCTGCCTACCAAGATCAAGTATCTTAAAGCGCACAAAACCGAGGAGGCGCGACTGCGCTCAGTTATCGAGCACGAGTTTCCAGAGTATGTTGAATCGTTCGATATTGCGTTGAACACTGGAATGCGCTCCAAAGAACAGTTCACCCGAATTGATTGGTCCTGTGTCGATCTCGTTCGGCGAGATTTGCGTGTTCCTCAGAGTAAGAACGGCACAGGACGGCACATTCCGCTAAACGGTGCGGCAATGGCGGCTTTTGAAGCCATTCGCGAAAAGCAGGTTGAGAACGGTGCCATTCGCGCCGATGGTCCCATCTTTGTCGGAAGAGATGGCAAGAGATTGCAGAGCGCGAGGCATTGGTTTTTGCGGGCGGTGAAGAAGGCGGGCCTTATCGACTTTACTTGGCACAGTTTACGACATACGTTTGCGTCCAGGCTGGTGATGGCCGATGTCAATATTCGAACGGTCGCTGATCTGTTGGGCCACCGCGCATTAACGATGACCATGCGCTACACGCACCTGGCTCCAGAGCATAAGCAAGTTGCGGTCGACCGTCTCAACCGATATAATTCTTAGCGTTATGGTTAGTGAGAGTTCAACTGACACTTCTACTGGCACCGGCTATAACAGACCACCCGTAAGTTATTGAAAAGCCGGGGTAGCTCATTGGTAGAGCGCCGCCCTGAAAAGGCGGGCGTAGCCAGTTCGATTCTGGCCCCCGGCACCATCCAGTTTTCAAGTCCTAGTACATCCCAACGCCCCGAAGCGACGTAAGTCCGACCGTCCGGTGTGAGCGTGATTTTTTGAACGTGCTTCGTGCCGAGCGTGTCTGCGCCGGATTGCGGAATGCGAGAGCGAAAGGCAAGCGTCTCGGGCGCCCGCGGGTGTTCGTAGACTCTTTCACAATAGGCCGTCTACGCGCCAAAGGCCTTTCCTGGGCTAAGATCGCGTTGGAGTTGGGTGTGGGAGAAGGAACGGTTCGCCGGATGGCCCGGATGTCCGCCAAAAACCCCGTTGTTAATGCGCTCGTAAGTCCTTATCCTCAAACACCGATTTGACGCTCTTTGGATCCGCCAAAAACAGATATGTTTTTGATCGTGAACCTTGAATGAAAGCCTGTGAAAGAAGATTACAGCTATGGGCGAGCACTTAGAGGATCACAATTGAGTGACACCGTTTTGTGCCGTTGGCAAAGAACCGTGCGCGTCGGGTAATCCCGTCCGGCGATCTTCGGCTTCACAAGGACCCAGCAACCGCCGTAACTTCAAGTCATTGGGAGAAGTTTGGATTTCTATTACGGGCTTGGCATTCCTATTTTCCGGCACAGTCGCATTCGGCGTGTTGTGCCCCTCGATATAGCTCGCGATTATCGCCTGTAACTCACAGGCCCGAAGCCTCTGCTTCACAGTTGCGTTCGGATCCTTGGCGATTCTCCGCAGGGCCACTACAAGCGCGCGCGCTGACGTTTGCCGTTTACGGCAGACATTGGCTTTGTCACAAGTGGCAGTGTACCCCTACTTCGCTTTCATGTAAGCCTCGCTAACATTTTAGGAGCAAAGTGGCTCTTGCTGCTCATGCCTACTGACAGTAACCGGTCCCTCTCACCCTCGGACACCGCTTCGTCCCTTGCCCCTTCCCCCTCCTGGGGTACGACGAGGAACTGTTTTGATCAAAAGTACATATTCAGAATCAACCCGAACTGATTTAGCTGCTGATTCGGCTTTTTGCTGGTGATGTTCTGATGTTCGTAGTAAGCATCGAACTGGTAATGCTTGCTGAGCGGAAGCAGACAACCGGCGTAGAGTGCCGTGGTGTTCCATTTCTGGTATTGGCTCTCGTAGAAGACCTCAGCGCTCACATACGGTCCCGGATGGTACGAGCCAATCGTAAATCTCCGTTCCAATGTCAGTCGATTCCGATAGCGCCAGGTGAATTGGTTTTGGGACCAATCGAGGTCCATGCGGTTACGATCGGAAAGCAGGATTTTCCATACGAACGGAAGCCGAGGAGTAGCGGCCACTATCAGACGCTCGGTATGCGGTTTATCCGGTGAAGGAACATATCGGAAGCCTGCGGACAACTGCAGCGACCGGGATTTCGCTTCATCCAGGTCGAAGGCTGTGATTCGTCTTAGCGGCGCCAGTGGCTTCAGAAAGAAGTCGAAGCCGGGGCCGATTTCCGCTTGCGTTGGGTCCCCGGCTTCTCTTGTTTCCTTTGCTTGGAAATTGAATCTGATATCTGGCTGGAGTTTGGAGAAGACATCCACCTCGGGCAGAAACTGAAATGTTTGGCCACTAGCTCTTCCACACGGCAGCAGCAACAGGAATAGGAGTAGGACTGCCATCCTGACCCAATCGTCATCAGTGGAAATCGTCATAGAAATTTACGAGGGCCTGGATCGTGCCAAATTAAGTTCCCGCTTATCGAGGGCGAATATGATCAGCCGGTAGCTTCCTGCCTTGCACCTACGAGAGCATCCCCAATAAAAGCAAGTCGCCAGTGCTGAACTTCCACTCAATGGGTGCTTTTGGGAGTTTCCGCATTTCGGATTTCATTCGTTCGAGACCTTTTATCTGGGTGTCCTATTGGCCCAGCTGTGCGAGCGCGGACGAAGAGGCGCGTCACCAGCGAAACGCCGGCACGATTTAGCGAAAAATTTGACACGCCAACGCCGCCGGGACACTCCGGCTGGTTGAGCCGGGGCCCAGATTGTGCGCGGAAAGTCATCCCGGAGCCTTGAAATCAATGGCGAGAAGCGTGATGTCGTCCGACTGGCTCGATCCAATCGCGTGCTCGGACCAGCCCGACACTCCGTAAAGCAGGGCGTCGACGAATCGGCCGAGCGGTAGATCATGTTTTGATTCTAAGATCTGCCTCACGCGGTCGACTCCGAACTCGTTGCCGGATGAATTTTTGGCCTCCGCGATACCATCTGTATACAGAACTATGCGGTCGCCCTGCTCGAGCGAAAAAGTGATTGAGGAATAAATCGTGTCCGGAAAGGAACCAAGCATCAAGCCATTTTCGACGTACTCGGAAGTGCGGCCGGTTTTGGATTGCCATAAAAGTAGCGGTGGGTGGGCCGCTCCGGCATATTTCACCGTTCTTTTTTCCATGTCCAAGAACAGATAGGCCGCCGTGGCAAAATACCCGTCGAATTTGCCATTAATGGCACGATTCAATCCCGCCAGGACTTTGGCAGGATCATCCGCATAGGGGCTTTGCCAGGCCAGGGCACTTTCGAGCATAGAGGCGATGAGCGCGGATGGAAGCCCGTGGCCCGAAACATCCGCAATTAAAATGCCCACGTGTTGGTCATCCACCGGCAGGAAGTCGTAGAAGTCTCCCGCTACTGAACTCATGGGAAGGTAGCGAGCGGCAATCTCCAAGCCTGACAAATGGGGAATTTCGCTCGGCAAAATGGATAACTGAACTTGACGAGCCATTTCCAATTCACGATTCATCGTGGCTAATTGCCGGGCGACCGTCTCGTGTGCCGCGCGGAGCATCAGGTGAGTTCGCACCCTGGCTTTCACGATCGAGGGAGAAAAGGGTTTATGAATATAGTCGACGGCACCAACATCGAAACCGCGCGTTTCGTTTACTACGTCCGTTTTCCCCGTCAAAAAAATTACGGGAATGTCCCGCGTCTTCGGGTCCGCTTTCAAGCGGCCGCAGACCTCGTAACCATCCATGTGTGGCATGATCACATCCAGCAAGATCAGGCTCGGGGCTGGTTCGCCGTTCACGAGTTCCAGCGCTTTCACGCCGTTTTTTGCCACCCGGATCTCGTAACTGTCGCCTAATATCGAATACACGATCTCGATATTTTCCGGATCGTCGTCCACCAGAAGCAAAACATTCTTATCTACGATATTGTTCATATTCGAACCTTCTTAAGTCTCGTCTGCGCGGTATCGTTCTGACATTTCATTAAGTTGGGCAAGCGCTCGGTCGAAATCGAAGAGCTTTATTGCCACGCCGAGAGCGTCAAGCTGCGAAGGCACAACCACGCCCTGGAGGATTTCGGCCACATCTGCGAACACTCGGGGCAGTCCGCCGCATTCGCTTCGAGCCGTTCTCTCAGCCGTGCCATCGCCGTCAAGGCCTCCTGGCGGTTCACGAGTCGCTGGGCGACCTGTTTACTTTCATTCCCGGAGATAGCCGACAGGGCGGTCAGGATCGCCGCCACTTGGCGATCCATTGCCACTCTAAGCTCTTCGATGAGGGCCCCTATGCCTGCGCTCGACTGGCCTATCGCGTTTTCCAAATTACCCGCCAAAGTGAAGATCGGGTGGATTCCGAGATTTCCTGCAACGCCCTTCAGGGAATGTGCGAGAAGCTCCGCCTGCTCTTGGTCCCCGGATTCCAACGCTTCGCTGATTCTGTTTCCGGCAGACTCCTGCCGGACGACGAATTGAGACAGTAGATCACGGTAGAGCCGCTGGTTTCCTGCAACACGTTGTAAGCCGCTTACGACATCCACACCTTCAATTTCTAGAACAATGGCTTCGCCTTCTCTCACGGTGAGCTTGGTCGACAGGTCGCCAACCGGGCGCTGGCACGAGCCCGTCCAGCGGGTAAGGGTGGCAAAAAATGCCTCGGGATCAATTGGCTTTGCGACGTGGTCGTTCATTCCCGCTTTGAGGCAACGCTCGACTTCCTCGGACATCGCATGGGCTGTCATGGCGATGATCGGGAGTTGTTGGAGAAGGGGATGGGCGCGCAGAATAGTTGTTGCGGTAAACCCGTCCATTTCAGGCATCTGCAAATCCATCAGCACGACGTCGAAGGGGGGCGGCGGTATACCTTGAGTGAGAAGCTTGACGGCCTCGGCCCCGTGACTGGCGATCGTGACATTCGCTCCTTCACTCTCCAGGAGCTCCGTGGCCACTTGTTGGTTGACCTCGTTGTCTTCGACGAGCAAAACCCGAAGGCCACTGGCTAGCGGAGTTGCATGTTGAGTTTTCTGCACGGTGGTAGGGGTCTTTTCTATGCCGGCAGTACTGAACAGGCTCATCAACGTGTCCAGAACAACGGAAGGGCTTATCGGCTTTTGCAAAAACCCTTCGATGGTCGTTCCCTCCGCTTGCAACCGGAGCTCGTCCCTGCCAAATGCGGTAATGATGACGATCTTTGGAACGTTGCTCAGGCCACTGCCGCGCTTTATGACTCGACTGGTTTCCAGTCCGTCCATTCCGGGCATTTGCCAATCCATCAAGACAAGCCCGTAGGGATCCTGCGAATCGGCTGCGATCAATTCCCGCAATGCATCGTTGCCAGAGCAAACGCATCCCGTTCGGATCGCGAACTGTGCAAGCATGTCGGATAGGATTTCGCGTGCCGAGGCATTGTCATCCACCACCAATACCCGGAGTCCTGCTAAGCCCGGAACTAAGCTCCGTGGCCCCTTCAATGCTGCCCCAACGCCAAACCAGCCCGTGAAGCAAAACGTGCTCCCATGGCCATGTTGACTTTCTACCCAGATGTTGCCTTCCATCATTTCCACCAAGCGTTTGGAAATGGAAAGGCCGAGTCCCGTGCCGCCGAACTTTCGAGTTGTGGAGCTATCGGCCTGGCTGAAGGCCTGGAAGAGGCGCGCGGTCTGATCCGGCGTCATTCCGATACCGCTGTCGCGGACTGCAAATTTCAGTTTGACCCGGTCGGACACAGCTTCTTCGAGCTTGACCGTCACCACGATTTCGCCCTGTTCTGTAAATTTCACTGCGTTGTTTACGAGGTTGATCAACACCTGGCCAAGGCGCAACGGATCCCCAACCAAAGGAGTCGGCAACTCCTGTTGAGCGGCAACGAGGAACTCCAAATGTTTGTCTTGAGCTCTTTGGCTGACAATCAAGGTCAGGTTTTCAAGCACCTGATCAAGGTGGAATTCAGTGTTCTCCAGGTCCAGCTTCCCAGCCTCGATTTTTGAGAAGTCAAGTATATCGTTGATGATGCCGAGCAAAGATTGGGCCGCTGCCTTCGTCTTAATCAGATAATCGCGTTGCTGTGACGTCAAATCCGTTTTCAAGCCTAGATGCGTCATACCCAGGATGGCGTTCATAGGCGTACGAATCTCATGGCTCATGTTGGCAAGGAATTCGGACTTGGCCCTTGTGGCCGCCACCGCCGCTTCCTTTGCGGTCACCAACTCCGCTTCCAATCGCTTGAACTCAGTGATGTCTTGGGAGACGCCATACACGTCCGTAGGCTTCCCCGTCGAATCCTTCACGACATGACCTAACGCATGCAACCACATAACCCGCCCGTCGATCGGACGCTTGTATGGAAAGACCGTATCGTAGGAAGGGGTCTTGCCATTCACCGCCGCATTAAATGCCTCCTGCGAAGCTGTGGCTGCCTCCGGATCAGCTTCTTTTGCGTGCCCAAACATTTCGTCGAGTCGATACCGGAAATCCGGGCGTGGGATTTCGCCGAATAATGTTACCCTGCGTGCTGAGGAGTTGTACCACCCCGAACCGTCCAGTGGGACGTGCCAATAACCAGCTCTTGCGAGTTCGAGTGCAGTCTCAGCGAGGAAGTTGGCATTCTTCAATTCCTGATCCCGCTTGCGCAAAAGATCTTCCGCCGCCCTGCGCTCGGAGATATCCGATACCGTGACGACGGCCCCGGTGACTATTCCGTCTTCAACAATTGGAGCCGAGGAGTACTCGACTGGGAACGAGCTGCTGTCCCGCCGCCATAGGACTTCGCCATCCACACGACAGCCTTCGCCTCTCTTGATTGCGCGAAAGGTCGGGCATTCATCCAATGGATATGGGGATCCGTCCGGCTTGTGGTGATGAACCAGCTCATGCATATTCCGACCCAACACCTCTTTGGGCCCATAGCCAATCATTTCGCAGGTGGCTCGATTGATAAACGCACACCTGCCTTGCAGATCGAGACCGTAGATACCTTGGTCAGTGGATTCCAGAATCATTCTCATCTGCTGTGTGATCCTATTTCGTTCCTCTTCCGCCCGCTTTCGCTGCGTAATGTTCTCGTTGAAACTGAAGACGTAGTGAGGCTTCCCTGTTGCGTCCCGCACCAATCTGAATCGTCCATTGGCAATGACGATTTGGCCATCGCGTTGAATGAATCGCTGTTCCCATTCGTCCTCGTCACGCTTGCCCTCGATGAGCGCCAAGTATCGCTGCGCTCCTGCTTCCCGCTCATCTGGGTGGATGATCTTGTCCCATTGCCCAATGTTGCTCAGTTCTTCCTGGCTGTAGCCCAAAATCTCGTGCATCGATCTGTTCGAAATATGTTTGCCCGTCTGAATGTCGAAAATGCCAATTCCGATTTGAGCGTTCTCGATGACCGTTCGGAAGAGCCGTTCGCTTGCTGTCAGAGCTTCTGCGGTGCGGCTTCGTTCAGTTATGTCTTCCGTTAGAGCCACCACATACTGTGGGCTACCGGCCGAGTCCCGGAGCAACTGGAACCTGCTGTTCGAAAGCAGCATTCGGCCGTCGCCGCGGACGAAGTGTTGTGAATATTCATCTTTTTCCCTCTTTCCTTCAACGAGGTCCGCATATCGTTGGGCATAGGATTCACGTTCCAACTTTGGAACCATCGCATCCCACTGTTCCAAACGGTTCAGTTCTTCTCCACTGTAATCGAGCATCTCCTGAAGCGTGCGATTAGAGAGATGCTCTTGGGTCTCAATCTTGTAAACGCCAATTCCGATTTGTGCGCCTTCAAATACGGAACGAAAGAGCTGCTCCCTCGACCTCAGTTTCTCTTCGGCTTGCTTTTTCTCCGTGATGTCTTCGTGCAATGTGATGACGTACTGTGGCTTGCCTTCGGCGTTTCGTATCAGCGTAAACCTGCCAGTCGACATAATGACCTGGCCATCACGCCGGATGAAGCGTTGGGTGTATTCCTCCGATTCATGCTTTCCTTCGAAGAGCTCCGCATAGCGCTTTGCGACCAGGGCTCGGTCGTCGGGGTGCACAATCAGATTCCATTTCTCAACCGAGCTCAGGTCCTCATAGGTGCAGCCGAGCATTCTGTGCAACGATTCATTAGTATGAAACTTCCCGGCAGGAACGTTGAAAACGCTGATCCCTATCTGCGCATTCTCGAAAATGGATTGGAAGAGTTGCTCGCTCGCTTGCTTGTTCTCTTCAACAACAGCTGCCAGAACCATGAAGGGCGCTGCCGCGAACAACAAGAATAGCTGCAGAGAGAACTCGTTATGGAGCTGCCCAGTTTGAACAAATGGGCCTCGGCCGTGAGTCGCGCCCGCTATCGCCAGAATTGCGACTACAATCGCCGAAGTGCTAACTCCAGTTATTCCGAAACGCAGGGCGGACCAAATCAGGAATGCCACCAGAGAATAAACTAGCCCTTGTGAGTTGTATCTCCCAGGCGCGGCCAGCGCGAGATACCCGAATATCGCGAGTCCAGCGATGAGTGCGACGGCTTCAGCGTAATAGGCACGTGTTTTCCGGGCCTTCCATGTATCTTTGCTAAACCATCCTAAAATGGCCGGCATCAGAGTGAGAGCTGCTATCGCCTCCGATAAGAATGCAACCCTCCAACCTTCCCAAAAGCTCCTGCCGACGGCGAGTGCAACAAAAATTGCTTCCAACGCAGGAGCCAAGATCACAGCGAACAACGAAAACTTGGTCAGGGCTCTCACACTATTTAGTGTAGGCACACCTTTGAATGCATAGCTCAGACACAACGCGGAGGTGAGGACCTCGACCAAATCTCCCAGTTGGAGTAACCCAATTTCCAAATGGGACATGACGCCTGTCTGAACGTCATTAAAAGTAAACGCCGCAAATGCTACGGCGATGAGGAATGGCCACATCGTCCGGGGCACTAAGAAAAGTACGGATACCAGAAGTACATTACCGAGCCAGAGTGACCAGTCACCGTGTATACCTGTGAGCAGCGTCGTGCTGACTCTTGCTGCGCAAAAGGACAGAACTCCGACAAAGCAGACCAGAATCACCTTCTGCCAGGGAGATTTGAGATTCACGGCGCTCAAGGAGGATCGAGTGGGCTGAGTGTCCATGTTTAGTCGCCCCCAATGTCGATGGGTTCGCAGGCCTTACGGTGATGTATCAGTTCATGCATGTTGCGTCCGCGATCATCTTAGGGTTGGTAACCGATCATTTCACTCATTGCTTTATTTATGAACGGGCACTTTCCATCGGCATCTAGCCCATAGAAACCCTGGCCGGTAGAGTCAACCAAAAGCGGCATCTGTTTCGTAACCCGGACTCGCGCCGCCTCCGCGAGTCTGCGTTCCGTAAGGTCGCCATTCAACCCTTGAACTGCCGTGGCTCCATCTCCAATTGGGCATCGCAACCATGTAGGACGCCGCATCGTTCGAGTCCTCGGCGTCGACTACAGGTCCCTCCAGCCAGCATCGGCTTCAGGTAGCGCCGCTCGCCCTTTGGCCGATTGAGACAAACAAAACCGTTGGTCGCGCAAGCCGGTCACATGTGTTGGTAGTTGGTGTTTTGGATCGCGATCGTCAACTGCTTGCTGACGCCGTTGATCGTTTCTGCGGATACATGATTCGGTCCACCGGGGATTCGGCTGAACTGCACTGTGACGTTTACAACGTCACTAGGTTTACTCAAATAGGTGGAAATCGAAAGGCTTGCCAAATCTTTCTGTGTCTTGTCAACGACCAGAGTCATATTGTCGCCCTGTTTGATGTAGTTCGAGAGCACCAGGCGGTACTCGCCCGCGGTTCCCGCTGCCGGGCCCAACATGATGTTCCCCTTCTCGCGAGCTTGTTCGATCAAATCTTTCTGGGGTGGAACGTACTGTTGGATCAATGCTTTGATGCCATCCGCGTATTCCTGGTACTCCTCCTTCTTCTTCTCGACGATACGCTTTTTCAGCCTACCTTCGTGTCCGCTGCTGCCCGAAGGAGGTGGGTCGAGAGACGTCTTTTGTGGTTTACCGTCGGGACCGAGACGCACCTGGAACTGCTCCTGTTTTTTCTGCTCGCCCTTCAGACTGATTGTGATTTGCTCGACCCAGGTGTATTGTGCGAGAGCTTGCCTGTTTATCGCCGCCGCTTCTTTGACCTCGGCAACTCTCTCCTGCATTTCTTGATTTTGCGCAGCAGTGCTTGGGATGAGCACACCGACTGCAAGAACGAACAGCCCAGATGCCGAGAGGTACAGGACTCGATTTACTCCGTTTTTCATATTGGCCTCTCTTAAACTTCGTCTGGAGTTTCGCCCGATCCACTCTATTTCGGCGGATAGTTCTTCAAAAGTTTCTGCATCGCTTTGTTTAAATTTTTCATGTTCTTCTCCTGGTTTCCGCTAGGGTCAAGCGTCTTGGTAGCATTTCCGGTCCAGACCAATTGTTTCGTGCTGGGGTCATACATATCGAGGACTAGCGTTCCATTGCTAATGGTGGAACTTGTGGCAGAACCCATTCCGCCCCAGCGCGCTCCACCCATACCGAACGCGTTCCACTGCTTTTCCTGGTCGACAGCAATCTGATAGCCGACATAAAGATCAGCCTTGTCGCCATCCGTCTTCGTCATACCCTTCGAGGCTAGTTGCGAGTCAACCGCCTGCTTTATTTCTTGATCCACAATTTGGTTGGGATGAGCGCCACCTTCGATGGCGACCCACTTATAGGTGTGATATTTGGAAAAGTCCGTCCCGGGCATGAAGTTGTAGCGCACGTCCTGGCCTGGTGCCACGACGCAAGCAATCAGCGCAACAGCGAACGCGATACAAGCCTTTGCCAGAATGCTTTGGTCCATTTTCAACATTGATTTTCTCCTTCTGACTCATCGTCCCGCCCACGGGAGCATGGCCTGGCCGGCTTGCCTAATTGGAGAATTAACTCTTGCCCTCACGGGCAAGACGGAAATTGAACCCCAGATCTCATGCAGCCCCAGTCGGCCTATGCCGAGAGCGGTGCAAGACCAGTTCCAAACAGGAAGGCAAGACGATTGGATACTCGCGAGAAGGCACTCAAGGCTTGGGCCTTTCCAGCAGAGTTGACGGCCCCCCGCTTCTTAAGGCAACGATGAGTTCCAGAGACTTCATATTTGACACCTCGAGGAAGTTGATCTTCGGCAGTTCCTTGCCTAAATCGATAGCGGCTAAGACTCCTAGGTAAAGGTCCGACTGGACGTAGCGCCGAAAGTCTTCATTCGATTCCCAACGCTCAAGGTACAAAATGGTCCCGTCTCGGTCGGCCTGGTACACCGCGGCATCCAAACACCCTCCCTTAGTGCTCAGACGATCAACACAAAACCGCAGAAGCTCCAGGACCTTCCCGCGTTTGCCTGGACCTGGGGTCAGTTCGATGATGGAGAGGATCATGTCCTCACGACCTAGTTGCCCTCGCGTTGGGGCTAGAGGCCAGCAACGAAAAGCATGCACTGCCGACCGGGCAGGGCCCTCCAGACTAAATATCGTGCAGATTGGGTGCCACATCGCTGGTGGCCGCCCCTGGGCCTTAAGGCCATCGAACGCAGGAGTCTGGCAGTAGGGCGGAAATTGAAGCGCGCGACAGTGCGATTCAAAAGGTCGGTATTGCAACTTCAGGACGGAATCCCGCCCTTTTCACGTCGCGTCGGAATCTGTAACCGTCGCATCGCGGTGTAAAGAGTGGACGAATTCATTCCCAGTAGCGTGGCTGCCCCGGAGGGTCCCTTAATTCGCCATCCGGTCTTCTCCAGAGCGGATAAGATGTGCTGATATTCTGCTTCTCTCAAAGTGCGCATACTCGCCACGCTTACGGGTTTGGGCATCTGGAGATTTAGCTTTTCACCGGTAGTTACGATTACCGCATGTTCGATGATATTTCTTAGTTCTCGAATATTGCCGGGCCACGAATAGCGCTGTAACTCTTCCATTGCTCTGCGTGGGATGATGCCTATCTTTTTGCTCATTTTTCCTTCAAACTCTCGGACAAAAGCTCTGACAAGGAGTGGAATGTCCTCTAGCCGTTCGCGCAAGGGCGGCACGCGAATGGGAAACACGTTTAGACGGTAAAAGAGATCCTCTCGAAACGAGCCGTTCTTAACCCGTTCGGCTAGGTCGCGATGCGTGGCTGCAATCAGCCGCACATTCACACGAGTAGTTTTTGCGCTGCCTAACCGCTCGAAATCACCATCCTGAACGATCCGGAGCAGCTTCGCCTGCACTTCCACTCCTAGCTCCCCGATTTCGTCAAGAAAAAGGGTCGAACCGTCCGCAGTCTCAAACCGTCCTATCTGCCTCGTGAGAGCTCCAGTGTAGGCTCCCTTTTCTCGGCCGAAGAGCTCGCTTTCAATTAAGGTTGGAGGTAGGGCAGCACAGTCGACCTTAACCATTGCGCGTTCCTTGCGCCGACTCAATCGATGAAGAGCGCGCGCAATGCGTTCCTTGCCTGTGCCCGTTTCGCCCGTGATGAGCACGACTGCGTCCGTCGAAGCAACTTGCTCGACGCTTCTTAGGACTTTTCGGAGAGCCTCACTTTGACCAATGATCTCTTCGTACCGGCCAATATCTTCTATCTCTTTCTGCAAGTAGTTACTTTCGGCCTGGAGCCGTTCCTTCAGATGTTTGACCTCCGCATATGACTTTTGCAGCTCTTCCTGGTTCCGCTTGGATTCTGTGACGTCCCGGATGATGAGGGTAAAGAGCTTCTTCCCGCCTACTACGCTTTGCGATATAGAAGCTTCAATAGGAAACTCCTCGCCGTTCGCTCGCAGGGCCCACAACGAGCCAAGGGCGCCCATCGAGCGATTGGTGACGCCAGTCTCGTTGAAGACGCGGATGTGTTCGCTATCCACGACGAGAAAGCGTTGTGGAATGAAACGGTCAATGGGGCGTCCAATAGCATCGTCCGCCGAGCAACCGAATGCTTTTTCGGCAGCAAGGTTGAACACCACCACCCGCTGCTGACCGTCGATCGCAATGATAGCGTCCATCGCCGAGGAGACGATCCTGGCTAGCTGCTCGTTGCTCGTGTCCAGAGCCTGCTGAATTTGCTTCCGTTCCGTTACGTCAATCGACACACCCATGAGCAGGTTTGGTAGTCCGGACTCTCCGCGATGAAGGCGACCCCTTGCCAAAATCCAGCGAGTTTGCCCGTCCGGGCGCATGATTCGGTACTCTATACACCGTTCTTCACCCGAAATTACGGCATCGTCGATGGCTCGTTGAACAGCATCGCGGTCTTCTGGATAAACCGCAAACATAAACTTGGACACATCCAGTTCCTCAGCGGGTGTGAAGCCGAGGATTTCTCTCGTTTTCTCGGTTGCCCAGATGTGACCTAGGGCGAGGTCCAAAGTCCACAGCCCAGCTGACGCGGAGGCGGCTGCCAACCGGAGCCGGGCTTCGCTGTCTTTCAGGGCTTGTTCAGTATGTTTTCGAGCAAGGGCATTCGCGAAGACTTGGGCGAGCAGCTGCAGCCTTTTCACAAGCGCAAGCGGCCAATCGCGCTCCCTAGTCGTGGCGTCGAACGCCAAGACACCAAAAACGGGACCATCCCCGACGTAAAGCGGAAAGCCAAGTGCAGACTTGATGCCATAAGCCTGCCAAGTATTACTGTCGGTGGCCGCCTCTGCCGGAACATGCAAAGTACTTGGAACGTTCACGATCTCCTTATTCCTGAGCCTAAGCTGAGTCCAGGGAAAGTAGCTTTCGCCGTCCATGCGCTCTGGAGGACTCGGCAGAGTGGGATCCCGAAAGAGGTGTGTGAGCAAGAGAATACCCGGTTCATTGGAAGAGGCCTGCCAAACACTAGAGTGATCGACCCCGAGACACTCGCAAATGGTTCGCTGCGATTCCTCGATTGCGCTGTCAAC
>Ga0306921_10001804_pt1 | contig 21075 bp, 16 predicted proteins | sample sta12Cox44000080_FD_203760 | JGI IMG/M metagenome (GOLD analysis project Ga0306921, IMG submission 203760) | Lab enrichment of tropical soil microbial communities from Luquillo Experimental Forest, Puerto Rico - statoxic.12C.oxic.44.000.080 (v2)... | ecosystem: Environmental > Terrestrial >...
GCTTCGCCCTTGGCCTCAATTGGCAGGCGTAAGCCATTGATAAGATGGATGGAGGCCACGTCCGGAATTGAACCGGAGTAAACGGTTTTGCAGACCGCTGCGTAACCACTCCGCCACGTGGCCCCAAATGGAAAAACGGCAGAAAAATCAAACCCTAGTAACAGACTTCTCCGTTCTGTCCAATCCGCGCCAAAAAACGGTAAGGGTCCCCTCAGAAGTCCCCCCACTTTTTGAGGTCGTGTTGGCGGGGAAGCGACGCATTATAGTGGCTGGTACGTCGGGTCAACACAAGGTTTCGCGGCTTCACACTCGTCCCGTCCGGCGCGATGATGGGTCACGCCCAACCCTTCGCAGAAAACAAAATAACCGACGCAAAGTAGTACTGTTACTTTCCGGCTTCTCAGAATCTGCCGGAAATCGGCACCAGAAAAGGCGGTCTGTCATGTGCGCTAAAATGCTTGGGACGAAATTGATTGCGACGATGGCGCTAACCCTCCTGATTGGCGGCACGGCGGCAATGGCGCAAACCAAGGGCGCGGGATCATCGGGCGGGGGAAGTTCAACGATTCCGGAGGCTCCGATCGGTCATCGCCAGCCGCGCCCCGATCAGATGCCCTCGGAGAAAAATCAGAAAAATCCGAATGATTTCTTGGAAAAGGAAAACGCCAACCTCGAGCGCAAAATAAAGAGCATTTGCCGGGGTTGCTGATCCCGGCGCGATGTCCGGCATACCCAACCGACCCGAGAAGATCACCTTCGGCGAGATGCGCGATTCGGGTGTTCGCGGGGTCTTGATCTATTGCTCGGATTTCCGGTTGCCGCTGGATCGAGATGAGCGCCGATTGGTGGCCGGACACATCCGGCTTTCCGATCTTGAATCCCGGTTCGTCTGAACCGCCTGCGGCTACTGCGGAGCCGACGTCAGACCGAACTTCTCCGAGGCCAAGAAATCGCCCGGGACTGTTGATGTCGTGGTCCCGCGTGTCCAAAGGCGGTCGATCAGCGACCAAAATTCCTTCTTGAACCTGTACTTGGTACAGACTGCACACTGACCATGATTCATAGCCCTTGGGGGGACCAATGGCTCCGGTGCTGCGATGCAGGCCGGGGCCATTTTCTTAGCGGTAGGCGCCGAGTTTAACTCTTCGGAGCAATCGGAAAGCGGATCAAGCCTGTCATGCTTGCGGTATTTGTTTGTGCGGTGGCATTAATCTTGATCAGCGCAGTCATGACAAAGACCTGTGGATTCGGCGCCAAAGCCGGTGGCGCCCTTGATTATGGAACGAACTGGAGGTCTATCGGAGCAGGCTTCCTTCGTGTGTCATTTTCGTTCTCAGCCGGCATTTTGGTCTATTGGATCTGGCTCTTCAAACGCCCACAATGGAGCGTACCTCCACCCTTCTTGCTCGTGGCATTTGCCACTATCCTTGCATCAGCGCCTGTGGTGGAAGCGAGGATGGCATTTGATCTCATTGCAATCATCGTCGTCTTTCCACTGCTGGTCCTGCTTGGTGCTGTGAGTGCGCCAAGCAGGACTGGCTCACCGATCTACTCCTGGCTGGGTGCAACCTCTTACGCAGTGTTCGTTCTGCATTTCCCGCTCTACAAACTCTCGCTGTTCGCACGCGAATACACACACGCAAGCCCTTCTTGGATGTATGGCGCCGGCTACCTGATTTTGCTTTATACGACAGCAACGGTGCTCGATCTTTACGTCGACGGGAGAGTCCGGGGAATGCTGAAGAATAGGTTCTTCGCAAAAACCACAAAAAATATCGGGGGTCAGCATCACGCGCGAGCCTGAACCCCTTGCCTTTCGGCTTTCCTGCATCGTCGCACATTTGCAGCAAACCATCGACCACTTAGGAGAATTTGGGCCGGACCTTGGTCCGCAACGCATGCGAGTTCGGACTTGAGGGCTTACCATCCCGAGGTTCTTCCAAATATGCCCTAGGCGCGTTTTCGCCGGCGAAAATCCCTCTTCGGCCGCGGTTTCGACACCAGCGCCGGCTGCTCGATCCTGACCTTTCGGTACCGCGCCAGCAACCGCTCGAAACTGCCGTGCAGTGTCTCGGCAATGTCGGGCCGCCTTTCGAGGCTTGAGAGCAGCATCGCCGCGGCCTCCAGGGTGGAAAGACCATCGCGGCGTGGCTCACGGCGCAGTTTGCCGTAACGTGACGGACTCGATGGTCCGAGGATCACCCGCTGGCACTTCAGCATCCACGGGTTTCGCCACCACAGCGCCTTGGCCTGGCTCCAGGTGCCATCGAGCAACACGATGCCTTCGATATTCCTCAGAATGGCCTGTTGATCGTCCTCCATCTCGCCCTTGCGGTTGATGGCGACGATCTCATTGCTGGTAGGAAGACCGGCGACTTTGGCCGATCCCAGATAAAGCACTGCCCAGCGTGAGGGATCGGCCACCGGCCGCCCGAGCGCCTTGGACAGGCTCGGCCAGGACAAGCCGATCTTCAAAACTGCGTTCGGAAGGTGCATCGCCGTCAGCCGGGCTGTTCCGAGCGCCCTGTCCTGCTCTTGCGGATGCTGAAGGATCAAAAGCGCAATGCGGCTCTCGATTGGCGTGATGTCGTCGCACACGCATAGCGGCAGGGGCTTTTGGCAACGCGGGCAATCCGGCATTCCCGTCGTCGCGGCGACACCGGTGCCACCCTCGGTCTGTCCTGACATTGAACCGCTATACGCCGCGCATCGAGCCGCTTCAAGAATTTGGGAATGGCCCCGGTCGCTCGTCAAGGTCGGGAGTACGGCTTTTTGGCGAAAATCTGCGCGAGGCCGCTGAAACTTCGTCAGCGCGAACATCGGGCATGGACAGCCCAGGGGACCGGAATGCGGATACACGAGGTGGGCCGCCAGTCAGCCTTTTCGGCCGCAATCGCGCCACGCCGATTGGCGCGAATAGCCGCTTGGCGATTCGCAAAACCGACGCCTATAATTCGCGAATAATCTCTGCCCGAGGCAGAAGATGAAGCAAGGTCGACCGACCATGGCCGATGCGATTCCGGTCACGTCCGAAACAGTCGATGCCCTCCTGCCGGAATTGCCCCGCCTGGTCCGGATGACACTCGGCTTCGCCTCGAAGCTGCGCCACGGGTTGCTTGATGTCATCCTGCCGGACGGCCGCATTGTGAGGCTCGGCAATAACGCGCCCGGCCCTGCCGCCACGATGAAAGTCTTCAACTACGGCTTCGCCTCGCGATTGCTGCGCGGCGGAGATATCGGTATCGCCGAGGCCTATCTGCGAGGCGAATGGGACACGCCGGACCTGACCCAATTCCTCTATCTGTTCTGCGTCAATCAGGACTGGATGCAGACGATGAAGATCGGCAAGCCGCTTGTGCTCAGCTTGCAGGCTATTCGGCACTGGTTGAACCGCAACACCAGACGGCAGGCAAGACGCAACATCTACAGGCACTACGACATCGGCAATGCCTTCTATTCGGCCTGGCTCGATCCGGGCATGACCTATTCCTCGGCGCTGTTTGAGGACGGCACAGCCGATTTGACCGCCGCGCAGAACAACAAGTATCGAAGGCTTGCGGAAGCGATCGATCTGCGGCCGGGCCAGAAGCTTCTGGAGATTGGTTGCGGCTGGGGCGGTTTCGCCGAATATGCCGCCAAAACCTTTGGTGCAAAGGTTGTTGGTCTCACCATCAGCAAGGAGCAGCGCGAATTTGCGCAAGCCCGCATCCAGTCGGCGGGTCTCAGCGATCACGTTGAGATTCGACTGCAGGATTATCGCGATGAGCGCGATGCCTACGATCGGATCGCTTCCATCGAGATGATCGAGGCTGTCGGCGAAGAGTTCTGGCCCAGCTTCTTTTCACAGCTGCGCGACCGCCTGTCGCCCGGCGGGCTTGCCGGAATCCAGGCCATCACCATCCAGGACAGGCTGTTCCATACCTATCGACGTGAAGTCGATTTCATCCAGCGCTATGTATTCCCCGGCGGCATGCTGCCCTCGCCGGAGATTCTGAAATTGCTGGGCGAGCGGTTCGGCGTGCCCGTCATCCGCGAGCGAATTTTCGGGCAAGATTATGCCAAAACTCTCGCAACATGGCGAAATAACTTCCGCGCCGCCTGGCCGAACCTGATGCCACTCGGCTTCGACGACCGCTTCCGCCGGCTCTGGGAGTACTATCTCGCCTATTGCGAGGCCGGATTTTTATCGGGAAACATTGACGTCCGCCAAGTGGTGTTTGCCAAGCCGAAATAGCTCGCACTGCACAATCGGCCCCAAATCCAGCTTCCCCTTTTGCTGAGCGCGCTCTAGGGTCTGCGGAAATTGGCAACGGACTGACAAGAATTCGTGCACATGAATACTTATCGTGACGTCATCGAAGCGATCGGCAACACCCCCCTGATCAAGTTGAAGCGCGCGTCGGAACAAACCGGCTGCACCATCCTCGGCAAGGCCGAGTTCATGAATCCGGGCCAGTCCGTCAAGGATCGCGCCGGCAAATGGATGATCCTCGAAGCCGAGAAGCGTGGAGAACTCAAGCCGGGCGGCCTGGTGGTGGAGGCCACCGCCGGCAACACCGGGATTGGCCTTGCCGTGGTGGCGAACGCGCGCGGCTACCGGACCTTGATCGTCATTCCGGAGACCCAGAGCCAGGAAAAGAAGGACATGCTGCGCCTTTGCGGCGCGGAGCTGATCGAAGTGCCGGCGCTGCCTTACGCCAATCCGAACAATTATCAGCACGTGGGAAGGAGGCTGGCCGACCGTTTGCGCGACAGCGAGCCGAATGGGGTTCTGTTTGCAGATCAATGGAACAATCTGGACAACTCCAAAGCGCATTACGAATCCACAGGTCCCGAGATCTGGCGGCAGACCGAAGGCAAGATCGACGGCTTCATCTGCTCGGTCGGCACCGGCGGAACGCTGGCGGGGACAAGCGTGTTCCTGAAGGAGAAGAACAAGAACGTCGTCATCGGCTGTGCCGATCCGCGCGGCGCGGCCATGTACGAATTGTTCAAGAACGGCGAAGCCAAGGCGACGCCGGGCGGATCGATCACGGAAGGTATCGGGCTTGGTCGCGTCACGCCAATTATCAAGCAGGCGAAGGTGGACCAGGCCTATCTCATTCCGGACGAGGAGGCGGTCCCGATCATCTACGATCTGCTCGAGCATGAAGGCCTTTGCCTCGGCGGCTCGACGGGCATCAACGTGGCTGGCGCGATCCGGCTCGCCCGCCAACTCGGCCCCGGCAAGACCATCGTGACCGTGCTCTGCGATTCCGGAAATCGCTATCAGTCAAAGCTTTTTGATCCGCAATTCATGCGTTCGAAGAACCTGCCGGTTCCGCAATGGCTGGAAAAGCGCAGCAAGATCGACGTGCCGTTTGAAAAGCCCTGACGTGCTCACCGCAATATCTGGCTGAGGAACAGCCTCGTCCTCGCATGCTGCGGGTTGGCGAAGAAATTTGCGGGCGTATTGGCCTCGATGATCTGCCCGGCATCCATGAAGACGACGCGGTCGGCGACCTCCCTGGCAAACCCCATTTCGTGCGTCACAACGAGCATGGTCATGCCTTCGTTGGCGAGGTCAACCATGGTGTCAAGCACCTCCTTGACCATTTCCGGATCGAGCGCCGAGGTCGGCTCGTCGAACAGCATCACCTTCGGGTTCATGGTCAGCGCACGAGCAATCGCCACCCGCTGCTGCTGACCGCCCGACATCTGGCCCGGATATTTGCCGGCCTGATGAGGAATCTTCACCCGCTCCAGATATTTCATCGCGGTGGTCTCCGCGTCTTTCTTCGGAATGTTGCGCACCCAGATCGGCGCAAGCGTGCAGTTTTCCAGCACAGTCAGATGCGGGAAGAGATTGAAGCTCTGGAACACCATGCCCACTTCACGCCGGACCTCGTCGACCCGCCGCAAACTCGGACCCAATTCGATCCCGTCCACGACAATCCGGCCTTCCTGAAATTCCTCAAGTGCGTTGATGCAGCGGATCAGCGTCGATTTTCCCGAGCCCGAAGGGCCGCAGATCACGATACGTTCGCCCCTGCCGACGTCGAGATCGATATCGCGGAGAACGTGAAAATCGCCGTACCATTTGTTGAGGTCGGCAATGCTGACGATGGGGTCTACGGTCATGGTCATTTTGCTCAGGTGCGGCGGTGGGCGTTCAGCCTGTTCTCGACAAAAAGCGAATAGCGGGACATGCCGAAGCAGAAGGCGAAGTAGATCAAACCGGTGAAGGCGAACCCTGTAAAGAGCGTAGTCGGCGTCGCCCAGGTCGGATCGCTGAAGGAGGCGCGGAGCTGTCCGAGCAGATCGAACAGCGCGACGATCGAAACCAGCGAGGTGTCCTTGAACAGCGCGATGAAGCTGTTGACAAGGCCCGGGATGACGTGGCGCAAGGCCTGCGGCAGCACGATCAGCGCGGTGGTCTTCCACCAGGACAGGCCGAGCGCGCTCGCCGCTTCGGCCTGCCCGCGCGGGATCGCCTGCAAGCCGCCGCGAATGACTTCGGCCTGGTAAGCGCCGGCAAACAGCGCAATCCCGATCAGCGCACGCATCAGACCGTCGACATTGAACCCGGTCGGAACAAAGAGCGGCAGCATGTAGGTTGCGAAGAACAGGACTGTGATCAACGGTACGCCGCGCCAGAATTCGATAAAGGTCGTCGAAAAAATCCGGATCAGCGGGATGGTCGAGCGCCGGCCGAGCGCCAGCGCAATGCCGACCGGCATCGACGCCACTATGCCGGTCACCGCCACCACAAGCGTCACCAAAAGCCCGCCCCAGAGCCGCGTATCAACCACGGGCAATCCTCCTTTGTCGAGCCCCAGGACGCCGATGAGGATTCCCATGCCGACAAAAGATGCGACGGTTGAGACCAGCGGGCGCAAGCCAGCGCGAACGCCGCCGCCCAGCCAGAACGAAAGGATCGACACGGCCGCGGCTGTCACCGCCAGGTCGATCCAGACCGGCTGGCCAGACATCCGAATCTGATCGCGCAACCAGGTCAGCGGCGTGAGCGCGTAGTGAAGAAGCAGGCCAATCTCGGCGACGATCCATCCGAGAGCCTTCAGCAGCGATCCGGCAACGGCGATGGGTCCGTTGAGTGAAGCGCCGGCCCGCGACAAGGCCGAGCCTGCCTCGGCGATGCTGCTGGCAAATCCGGATAACAGGCCTACCGTCCAGTCGACACCAAACCCCTCGAGCCCGCCGCCATGTAGCAGGAAAAAGGCAAGAACGGGAAAAGCGAAGAAGAACAGACCGGCGTTGACCCCCTTCCAGGGGAGTTTTGGAATCAACAAAGGCAGCAGGAGGATCGCCGCCAGAAAGAAAGTCAAATTGACGCGCCAACGCTCCGGCTCCGGATAGAAGCCATAGATGAACTGGCTGAATTTGGCCTGAATGAACGGCCAGCACGCACCAACGGAATGTCCCGCATTTTCGGAAAGACAGGCCGTCCGATCGTTTCCGCTCCAGACCGCATCGACCAGCAGGAACTTGATTGTGGGCACGACGATGAACCACAACAGCAAGGCGCTCACGATCGTGATCAGGATGTTGGTCGGCGAATTGAAAAGCCTGGTGCGCAGAAAGCCAATAAAGCCCGTTGTCTTTACCGGCGCCGGGCGTTCGTGAGCGAGGTCCCGCCGGACGAAGGCGGAAGTTACGATCTCGTTCATCCGCCCATGCTCCGTTCGAGCCGCCATCCGTAAAAACTCATGATCGCGCTCGTCACCAGCGAGATCAAGAGATAGACGCCCATGGTGATGCCGATGATTTCGATCGCCTGCCCGGTCTGGCTCAAGGTCGTGCCCGCGAATACCGATACGAGATCCGGATAGCCGATCGCCACCGCCAGCGACGAGTTCTTGGTCAGGTTGAGATACTGGTTGGTGAGCGGCGGCAGGATCACGCGCAAGGCCTGAGGGATCACGATCAGCCGAAGCACCGGACCGCGCTGCAGCCCCAGCGAGGCGCCCGCCTCCATTTGCCCCTTGTGGACCGACAGAATGCCGGCGCGCACGATCTCGGCGATAAAAGCGGCGGTATAGGTCGAAAGCGCGAGCGTCAATGCGACGAACTCCGGGATGACGCGGGAGCCGCCGGCGAAATTGAAGCCCTTGAGGACAGGCACTTCAAACGCGACCGGCTCCCCGAAGATCAGTACGCTTGCGAGTGGCAGGCCGATCAGCAAAGCGAGCACATAGGGCCAGACCCTGATCATCTTCCCGTGCTGGAACAGCTGCCACCGAGAATAGCGCCACAACGCGATGGAAACGCCGATCGCAATCAGGCCGGCCAGGACGAACGATTCGAAGCCCGGCTCGCCGATCGGTTTTGGGACGATCAGGCCGCGATTGTTCAGAAAAAAAATGCCGAACAGGGAGATGCTCTGTCGCGGACCGGGAAGCGCTGCAAGCACCGCGAGATACCAGAACAGGATCTGGAACAGGAGCGGCAGGTTGCGCAGGAGTTCGACATAACCTGTGGCAATTCTCGCCAGCAGCCAGTTCGGCGACAGCCGCCCGAGCGCGACGATGAAGCCGATTACGGTGGCAAAGAAAATGCCGATGGCCGAAACCAGCAACGTGTTGAGCAGGCCGACGAAGAACACCCGCGTATAGGTATCGGACCCCGAATACGGAATGAGATTCTGACTGACGTCAAATCCCGCCGTATTCGCCAGGAAGCCGAAGCCGGCGGTTATCCGCTGGGCCTTCAGATTCTCGCTGGCATTGGAGACGATTTCGTAAACGAGCCAGACGAGCACGGCAGCAAACAGGAGCTGGAGCACGAAGCCGCCCCACCCCGCCTTGCCGCCGAGCGCGCGCTGCAGCTTGAACAAGAACTGCGACGGGGGTTTTCGGGGCTTACTGCTCATCGCAGTCTGGACTGCGATCAGCGGATCGGCGGCGCGTACTGGATTCCACCCTTGTTCCAGAGCTGGTTTAGTCCGCGGGCGATCTGGAGCTTCGAGCCGGCGCCCACGTTGCGGTCAAAGGCCTCGCCATAGTTGCCGACAGCCTTGACGATCCTGATCACCCAGTCCTTGGTCACGCCGAGCTGCTCGCCGAGATTTCCGTCGGTGCCGAACGCCCGCTTGAGCTCCGGTTTGTCCGATTTTGCCATCTCGTCGACGTTCTTCTGGGTGATGCCGAGTTCTTCCGCATCAACCATCGCAAACAGCACCCACTTGACGAGATCAAACCATTGATCGTCGCCATGGCGCACCATCGGCCCGAGCGGCTCCTTCGAGATCACCTCCGGGAGCACGACATGGTCGGCGGGATTTGCAAGCTTCAGCCGTTCGGCATAGAGCTGCGATACGTCGGATGTGAAGACGTCGCATCGGCCCGATTCGTAGGCTTTGACGGTTTCGTCGGCGGTGCCGAATGCGATCACCTCGTACTTCATGTTGTTGCCCTTGAAGTAGTCGGCGAGATTCTGCTCGGTCGTCGTGCCCGTCTGGACGCAGACCGAGGCGCTGTTCAATTCCAACGCGGAATTCACCTTGAGGGATTTTTTGACGAGGAATCCCTGCCCGTCATAATAGGTCACTCCCGTGAAATTGGCGCCAAGCGTGGTGTCACGGGAGAGCGTCCAGGTGGTATTGCGGGAGAGCACGTCGATCTCACCGGACTGCAGGGCCGTGAAGCGGTCCTTGGCCGACAGCGGCACGAACTTGATCTTGGTCGGATCGTTGAAAATACTGGCGGCGATCGCACGGCAGACGTCGACATCGAGTCCGGTCCAGTTCCCCTTGTCGTCGGGCGAGGAGAACCCCGGCAGGCCCTGGCTCACACCGCAGGACAACATGCCACGGTCCTTGACCGTCTTGAGAGTTTGCGCGGTCGCAGACTGGGCTGAGAGACCGGCAACAATAGCAAGGGTAAAGACGAGATATGCGCGTTTCATGGCGAAGCCTTTCGAGGGTCGTCCGGGACGATTTACTTAACATCGCTAGTGTCCCGGTTCTGACATTCGTATCATATCGCGGCGGGTTCGTTTACGAATGTCAGAACCGGAGGGACACTAGCAAATTCTGGATTCTAGTGTGGTTTTGGATCTGACATTCGCCTCAAGGACTCGAGGCAATACTGAAGCGAATGTCAAAACCACCCCACTATGCCGATGGGCCAACCAAACGATCCTCCACTCCAGAAACCGGCCCAAGTGGGCGGGCTGCCCCACAATCCGGTCAGAAGTGAATCGCGGTCGCGGCAGGCCCCTCAACAGCAGCGACGGATGGTTGGCGGGCATCACAGAACGACTGGCGGGCCCGGTCAAGGGGTTGACGCGCGTCTTCTCCGTCCTGCTATTAGCCATTCCGCCAGCGAAGCCAGGCCTTCAGCGGGCTGCGGGGTGGCGTGGATACCGGATAAACCATTGGACGATGGGAAAATGAGCGCATCAGGAGACGAACGACCGGCCAGTTCGCAGAGGGTGGAAACGACGCTGGTGACCGCGGGCCGCGACACCAGGGCGCAGAAGGGCTTTGTCAATCCGTCCGTCGTCCATGGTTCCACGGTGCTCTATCCGACGGCAGACGATTTGCGCGCCCATCGCGGCGAGTTCCGGTATGGCCGTCACGGAACGCCGACGACCAAGGCTCTGCAAGAGGCGATGATGGAGCTGGAAGGCCCGCAATGCGCGGGGGTCGGGATCGCGCCTTCGGGTCTGTCCGCCATCACCACGGCGCTGCAGGCCGTCTTGAAGTCGGGCGATCACCTTCTGGTCTGTGACAATGTCTATTTTCCTTCGCGCAAATTCTGCGACGGCCTGCTTGCCCGCTATGGAATTGAGACCACCTATTTCGACCCCCTGATCGGCTCCGGCATCGCCGAGTTGTTCAAGCCCAATACAAGGGCGGTGCTGGTCGAGGCTCCCGGGTCGCAGTCCTTTGAAATGCCCGATGTTCCCGCCATCGCTTCCGTCGCGCACGCGCGCGGCGCCATCATGATCGACGACAACACATGGGCAACCCCGTTGTATCACCGTTCGCTGGAACAGGGCGTGGACATCAGCATACAGGCTGCCACCAAATATATCGGCGGACATTCCGACATCATGTTCGGGACCATTTCGGCGAACGCCGCGATGTGGCCGACGGTTGCCGAAACGATCCGCCTGCTCGGTTTGTGTGCCGGACCGGACGACGTGTTCCTGGCGATCCGCGGACTGCGCACGCTTTCGGTGCGACTTGCGCAGCACTACAGATCGGGAATTCAAATGGCGCAATGGCTTGCGGCGCGGCCAGAAGTGATCAAGGTACTGCACCCGGCTCTTGAGGGCGACCCGGGCCATCAGATCTGGAAACGCGACTTTACCGGCGCGTCCGGCCTGTTCAGCATCGTCCTGGAGCCTGCGCCGCAGGAAGCCGTCGATGCGCTTCTCAATTCCCTCAAGCTGTTTGGCATGGGCTATTCATGGGGTGGCTTCGAAAGCCTCGCCGTTCCCTTCGATTGCACAAGCTATCGTACCGCCACCAAGTGGCAACCGGGCGGCGGTGCCGTAAGACTCCATATCGGGCTGGAGAACGTCGAGGACCTCAAGGCCGACCTTGCGCGTGGCTTTGATGCCTTCAATCAAACGCGCAAATAATCCGCTTTCGGATCAGCATCGGCAGGCCGTTCGCAGGCCGCAATGTCACGCGGAGGATCGGCCACACCTTGTGGTTCGGGCAAAGCGCGAAGTCGAAGTTTTTTGCGATTGCCGCCAGCACAAGCGTCGCCTCCTGCAAGGCAAACGCGGATCCGATGCATTTCCGAGGCCCGACCCCGAACGGAAGATAGGCGAATCGATCGATCTTGGAGCGCCGACTTCCCAGGAAACGGCTGGGATCAAACACCTCTGGTCGATCCCAAAGCAAGCGGTGGCGGTGCAGCACATAGGGCGATATCACGATCAGCGAGCCTCGCCTGACGCTCTCGCCGCCCAACTCATCCTCGTCCAGCGCAACGCGACTAATTGCAGCAATCGGCGGGTAAAGCCGGATGGCCTCCTCAATGACTGCGCGCGTTGCAACGAGACGATGCGGAAGACCAGCCGGCCCCCCCTTCATTTCGCGATCGACCTCCGCCTTGACGCGCTCCCGCCATTCCGCCGATTGGGAGAGCAGGAACATCGCCCAGCTCAGCGTATTCGCCGTCGTTTCGTGACCCGCCGCGATGAAGGTCAGGATGTTGGATCGCAGCTCGGCTTCGGTGAAAGCCTCGGTTTGGGAATCAAAGGCCTGCAAGAGATGCGTCAACAAGTCGTTTGGCGCGCGATCCGGCTGCTCGGCCAAAATCCGGCGGCGAGCAGAGATCACGCGGTCGACTTCGGATTCGAAAAAATTTAGCGTCCTGCGAATGTTTATCCGACCTAAGCGGGGGACGAAGTCGGGCACGCCAAGGATATCGAGCGGGCTGATTTTCCCGATGGTGTTGAAATAAGCAGCCATCGCGATCCGGATGTCCTCCGCATGCGATCCGAATCCGTCCGAAAAGATGGTGCGCTCAAGCACGTCGAGCGTCACCCTCGCCATTTCAGCCACGACCTCGATCGTGGCCGCGTCTCCAAGACAGGCCCATCGCTTGACGAGATCCTCGGCACCTCCCGCCATCGCCGGCCCAAATTCCAGCACTTGCCTGCGCGCGAACATCGGTGCCAGCACTTTTCGCTGGATTCGCCATTCCTCGTCCTCCGCGCTTAAGAGGCCATCGCTCAATCCCGCGGACAGCACCCGGCGCTGGAAACGGTCCTTGCGGTAGTTCGCCGCGTTATCAAGCAGAACGCGTCGAATACTGCGGGGTTCATGCACCAGGAGCACGTGCCCGATCGGTAGACCGCCCGAAACGATGGGCTGCTCGAAATGCCGGATGGCCCAGCATTCGAGGGGGTTGCGCTTGAGAGTGCGAAGGAGCGCGATCGGCCCCAGCGGGTGGTCCTGAGGCCTCGGCGCTGGAGGAACGTATGCTTGGCCCAGGGACGACTGATCGCGGGTGCTCGCAGCCTGAAGCATAGAAAACAAATCCATTCGTCATTCAAAGGAAGAAAGAACGCGAATGGGACCCGCCGGTTCCTGGTTCGCGTTGTCATTAAAAAAAGCTCAACCTCCGCAAGAAATGATGCGGGGCCGTCCGACCGGCGCGAAGAAGAAGAAGGGCGGCCAAAGCCGCCCTTCCCGTCCCTTTATAATCGCTGCCTGAAGCTGTTTGCCCATGGGCTGGGGTGGCTTTAATTCGCCAGCGGATCGGGACGTATCTGGATGTGAACGGCGCGCGGCTTCGAACCCTTGCCGCCTTCCATCAACCACGGCACACGGTCACCGCTGGTGCTCCAGAGGCCGCGCCCCTTCCATCCGGCATTGGGATCGTCGATGCGCGCATCGAGGCCCTTGGCAAAGAAACCGATCGGGTAAGGGATGCGCAACATCACCATCTGCCCGTCCTTGAACGCGACGAAGCCGTCATTGAGGTTGGCGGTAGAGATCGGGACGTTCTCGCCCAGACCCACCGCGTTGTGCTGATCAACCCAGGTCCAGTAGCTTGCTTCCGCGCTTGAGTTTTCAAAACCCTCAAAACCTGGACCCGGATATTTGTAGAACGTAAAACCTTCCGGACAGTGGTTGCCGGTCGCATTGGGCCCGTTGAGCGGGTTCTTGCACTTGCGGCGGTCAAAACTGATCAGGCTCCCGTTCGAGCCCGAGCCCCAGAGCACGCCATTCTTGTCGATATCGCCGCCGCGAACGCCAATGCCTTCCTTTGGAATGGCATAAAATTCCGAGAGCTTGGTTTTTGGATCGAAGCGCAGGAAGCCAGGAGTGCCGGCGAACACGTTGCTGGCGTACCAGATCGAACCGTCGGTCGGATGCGGCATCACCGCGTAGGGCCCGGATCCCGCGATCCGCATGTCCTTGTCGGCTTGCGCGGGGGTACCGGGCTCGGTGTACTCGTCGACCTTGCCGTTGCCGTTGGTGTCGAGTATCCAGGGCGCCCAGCCCTGCGCTTTCGCGGCATCGCCGGTTTCGTCCCATATCCTGGTGTTCACCCAGCCGGCGACAGGGCCGGACCCGGAGAACCAAAGCGTATTGTCGGCGTCGTACCCAAACTGCGGATGATGCGTGCCAAAGCAGGTATCGATGAAACTGTATTTCATGGTCTTTGGATCGAGCATCGAGGCCTGCCGGCCCGAACGCGCCAACGGAAACGCCTTGGCCGACGGATGCTCGGAGCCCTTCTTGCAGAAATCCGGATTTTCGATGCCGCGCACAGCGGCCGCGAACCATACCCGGCCCTTGCCGTCGAACATTCCGTTGTGATTGTTTGCCTTCTGGCTCCAGATTTTCTCCTCACCCCAATAGGCCGAGGCGCCGATCGGCTTGGGCGTGGCATTGGGGTGCAACGGCGGACCGAACGATTCCGGTGCGTTCGGATCCGCGACCGGCATCTTGAAGAACGTCACCGTGCTCGTCTTTGGATCGAGGATCGGCATGTAGTCGGAAGAGTATTCGTTCGATCCGAATAACGGACCGTAGGCGTTGACCGTCGGGTTGCGGCGGTCCGACGAAATCAGGTCGTGCACGAAATGCTTCTCGGTCGCCCATTCCCATGACGTCACCACCACGTTGCGTTCGATGCCCTTCGGTCGCGGCGGCTTGCTTCTGGGCAGCTCGCCCTTGGCGATACGATCGGTCCAGTCGCCAAAATACCTGAACGGCACGCTGCCAAGTTCACCCGCCAGGCGGTTGACCATCCATTCGCCGGTCTGCCCCGACGAAACTCGGCGCATCCAGGCCTGTTCGCCCGATTTGAACTCGCCGAAGGCCGCGGGAATGGTGCGCGTCGATTCCTGACCAAGCTGGTGACATCCCACGCAATCGACATTGTTCATGCGCTGCCGCCAGGTTTCCTGGGTAATCTCTTTCGGGATGTCCGTGGTGCCGCCGAAATCCTTCGCCGGCGGAATCTTCAAGAGCGTGAACCAGTAAATCGCCGGATAGTAATGAGCCGCGGCCGCTTCATCGGGCGCGGGTACTGCGGTCAGGTTGAGGAGCTGACCCGTCTTGGCGCGCAGCTTCGGCGAATCGACCAGGCCATAACCGCGAACCCACACCTCATAGTTCACGTTCCGCGGCAAGTCCGGGATCACAAAACGGCCCTGGTCGTCGGTGACCACGATCTTGGTGAATTTCGTCGGCAACTCGGTTGTCTCTGCAATCACCCAGACGCCCGCTTCGGGACCCGAGGGGCCACGCACGACACCGCCGATGTCGTCATTGTCGATTGCAACCACTGCTTGTTGCGCGCGGAGCGGCTCCGCAACCGCGAGAAGGCCTGCTGCCGCAAGGGCCACTGCAAGAAGGATGTGCGGACGAGTTGATCTTTGCCGGCTCATGTTTCTCCCCATCGAATGCCGGGCCTGGCACCCGTTGTTTGCGATAAACCTATACGAACTCGCTGCCAATACCAGAGCCCGAAGGTTGCGGGAAATGCGTCCGCGCCGCTTCTTCTTTGAAGCGGACGCGAAGCTCCTGCACTTGCTTCAAGACATCGCTTCAAAACGGGTTCTGCCCAACCTCAGCCGTCACTTCGTGCCTGCGCATGGCGATAAAATAGAGATTACGGATATACACCAGCAGGCCGAGCGCTTGGCCCGCAATGAACACGGGGTCTCTCCGGTAAAGTGCATAAACCAGCAGCAAAGCCCCCCCGCCGATGGAGAAGAACCAGAATGCCACCGGAATCACACTCCTGCGCGCGCGCTCGGAGGCGATCCATTGCACGACGAAACGCATCGTGAAGAAGCCCTGTGCCACAAAGCCGAGAAGAACCCAGCCATCGAATTTGCTGATGAAGACATCGTTGAAGTAGGTGATGAGGTCGTGGAACAGCCCGGTCATAAGGTCACCTCGGTCGCAGCAGGTGTCGTCTTCTTGCGGCGGATCAGCCACCACACGCCGCCGACATCCATGATTCCGATCCATAACCGATCGAAGAATCCGTAGTTTGACACGCCGGAACGCCGCGGCCTGTCGAATACGTCGACATAAGCAATTTCATAGCCCTCGCGACGTACCAGCGCCGGAAGAAATCGATGCAGGCCGTCGAAATATGGCAACGCCAGGAAGACTTCGCGCCGGAAAGCCTTCAGGCCGCAGCCGGTGTCGCGGGTGCCGTCGTGCAGGATTGCCTTGCGTATTGCATTTGCAATACGCGATTGCATCTTCTTGAATCCCGTGTCCTTGCGCCCGATCCGTTGGCCGGCGGCAAGGCCGATGCGCTCACCGCCGTTCTCGACCGCCGAAATCAAGGCCGGCAGAAACGCCGGATTGTTTTGGCCGTCGCCATCGAGAGTTGCCGCGATCGCTCCACGCGCGGCGCGCACCCCGCTGCGCACCGCAGCCGATTGACCCGAGGAAATCGCGTGCCGTATCTGCCGCAGGTTTGGCCGCTCTCTCATGGCGGCAAGAAGGCGCTCTGCGGTTGCGTCTGTCGAACCGTCATTGACGTAGATGATTTCATAGATCCAGCGATGGTCGAGAGCCGCAGCGATTTCGGCAATCAGGGGAACTATGTTTTCCGCCTCGTTGCGCACGGGAATGACAATCGAAACCGCGATCTGGGCTCTATCGGAAGAAGGCAAATCCATGTTCACCATTGGGGTTGGCACGCCGGCGTCGCAGGGATGAAGCGCCCCGCGTCCGCTTCTTATGGGGCTGGTGCCCTGCGGGCAACCCTTTTGACGCCCCCCTGAACAAGCGGCGAGATTGAGCCGTCGCGGCCGATGACGAATCCCAGCCGGCGGGCGGCGAACCAATATCGCACGCACATCGCGCCGATCACGCCAATCAGCGCGCCCGCAACGACGTCACTGGGGTGATGGGCCAAAAGCACCAGACGGGTGACGGCGATGACAAGCGCATAGGCCATCATCAGGCCGCGCGCCCAGGGCCAGACCGCACTTACCGCGAAAGCCAGAGCAAAAGCCGTAATCGCATGCGCCGACGGGAAGCTTGCATACGCTTCGGTTCCGGCGAAGTGGGCGAAATTGTAGGGATTGGGCTGGCCTCCGACGAACGGGCGGCCGCGACCGACGATCCATTTGAAAAGCTCGCCAGGCAGCAGCGGTATCGCCACCGCGAAAAATAAAAATTGCAGGCGCAAGCCGAAGCGAAGGAGCCGGGCTTGTGAAGTGCCGCGCAAGCTCGTCGCAACCAGCGCTACGACGACCAGCATCGTCGCGAGCAGAGACAGCACGTACGAATCCTTGCCGAAGTCGGTCAAAACGCGAACCGGCCAAAGGCCCGGCGTTCCGCGGGGCGGCATCATGCCGATCTCCCGCGCATCGAATCCTGCCATCAGCACAACAATAACGCCACCAACGACGACGATCGCCAGCAGCGAGTGACGCGCCAATCTCCGCGCGGCTTCGGCGCGCCTTGCGGGCGACGGCGGACGCACCAGTTGCGAGAGCGACAAACGCACCAGGGCGAAAAGGCGCGCGGGGTAGCTTGAGTGTTCGTCGATGGCGGCCGGAGCAGACATCTTCACTCGGAGCCTTCGGAGCGGAAGATTGTTATTAAAATCGCCCGGCCCTGCGAAATGTTGTAGCCCTCGATGCGGGTCGCCACGTCATAGCGCAAACCGATGGCGTCGGCCCGTTGCGCGAAGGCGCGCTCCGATCGCTGTTCCACGATCGCAAAACGGCAACCGCCCTGGTTCAGGAAATCCGCCGCCCCCGATCCGTCTGTCAGGAGCGTCGATGTGTCCGTCATGAAAACCAGGCTCGGCTCGTGAAAGCCAGCGGCCGCGGCTTTCGGCCCGGCGCAGGCAACGTTGCGGAGCGCACGCGCTATTTCGGCGCTCGGAAACAGCGGGGTCACTGCCGGTAAGACGACGCCATAAATGGCGAAGGCAAGAAACGCCGCGGCGACGAAGGCGTTCAGCAGGGAGCGCTCGGCACGGGCGTCATCGTAGAGCCACCACGCGAACAACCCGAAGATGAGGGCCGCAGCTACGAATGGCCAGGCCAGAAACACTGGCTGACGCGTCAGGCCCACCGCTCCGACGACGGCCATCGCGGAAGCGAGTGCGGGAATCACAAACCACCATGCCGCTCCACTCTTCAACCAGGATCGCGACAGCACCCGCCGCTCGAGCGCGCCGACGGTGAGGATCGCGATCGCCGGATAGAGCGGCAGCACGTAATGCGGCAGCTTGGTCAGCACCAGTTCGAAGACGATCCAGGAGGGCACGAGCCAAGCCAGCAGAAATTGTGCTCCGGGCTCCCGCCTCGCCCGCCAGACCGCAGGCGCCGCCATCAGCGCCATCGGTGCGCCCGGCCAGAACGTCAGCCACGCAAGCAGGAGATAGAGACCAGGCGGCGCGCCGTGAGATTCCTGTGCCGAAAGCTTGCTCAGCATGTCGCCGCCGATGGAATCGGTGAAGAATGCTTCGCCCGCGCGCCAGAAAATGGCGACAAACCAGGGCAGCACCAGAACGAAAAGCCAGGTCAGGCCCCAGACCGGACGCAGCCGCCACAGCCAGGTTGCGGAGCGGTCGAGAATGGCAAGCGTAGCAATCGTCAGGCCCACAAACATCAGGATCAGCGGGCCCTTGAGCAGGATGCCGAGCGCGAGCGCGGTCCAGAAGATCGCGGGCCACGTCCAGGGCGGATGCACGGGATCCTCGCCCCGCTGCCAGGACAAATATACCCGCGCCAGTGCCCCCATCGCCGCTACCGTTGCAAACAGCAGCATGGCGTCGGTCTTGGCGAGGCGTGCTTCCACGCCGAGCAGGACCGAGCTTGCCATGATCATTCCGGCAAGAACGGCCCCTCGCCTCGAGGCGAAGGTCAGCGCGGCCCAGTAGGTCAAGAGCACGGCACCAAGCGCGCCGATCAGGGACGGAACGCGGTAAAGCCAGATGCGCGCCTGCGCCCGCGGCAGACCGAGCGCCGAAGCGGTTTCGACCGCGGCCGCCTGCATCCAGTAAATGCCGACCGGTTTCTTGTATCGCACCTCATCCTGGAAACGGATGTCGACGAAATCACCGCTTTCGACCATCTGCTTGGTCGCTTGCGCGAAGCGTGCCTCGTCGCGATCGATCGGCGGGATGTTGAAAAATCCGGGCAGGAACAACAGGAGCCCGCTGACCATCAGGAATGCCGCGGCGCGGAGATGGCTGGTGGTTATGAAATCAAGCACACCGGCAAGCAGGCCGCCCGGATCCACCCGGTTCTTGGGCTCGCGCGGTTGTCCAAATCGGGGACGGGAATAGGTCTCGGCCATCGGTTCCGCATACGCCGAAACCATCGTCGCGACAACCGCTTAGGGAACCTCTATTGAATTCTGACGACAACTGTGTCCGCGGCGCCCTTGGCATCGATTACCGTCAACCTGGCAAAGCCCGGACCCGGCGGGTCGATCAGGCGCTGACGGCGGCCGTCGAGTTCACCCACCGACACGCCGTTGACCAGCATCGCGATCGGAAGCACGCCGCCGGCGACCTTGACCGGCATCGCGGAAAATGACGCGCCGTCCGCGGCCATCGCGTCGATCCGCGACCCGTTGAGCGGAAACTGGATGCGCGGCGCCTGCTCGCCATCGGTTCGAACCAATTCGCCGACCGCCCGATATCGCCGCAATGGCAGTGGAAGCTTGGCATTGCTCACAACCAGCGTTCCCTTTGGCGCCTTGGGCAATGCCGCGGGCAGTTTTCCGGTGCGCGCAAAAGCATCGAACAGGATCGGCGCGGCCGCGGTGCGGCCAACAATTCCGGGCGCCGGCGCGCCGTCGGGACGGCCGACCCATACCCCGACGGTGATGCGACCGTCAAAGCCGATTGACCAGGCATCGCGGTAGCCGTAGCTGGTGCCGGTCTTGAACGCGATGCGGTTATGCACGCCATTCTCCGGTGGCGGCGTGCCTAAAAGTACATTTCCGACCTGCCAGGCGGCCACCTGATCCAGCAGACGCAGCGAGTCACGGCCATCGTCCGGCAGATTCGCAATCTCGCGTAGTGGCCGCGTATTGCCGAGCCGCGCCAGCCCGCAATAAAGCTGCACGAGGTCTTGCAACGTGATGCCGACGCCGCCAAGGCCCATGGCAAGTCCCGGGGCTTCTTCTTTCGGCAGCACCAGCTCAGCACCTGCCTGCTTTAACCGCGACGACAGGCGACTCGCGCCGACGCGGTCGAGCAAGGCGACGGCCGGCACATTGAGCGACATTTGCAGCGCCTTGCGCACCGCCACCGTACCCTGAAATGTCAGGTCGAAATTTTCCGGCGCGTAGGAGCCGAAGCGGATCGGCCTGTCATCGATCAGACTTTCCGGATGAACGAAGCCGTCTTCGAACGCCAGACCGTAGATGAATGGCTTCAGCGTCGATCCCGGCGAGCGCACCGCGCGCGTCATGTCGACCTGACCCGCGCGACGCTCGTCGAAATAATCGGGCGAGCCGACCCGCGCCAATATGTCGCCGCTCGCATTGTCCACGGCGAGAATAGCAACCGAAATATTCGGGCCGAGCGCGATCGCGCGGTCATGCGCCAGCGCCTCGAGCGATTTCTGCAGGCTCGAGTCAAGGGTCAGCCCGATAACCGGTTTTTCTTTCTCCGAAACAATCGCCTGGTCCGCCGAGTGCGGCGCCAGCATCGGCATTGGCCTGCGCAGCCGCGGCACCGGATTGGCTTTCGCGCTGATCGCATCTTCCTCGGCTATGACGCCCTCCTCGACCATTCGATCGAGCACGCGGTCGCGTGCCGCTCGTGCTGCCTCGGGATGGCGATCGAGCCTGCGGGTCTCCGGAGACTGCGGCAATGCCACAAGCACCGCCGATTCAGCCAGTGACAACCGCTTCGGTTCCTTGTCGAAATAAGCGATCGATGCGGCACGAACGCCTTCGAGATTGCCGCCGAAGGGCGCCATCGCCAGATAGAGGTCCAGGATCTCGTCCTTGCTCATCTGTCGCTCGATCTCGATCGCGCGGACGATCTGCCGCAGTTTGGCGTAAAGGGTCCGCTCGCGACGCGGCTCGATCAGGCGCGCGAGCTGCATGGTGATGGTCGAGCCGCCGGACACGATGTGTCCGCGAGTGAGGACCTG
>Ga0306921_10001807_pt1 | contig 21067 bp, 7 predicted proteins | sample sta12Cox44000080_FD_203760 | JGI IMG/M metagenome (GOLD analysis project Ga0306921, IMG submission 203760) | Lab enrichment of tropical soil microbial communities from Luquillo Experimental Forest, Puerto Rico - statoxic.12C.oxic.44.000.080 (v2)... | ecosystem: Environmental > Terrestrial > Soil...
CCACGCCGATAAGAAGCGAGTACCAGCAAATTTCGTTGTGGGCCCCGTAGAAAAATTGAAGGCGTTAGCAGGGGCTTGGGCGGGGCTCCGAAGAATGGGGTTCGATCCCAACGCTTCATTGAGCAAAACAACCAAACCAGTGACTTTCGGAGACTTGGCAAAAGACTACATCCAGGTGGAACTCTCGGATGATCAATCCGAAGCCGCGACTCCGAAGGCGCACTCGACGGTGGAAACGTATTGCCGCTACATCAATCGGCACGTTCTGCCTCGCTGGGAGACGGTGCGGGCCAGTGGCATGGAACCGATGCAAGTGCAGAACTGGTCGCGGCGCCTGAGGAGAGAGACAGGTCTGTCGCCGTGACGTCAAGACAGCTTGCCGGCGTGAGTGGGATTGGCAATGGTCTCACGCATGGCCCGGACCTCAGTGCTCAGTAGTTCCACTACTGTTATCGCCAGGTCGATACTGGTTCGCATTAGCTCGACGAATGCTTCGCCCGAAATGAAGTAAAGCTCGGAATCCTCGATCAACTCTGCTGTCACGCTATACGGCTTTCCGATCATGGTGGCTGGTAACCCGATAAGGCAGTGCTTTCCGACAATTCGCTCAAAAATGACTTGGCCATTTGTTGCTTGTAGCTGTAGCCGCGCTTTCCCCTTGTTCAACAGGTAAAGCCCTGTGACGACATCGCCTTGCCTGAACAGCAGAGAACCACGTTGTTTGCTTATGATTTCGGATCGGTTTCGGAATTGTGTTGCGAGACCAGGATCTACTTCAAACGATACGGTGTCCATACTTCGCCTCGGTTCCGCGACTGCAGCCCCCGTACTGAACGTTCTGACCCGATGTTGGCTGTAACCTCTGTCACAGACCTCAAGCACCCGTTCCTCCATATGCAGCCCTTTCTATGGCGTTGAAAGCAAACAACCACCACCGCATGAGTAGACTCGTAGGGGAGTGGAGGTGCGCAGATAACCCCGCCAACATGTGGCAAACGACGCACTCCAGCCAGCGGAGCGGACTGGCGAGGACAAACGCAAACGTAAGACCAACGCCAAAAACTTAAAGAGTGAAAATCCTTCCTTTTATGAGTGTTTCGGATGATTGATGCGCAGCTTACGCTCATTAAGCGTAGGACTTGCGGTGATTCCCACTGGAAGATTTTCCAGTGGGTTTCTCTCGTCGAGGAACGACGGATAGCAGCTGTGCGACGTCGTACCCCAACCTGGGAAAGGGTATCAACTCCGATCCGAAGAACAAGATTGTTACCACTGGTTTTTCACTGGATTCTTGTGCAACGAATGCCCCGATATGCTGATTTTCGATCAGCCGAACTTTTGGTCAATGCCGTTCAATTCGGTTTGCACCCGCCGCTCGACGGCGAAGCCATGGAAATGCTGCGCCCCACCCTTTACTCAATTCCTTTGGCAGAACTGCGGAAACGAACGGCGTGCGGCGAAATTCCTGTAGACGACTTGGGCGGGCGCCTAGTGTCCCCCGGCAAAGCGGACTTCGAGAATGCGTGGCAAGAAGCGGTACTCGTCTAATGCGACGTTCCAACCATATGTCCAAAGTCGAGCCGAAGTGCCAAGCGCAGGTTTGGGGGACACCGCCCGTCAGGTCAGTGTGAATGTCACCGGGCGGCGGAACAGCGCCTGGCGAGGGCGGCTACCACGCTCAACATGATCCTCAGGAATACCGGGGGGATCCGAAATCGAATCGTCGGCATCCTCAAGCGTCCCGCGGAAATGCGCTGGGAAGAGCTCAAGGAGCTCTCGCGGAAGGACGTGTTGGCGCACCTGCGCCAACGTGCGCCGACGTACTCTTGGGATTTGTTTGCCCGATCACAGCTACGGCAAAGACATTGTTCCGACAAGAGCCAATCATCGCGGTCTCCTCTATGGTAGAAACATCTTTGTGTCCAGTTCTTTCTGAGGCTAACAACATAAGCCGCGCATTCGCGAGGCAGCTCCACATTTCTCACCGGATCGGCTGGCAACCCAAAATGATAGGGCGTGCGGAAGCTGATGGCATCGGCGTTGCGCAGCGCGCCGTCAAGCGACGCACCAGTGGAGACGCCCGTGAGCACGCCGATCTTGAACGGGAGTCCGTCCCGGGGTGCGACCTCGGCGAGCGCCGCTATCACCTTCGGAATATCTTTGGCTGTGCCTGCTGGAGTGAAGCCGCTGAATGCCGCGGTCCGCGCGTGTTCGACCATAGCAGCCGCTTCTTCTGGACGAAGTGCTGGAAAAGGTTAGCTCCTGTCTGTCTCGTAGGAATGCGCCGTTTCGAAACAATAACTGCGCAGTGTTAGATTTTCTTGCAGCAGCACCTCCAGAGAGAACACGTGAGCAGCGTCGGCTATGTGTGCCCGGGGCAGTTGTGATAGCAGACCAACGCAATGTGACATGAGTCACAAAGCGATGTTCGCGTTGCATGCAATGATTACTGCCATACGAGATACCCCGCTTCGCCCATGTTGATAGAACGCACAAGAACTCAGCAAACGACGAATTCGTGGTGTCCAGAGATGAAGGTCTCTTATGTCGGCAACCATCCTTTCACCGGCCCAAGCAACCTACTGGTTCGTGCAGGGTCAAGCCCTATTCCTGGTCATACACGTACTGGGTCTGCTGTGTTTTGCGTACATCGTAACGAAGCGGTTGACGCCGCTTCTCAAGGCGGAGCGCGACAATCGTTTTGATCGGCCATTGATTCGGCTGGGACGACTACTGCAATTCTGGTTTGGGCAGTGGAAGCATCCACGCTACCGGACAGCGGGGATCATTCACATTCTGCTATTCACTGGCTTCATTGTTCTTGCGATCCACACCTTCACGCTGTTGGGACTCGGGACCGCGGGCGGTTCGATCACGGCAAGCACCTCGGGAGTTGGGCACGTATACGGCCTAATTACGAACTACGCGGCAACCGTCGTTTTCTTGTGCATGACCTTCGCCGCGACCCGCCGATTGGTCTTCAAGCCTGCTCGGTATGCCGTACCTGTCAGGTACGGCAAAGCCCACACCGCCGATGCGATTTTCCTGCTGGCGCTCATTGCGATCCTGATGTTTGCCGAGAGCGTATTCGAAGCGAGCAAAACAGCTCTTCTGGCACAGCAAAGCCATGCAGTTGAAACGCTGGCTGCGTTTTCACTGCCGTGGGTGTTGAATCGTGCGATTGTTGCCGCGTCTCCGCTGACGATCTGGAACCTCTACCTTATTTCTTATCTGCTACAGGCGCTGACGTTTTACTTCCTGCTGTGCTATCGGCCCTTCGGAATTCAATTCCACGTCGAGACCTCGCTGTTCGGGGTGTACTTCGCGAAACTGGACCGCGGGACCGTTAAGCCCGTGAGGTGGGGTGTCAGCGATGAGCAGCTCGACCAGGTGAAATCCTTCGGGGTGAAAAAGTTCGAAGACTTCACCTGGAAGCACATGCTCGACTTCTATTCCTGCGCAGACTGCGGCCGGTGCTCGGACCAGTGTCCCGCCAACGCCGTGGGGCGGCCGTTGTCGCCGAGGTTCATCAGTATCAAAGCGCGCGACTACAGCTTCCAGCACTACCCCATGTTCGGAACGTCCGGCAATGGCCAACCGTTGATCGGCGGCATTTACTCAGAGGATGAAATCTGGTCATGCACGACCTGCGGCGCGTGCGAAGAAGAATGTCCGCTGCTGATCGAGTACATCGACAAGATGGTCGATTTGCGGCGCGGCATGGTCGATGACGGCAACGTGCCCAAGTCATTGCAGAAACCGTTGAAAGCACTGGAAAGTCGCGGCAATCCCTACGGCAAGATGGAAAAGAAGCGGGCCGAGTGGGCAAAGGAGAAGGAGTTCCAGAGCACGTGCGCAGTAAAGGTGCTCGACAGCGAGAGCAGCGCCAACACCTTGTTCTTCGTTGACAGCATCACGTCGTATGACGACCGCATGCAGTCAATCGCCCGCGCGACCGCTCGCGTGCTGACCAATGCGGGAGAGAACTTCGGAATCCTGGGCTCAGCCGAGAAAGACAGCGGTCATGAAGTGCGGCGCTTTGGCGAAGAAATGCTCTTCATGGCGCTACGCGAGCAGAATGTCCAGGCCATCAAGGAATCGGGCGTTACGCGCATCGTCACCGCCGATCCGCACGCATATAACGCGCTCAAGCACGACTACAAGGATGTGCCTCCTGTGGAGCACATCAGCCAGGTGATCGCACGCGGAGTGAAGTCCGGCAGACTCAAACTCAATCCGGTGGCAAACGGCGACAACGTCTACGCCTATCACGACCCGTGCTACCTCGGACGACACAACCAGATTTTTGATGATCCGCGTTACGTGCTCGATGCCATTCCCGGCTTGAAGCGGGTCGAGATGAGCCGTTGCCGCAACCGTTCGTTCTGCTGCGGTGGCGGCGGATTGATGCTGTTCTACGAGCCGCAGGAAGAACAAAGGATGGGCGTGAAACGCGTGCAAATGGCAGCCGAGACCGGGGCCAACGTGATTGTGACGGCGTGTCCGTTCTGCATGGTGAATGTCGAAGATGCGATCAAGGTCTCGGGCATGGAAGGAAAGATGACAGCGATCGATCTGACGGAACTGGTGGACCAACACCTCGTGCGCGAGAATCCGCCGGCGGAAGACCTGGGCAACCTGCCGAGCCACGCCAATGCGTAACGACAGGACAACAGCAACTTCGGGAGAGTCAACGTGGAAATTCTAGTTTGCGCAAGAAGGGTACCCGATACTTCTGAGAACGAGATTCAGCTCAATAGTTCGGGGAATGACATTGAATACGACGACCTCGTGTACTCGATCAATGAACCGGACAACTACGCGGTCGAAGAGGCACTGCAGATCGTCGCCAAGTCAGGTGGCAACGTCACCGTCGCCACGGTGGGAACGGACGAGGATGAGGAGATCCTGCGCCGGGAGATGGCCATGGGCGCCAACCATGGCGTCTTGCTCTCCGATGACGCATTCGGTGGATCGGACGGCAAAGGCATCGCAACCATCCTGAAAGGTCTCGTGCAAAAGAGGAAATACGACCTAATCCTTACTGGCGTGCAGGCGGAAGACGGCGGCGCGCAGGTGGGTGGAATGTTGGCCGCGATGCTCGACTACCCCTTTGCTTCGCTGGTGAACTCCGTTGAGGTGCTCGAGGGCAAGAAGCTCAAAGTCGGCCGCGAAATCGAAGGCGGCAACAAGGAGATGAGCGAAGTCGATCTTCCCTGCGTGCTCTCGATCCAGACCGGGATCAACGAGCCGCGTTATGTCGGCATGCGGGGCATACGGCAAGTTGCTTCGCTGGAGATTCCGACGTACGGCGCATCGGACCTTGGCGTTGACGCAAGTTCTGTGGGAGAAGCCGCCGCGCGGGTGAAACGGGAAGACTACTTCGTGCCGGCTCTGGGCAAGGGAGCTGAGATGCTCGAGGGCAGCAGCGACGAGATTATCGACAAACTTGTCGAACTGATGAAAGCTAAAGGGGGTTTGCAATGACGCCGCGGATTTTTGCCTACATCGCGCACAAGGGTGGCGTTGCCGATGATTCGGCGGCTGAGCTATTGGCTGCTGCAAAGAAGATAGATGCCGGAGCCTCTCCGGCGGCTCTCGTCACCGGTTGGGGCGCGGAACTTGATTCTGTCTGCGAGATCCTGCGTGGTTCTTACGCTGAGGTGTGGAAGGTGGCAAGTGAGAGTCTGGCATACCCGAACGCCGAACTCGTGCGTAAAGCTCTCGTGAAGGTGTTGCCTCCGGGCTGCATCGTGCTGGTTCCCCACAATCATTTTGGGATCGACCTCGCGCCCGGCCTCTCCATCAAGCTCAACGCAGCGTTCGTCTCAGACGTGATGGGGATTGACGGGATCGATGGCGCGAGCCTCAAAGTTGTCCGTCAGGAATTCGGCGGACAGATGAGCACTCACGTTCGCTGTGACATTTCCACCGGTGCAGTCGTCAACGTGCGCCCCGGCGCGTTCAAGGCAGTAGACGGTGTTCCCGCGGGAGGGGCTGTTGTCGACAAGTCTTCGGATGTCGGTGCCCTCACCGCGGGACGCCGCTATCTGGAGATCATCGCCGCGGAAGCTGGCGATGTGGACATCACCAAAGAACCCGTTCTGGTGTCCATCGGCCGCGGCATTCAGGAGAAAGATAACGTTGCCATTGCCCAGGAGCTCGCTGACGCTATGGGTGCAGCCGTGAGTTGTTCGCGTCCCGTGGTCGATGCCAAGTGGCTGCCCAAGTCGCGGCAGGTTGGCTCATCCGGCCAGACCGTCAGACCCAAGATTTACCTGGCTTGTGGCATGAGCGGGTCGTTCCAGCATCTGGCTGGACTTAAAGGAAATCCGTTCATCGTCGCCATCAACAAGAACCCCAAGGCACCCATCTTTCAGGTGGCAGATGTCGGAATTGTCGCCGACATTCTGGAGTTCCTGCCGGAATTAACCACCAAGATCCGCGAAATGAAAAAGGTTTCGGTCTAAGACCAAGAAAGGTTTAGCGATGCTCACTAAGAAAACTCTGCAACTAAGCCTGAAATCGCTCCGGGATTTCGCTAAGAAGCGTCTGCCTGACGAAGAGCTGATCGCATTAGACCAACGCGACGAATGCCCGCTGGAGATTGTCCGCTACATGAGCAATCCGGACAAACTGGGTATTCAACTTCTGTTCGTTCCGGAAGAGTACGGCGGCCTGGGTGGAAGCACCTTCGACGTCTATCTCATCTGCGAACAGATGGCGCGGATCGATCTTGGTGTCGCCACCTCGTTGTTCGCCACCTTCCTGGGCAGCGATCCCATAACATTCGGCGCCACAGCCGAGCAGAAGAAAAAGTGGCTTGGTCGTATTGCTGAGGAAGGAGTCCTATTCGCCTACGGCGCGACGGAACCCGAGGCGGGCAGCGACCTTGGCGGACTGAAAACGACCGCCGACCGCGTCATCGAAAACGGCAAGATTGTCGGCTACAAGATCAATGGCAGCAAGCAGTGGATCAGCAATGGAGGCATCGCCGATCATTACACGATCCTGGCCAACACGCCCGCAGGGCCAAGCTGGTTCGTCGTGGATGCGGGAACCAAGGGCTTCGCTCACGATAAGCCCGAAGACAAGCACGGCATTCGGCTCAGCAATACCGCAGCGCTGGCCCTCAACGATGTTTACGTCGACGCTGACCGGCTTGTCGGCGGCATAGAAGGCCAGGGCCTGCTTCAGGCGCAGATGGTCTTCGGCTACACGCGCGTGATGGTGGCTGCCTTCGGACTGGGCGCGGGCTGGTCCGCGCTGGATCGCGCGATTCCGTACTCAACCAAGCGCATTCAGGCGGGGTCTCCACTGTCGGAAAAACAAGGCTACACGCACAAACTGATTGTGCCCAACGTTTGTCGCCTGGAGGCTGGCCGCGCCTTCATCGAAGCAACCGCCGAGCGCATCGATGCCGGCGAAGGGAACCTGCAGACGGAAGGTGCCATCGCCAAGTACATGTCCACAGAGGCTGGAAATTCCGCTGCCGACGCCAGCATCCAAGCGCTGGGTGGCTACGGTTACACGCACGAGTACATGGTGGAGAAGATCAAACGCGACGTGCGCATCACCACGATCTATGAGGGCACCTCGGAAATCATGGAGATGACCATCAGCCGCGACCGCTGGCAGCTTCACCTGAAGACACGCGGGCAGCACTATCACGAGTTGGCGCGCAAGGTTGAAGCGCTGCACGCCGCCCATCCTAACGTCGGCGCCGATGTCGCCGCCTTGGCCCTGCATGGGCTAGCCGAAGTGATGGAAAAGGCCCGTGCCGCCCGCCTGACTCGCTATCAACACATCCTTCTGCGCCTCGGAGAGCTGATTGCCTATGCCGAGAGCGCCGCCACCCTGGCTCGCCGCGCGGCGTTGAAAGCGGAAGGACGAATCAACGAAAAAGCCAACGACCGCTTTGACGCGACGGCGCAGGCGACGATCAGCCGAATCTTCGCCCGCGAGGCCGCGATGAAAGTGGCGCAAGACGGCCTGAAATGCGTGGTTGGAGCCGGCGGAGTTAGCGACGCAGAGTTGCCCGCCTTCGAGGCGGCCCTGGGATTGTCTGCGATTCATCGTTCCCAGGCCGGCCTGCTCGCCGACATGGATTACGTGGCGGAAGTGTTGTACGGCCGGGCGCAAAAACGTCCCGCCGAACAGCTCACGGAAGTAGCCCTCCACAGCTAGAGCCGTGAGCATGCATCTGCCTTCCTTCCACCGCACAGACGCATGCTCCACCGGAAGAAGAGGAATGTTGTCATGGAAAACACAGCCAACCGAGCAATTGCAATCGTGGGGGTGGGAGCCGTCCTGCCCGATGCGCCGAATGCCTCAGCTTTCTGGAACAACGTAAAGAACGGCCGCTACAGCATCAGCGAAGTTTCTCCTGAGCGCTGGGACCCTGCCCTCTACTTCGATCCCGATCATAGTGCGCCGGACAAGACGTACTCGAAGATTGGCGGATGGGTGCGCGAACACGTATGGGACCCGATGAAATGGCGCATGCCCATCCCGCCGCGAGTCGTTAATGCCATGGATGAGGCGCAAAAATGGGCCATCGCGTGTACCCGCGAAGCGCTGGAAGACTATGGCTACCCAGAGCGGCCGTTGGAAGCGGATCGTACCGCGGTCATCTTAGGCAATGCGATGGCTGGGGAGAAACACTATCTCACCGCTTTGCGTGTGTACTTCCCGGAATACGCGACCCAGTTGTCCGAGGCCGCAACTTTTGCGGCCCTGCCTGCCGCGGCCCGCGAAAAGATCACAACCGAACTGCACCAGCGCATCGCCAAGCGGATTCCCGATATCACGGAAGACAGCATGCCCGGCGAACTAGCCAACTGCATTGCAGGCCGTATCGCCAACGTCTTCAACTTCCACGGTCCGAACTACGTGGTGGACGCCGCATGCGCATCGGCGATGGCGGCCATCAGCGCAGCCTCGGAAGGGCTGGTGGCGAACGACTATGACGTGGCGATTACGGGCGGCATTGACCGCAACATGGGAGCCTCGACCTACGTCAAGTTTTGCAAGATCGGAGCTCTCTCGGCAACCGGCACGCGCCCCTACGCCGAGGGAGCCGATGGCTTCGTCATGGGCGAAGGCGCGGCGATCTTTGTCCTCAAACGGCTGGCCGATGCGGAGCGCGATCGAGACAGGATTTACGCCGTGCTGCGCGGCATTGGCGGGGCAAGCGACGGCAAGGGAAAGGGAATTACGGCGCCCAATCCAGTCGGCCAGAAACTTGCCATTGAACGTGCATGGCAGAAGGCCGGTCTGTCGCCCGCCACGGTGACGATGATGGAAGGCCACGGCACCTCAACGCGAGTAGGTGATGTGGTGGAAGTGCAGAGCATGAAGGAAGTGCTCAGCGAAGCTCAACTCCCGGTGGGTTCGGTGGCGCTGGGCTCGGTCAAGTCGAACATCGGGCATCTGAAAGGTGCAGCGGGAGCCGCCGGATTGCTGAAGACTGCCCTGGCGCTACGGGACAAAGTTCTGCCTCCCAGCTTGCGTTGCGAGCATCCCAGCCCCGATATCGATTTTGCCCACTCGCCACTCTACGTCAACACCGAGCTGAAGCCGTGGAGGGTGCCGACCGACGTCGTTCGTCGCGCAGGCGTGAGCGCCTTTGGCTTCGGCGGCACCAACTTCCACGTCGTGATGGAAGAATACATTCCCGGCAAGCTGAACGGAAATGGCAAGCGGTCGATCGCCGTTCCTGCGACACCGCCCCAAGTGATAAAGCAAGCAACCATGCGGGCAACCGGTGTTTCTGACGTCGTCCCGACGGCCCTCGCAACTTTCAAGGTGCCATTACGCGGTGCATTGGTGGTTGGCGCCGGCTCAGAAGCTGCCCTTGTCGAACGCTTGCGCGTGCTACAGACGGCCGCTCAAGCTGGTAACGCACCGGCACCGGCCGCTCCCGCCGAGTCGGATCTGCACGCGCCCGAACGGGTTGCGATCGATTACGCCGACGCGATCGATCTGGCTGACAAATCGGCCAAGGCGCTGAAAGCAATACAAGCCAACCAGGCGGCGGTATGGAAAGCTCTGCGCCCGCAAGGCATCTTCCGCGGTCGCGGACCTGCACCCAAAGTAGCGTTTCTGTATACCGGCCAAGGCTCGCAGTACGTCAACATGATTGAGCCGCTTCGTGCTGCCGAACCAATTGTCGCCGAACTTTTTGTGGAAGCCGATCGCATCATGACCCCGATGCTGGGCAAGCCACTTAGCCAGTTTGTCTTTGTCGATCCAAACGACGCCGAGGCAGTCGCGAAAGCAGAAGAAGATCTGCGCCAGACCGAGATAACGCAGCCCACCGTGTTGACCATCGACCTGGCCTTGACCCGGCTGTTGGCCGCTTACGGCATTAAGCCCGACATGACGATGGGACATAGCCTGGGCGAGTACGGCGCACTGGTTGCCGCGGGCGCTCTTACCTTCGAGGACGCACTGGAAGCCGTTAGTGCCCGTGGCCGCGGTATGAGCAAGGTGGCGGTGAAAGACAATGGCCGCATGGCGGCGGTGTTTGCGCCGCTTACTGAAGTCGAGCGAACACTGAAGACCATTAAAGACTATGTTGTGATCGCCAACATCAATAGCGGACAGCAGTCGGTTATTGGTGGTGCCAGTAAAGCGGTCGAACAAGCTATGGAAATATTCCTGAATGCCGGCTACAACGTTGTGCCACTGCCAGTTAGCCACGCTTTTCACACCTCGATTGTCGCTCCCGCCAGCGATCCGTTACGTGAGATGTTGTCGCACCTGCTGATGCAACCGCCGCAGCTGCCGGTTGTCGCCAATGTGAATGGCGAATTTTATCCAACCGGACCTGGTGCCGTTCCGCAGATGCTGGATCTGCTCGCGAAGCAGGTAGCTTCGCCAGTGCAATTCGTGAAGGGCCTGAACACGCTCTACGATGCCGGTGCCCGTGTATTCGTGGAAGTCGGGCCGAAGAAGGCATTGCATGGGTTTGCCGAGGAAGTGCTCGGCGAGCGTGGTGACACCGTGGCATTGTTCACGAATCATCCGAAAGTGGGCGATGTCGCGGCTTTTAACCAGGCGCTGTGCGGGCTCTATGCGGCCGGGTTAGGCCGCGGGGAGGCCGAAGCCACACACGCGGTTTCGGCGAGGCCGGTGACGTCAATGTCCGCTGATTTCTGGCCAGCGGACACCCCTGAGCCAAGCGCTCACGAGGCGCCTGAAGCCGTTAATCCCGCGGTGTCGGCAAATCCGTTGAGTGACGACACGTATGCCGCCCTGGGACATCTTTTCGCCGATGTGCTCGATCGCAGCTGGGAAATTTACCGCTGCAAGAATGCTCTACCCGCCAACGAACCGGCGACCATCACCGGTGCGGCTCTCGGCCTGCCGGGCACGGAGCACATCTTTGATGACGCCAACGTCGCCCGCCTGCTGCGCGGTGAGCAGTTCATCGACCTGGTTCCGGCGCACCTCCGCAATGCCATGCTCGACAAACGCATTACCCGTTTGGTGAAGAGCGACAACGGAGGTCCGACATTCGAAACCATTACCGATGCGGCCGACGTCATCAAGCTGGCCGGCCGCGGACGGGCCTTCGACCTGCGGAAGGAATTCGGCGTTTCTGCTGAACGTATCGCCGCGCTCGACCGGGTGACAATGCTGGCCATTGGAGCAGGACTCGACGCTCTGCGCGATGCCGGCATCCCACTGGTTCTACGTTACAAGACCACCAGCAAAGGTACGCAGTTGCCCGATCGCTGGGGGCTGCCCGATGCTCTGCGCGACGACACCGGCGTGGTGTTGGCCTCTGCCTTTCCAGGCTACGGCGCCTATGCCGACGAGATGGCACGCTACTACGCCGACCATTACCATCGCGAGCAACTGGGCGCATTGCAAGAATTGCGTGTGCGGTTGAGCACGAACGGCCATGCTGCGGTGGCGCTGGACGTCGATCTCCAGATCTCCGCATTGCAGACGGCCCTCGACAAAGACCCGTATGTATTAGACCGCCGCTTCCTGTTCCGCGTGCTGTCCATGGGGCACTCGCAGTTTGCCGAGTTCATCGGCGCGCGTGGTCCTAATACTCAGGTCAATGCGGCGTGTGCCAGCACAACGCAGGCCGTCTCCTTGGCCGAAGACTGGATTAAGGCCGGGCGTTGCCGGCGTGTCATCGTGCTGTCCGCCGACGACATCACCAGCGACAATCTCATCGATTGGTTTGGTGCGGGCTTCCTCGCCAGCGGCGCTGCCGCCACCGACGACGTGATCGAGAATGCGGCGCTGCCCTTCGACCGGCGCCGTCATGGCATGATCATCGGCATGGGCGCGGCCGCCCTCGTGGTCGAGAGCACAGAAGCGGTGCGGGAACGCGGCCTCCAGCCGATCTGCGAGGTGTTGAGCACCGTCACCGCGAACAGCGCTTTCCATGGCACTCGCCTCGATGTACAGCACATCGGCAAGATGATGGAAAACCTGCTGGTCCAGGCCGAGCGTCGCTGCGGCATCGCCCGGCATGACATCGCGCCGCACACCGTCTTCGTGTCCCACGAGACATATACCCCGGCGCGCGGCGGCAGCGCTTCCGCCGAAATCTATGCGCTGCGTGACGTGTTCGGCGAGTCCGCAGATCAAATCGTTATCGCCAACACCAAGGGCTTTACCGGTCATGCCATGGCTGCGGGGATCGAAGACGTCCTCGCTGTGAAAGCGCTGGAAACAGGATGTGTCCCGCCCGTAGCCAATTTCAAGGAGATCGATCCCGAGTTGGGCGCTTTGAATTTGTCCAAGGGCGGAGACTATCCGGTCGAGTACGCATTGCGACTGGGAGCCGGGTTCGGATCGCAGATCAGTATGTCACTGCTGCGCTGGGTAAAGACAAAAGATGGCGTGCGTCGCCGCCCCGATGCTCTCGGCTACAGCTATCGAGTCGCCGATCCGGACGCCTGGCACGCTTGGCTGAAAGCCATCTCCGGACAGACTGCGCCCGACTTGGAGATTGTGAACCGCACCCTGCGGCTCCGTGATCAGGGACTTCAGGCGAGAGTCTCCGCTGCAACCGAGGTCGCGCAACCCAAGCCGAGCGAGGCGATACGGGCGCAAGTGACAGCGGCTGCACCAAAGCCTACTAGGGTAGCGGTACAAGCCCCTGCTCCGGCCGCTGCGCCCGGAGTGAAGGTAGCCGTGCAAGCCGCGCCTCCACCTGCTCCGAAGCCGGATATCGCACCGCCGCCCGCGCCCGTTGTGAAGGTTACTCCGGAAGTAGAGGTGGCTGTGCAAGCGGCGCCGAAACCAGCTGCGGAAATCCCGGTTCCTGCGCCGACTGCGATTTCATCGATTGCTCCCGCCGCCCAGAACGACCCTGTGAAAGAGAAGGTCCTAGCGTTGGTGTCCGAGAAAACTGATTATCCAACCGACATGCTCGACTTAGATCTGGATCTCGAAGCGGATCTGGGTGTCGACACGGTCAAGCAGGCGGAGGTTTTTGCCGCCATTCGTGAATCGTACGGAATTCAGCGGGACCACACGGTTCGGTTACGCGACTATCCGACGCTGTCCCATGTGATTGCGTTCGTGCATCAGCGGCGGCCCGACCTTGTCGTTCCATCAACCGTCGCCGCAACCACTGAGTCGAAACCGCAGGTGCAGGTAAGCACGCCTAACCCAGTGGTTGTCTCTGCAAAAGCAAACGCTGATGACCCGGTTAAGGAGCGCATTCTTGAACTGGCGGTGGAGAAGACTGGATATCCGCGCGACATGCTCGATCTGGATCTCGACCTCGAAGCCGACCTTGGTGTCGATACCGTCAAGCAGGCGGAGATGTTGGCGGCCATCCGCGAGATTTACAACATTCCGCGCGATGAGAACCGCAAGCTGCGCGACTACCCGACACTGGCGCATGTCATCCAGTTCGTGCACGAGCAGCGACCTGACTTGGCGGGAGCCACTCCGTCCCTGCCCATCGCCGCTGAGGCAGCCACAACGCCGCCACCTCCGGCGTCTGCAGAATCAGCCACACCTGCCCCTACTTCGGCACCCACGCCTCCGGCAACGGGCGCTTCCGTGAAGGAGCGCATTCTCGATCTGGCGGTGGAGAAGACTGGCTATCCGCGTGACATGCTGGATCTAGACCTCGACCTCGAAGCTGACCTCGGTGTCGATACCGTCAAGCAGGCAGAGATGTTCGCCGCCATCCGCGAGATCTACAACATCCCGCGCGATGAGAATCGCAAGCTGCGGGACTATCCGACGCTCGCACACGTTGTCCGGTTTGTGTATGAGCAGCGTCCGGATCTGAGCGAAGCCGGTGCATCCTCCCCTGGGCCCGAGGAACTGGCTGTCGCCGTCGAAGCAACCGTCCCTATGCCAGCGGCTCCCGCACTGATCCCGGCGCAGGATGCCGCGTTCGGCTCGGTCAAGGAGCGCATTCTCGACTTGGCTGTGGAGAAGACCGGGTATCCGAGGGACATGCTGGATTTGGACCTGGACCTCGAGGCCGACCTCGGCGTCGACACGGTTAAGCAGGCGGAAATGTTTGCGGCAATCCGCGAGATCTACAACATCCCGCGGGACGAGAATCGCAAACTGCGCGATTATCCGACACTGGCGCACGTAATTCGCTTCGTCTACGAGCAGCGGCCTGACTTGTCCGGTGCTGCTCGGTCCTCGCCGACCGCGGGTGAGACAACTGCACCGGATGAAGTGGCGGTGTCTGCTCCATTTACCGCTCCCCGTCAGGAATCGAACGACGAGCCAAGTCTCGAGTCCATCAGGGAGAAGGTATTAGAGATCGTTGCTGAGAAGACGGGTTATCCCACCGACATGCTCGATCTGGATCTCGACCTGGAAGCTGACCTGGGTGTTGATACCGTCAAACAAGCAGAGATGTTCGCGGCAGTTCGGGCCACATACAACATCCCACGCGACGAAAATCTCAAGCTGCGCGATTTCCCGACGCTCGCGCACGTTATTCAATTTGCGCAAGAGAGAGGGCCGCGGTCGCCTGAATCAAGTGCTGCTGCTCACGCTGGTGGAGACAAAGCTGCGGAGGCGAATGCTACACCAGTCCCAAAACCAACTCCGCGGCCCACGCTGGCCAGCTTTGAGGCGGCGAATCGTATCCCGCGTCGAGTGCCTGTGCCAAACCTCCGCCCACCGCTCACGTTCTGTAAGCCAACCGGCGTGACGCTGGGTGCCGGCAGCCGAGTCGTGGTTATGCCGGACAAGAACGGGGTGGGCGATGTACTGGTACAGCGGCTTCGGGGAATGGGAGTGGAAGTCCTCCACCTCGACGACGTGCCAGATGCCGACACACTGTCAACAGCTCTGAAGAACTGGGTCGCCGCCGATCCAGTGCAAGGAGTGTACTGGCTGCCTGCATTGGACAACGAAGGCCCGCTCAGCGCGATGGATCTGGCCAATTGGCATGAAGCGTTACGGGTGCGCGTCAAGTTTCTCCATGCCATGATGCGCACGTTGTTCGAGCAGATCTCCGCTCCGGGCACATTTCTGGTCGCAGCGACTCGCCTCGGTGGACAGCATGGCTACGACGAAGCCGGCGCAGTGGCGCCGATGGGTGGAGCCGTCGCCGGTTTCACTAAGAGCTACAAGCGGGAACGCCCCGATGCCGTCGTCAAAGCGATTGACTTTGAGGTTGTGCGAAAGGCGTCGGAAGTGGCCGAAGCTCTCATCCAGGAGACTCTGCGCGACCCCGGTGCGGTCGAGATCGGCTACAAAATTGGTTTGCGCTGGACGGTGGGACTGCAGGAGCAACCGGCGATCGACGGCAAGCCTGGACTCACGCTCAACGAGGCGACCGTATGTCTGATCACGGGCGCGGCAGGCAGTATCGTGTCGGCGATCACCGCCGATCTGGCCGCGGCATCCGGTGGGATCTTCTACCTGCTCGACTTGATCCCCGAGCCAGATGCGAACAACCCCGATCTCGGGCGCTTGGTGGACGACAAAGACGGCCTGAAGCGCGACCTGTTCGCCCGTATACAGGCGCGCGGCGAACGAGCCACCCCCGCCCTGGTGGAGAAAGAGCTTGCCGCGCTGGAGCGCGCGCAGGCAGCGCTCAGCGCAATCAATGCTGTGCGGTCCGCTGGGGGAACGGCACATTATTTCCGCGTCAATCTTGCGGACGCCGATGGCGTGTCCAAGGTCATCGACCAAGTGCGTCAACGCAGCGGGCGCATCGATGTCCTGTTGCACGCCGCGGGCCTGGAGCGCAGCCACTTCCTGCCGGACAAAGATCCTGGCGAATTCGGCTTGGTCTTCGACGTCAAGAGCGACGGCTGGTTCAATCTGCTGCATGCGATCGGTGACATGCCTTTGGGAGCAACGGTGGCGTTTAGCTCCATTGCCGGCCGCTTCGGCAATGGCGGACAAACCGACTACAGTGCCGCAAATGATCTGCTTTGCAAATATACTTCGAGCTTCCGCACTACCCGGCCGCTGACGCGCGGCATCGTCATCGACTGGACGGCGTGGGGCGGCATCGGCATGGCCACGCGCGGATCCATCCCAAAGATGATGGAACTGGCGGGAATCGACATGCTGCCACCCGAGGCGGGCATTCCTCTGATTCGCCGCGAACTCACTACCGGAGGAACCCGGGGAGAAGTCGTGATCGGCGAGCGCCTCGGCGCTCTGCTGAACGAATGGGACGCCACCGGCGGACTTGATACTGACGCGCTGGCGGCTTCGACCGCGCAGTTGCCGGCGCCAGGCCCAATGGCCGGTAAGATTACGGGGATGGGCCTTTATAGCGGCTTGACGATGGAGACCACCTTGGATCCAAAGGTGCAACCGTTCCTGCACGATCACCGCATCGACGGTACACCTGTACTGCCGGGCGTGATGGGAATCGAGGCATTTGCGGAAGCCGCACTGTGTGTGCATCCCGGCTGGCATATCGAGGCGGTCGAAGAGGTGAATTTCCTGGCACCGTTCAAGTTTTACAAGGACGAGCCGCGGACGGTGACAATTCAGGCGGTCCTCTATCCGCAGGGAGACAAGCTGGTGGCGGACTGTCGGTTGATCGGCCGGCGAGTGCTGCCGAACCAATCGCGTCCGCAGGAAACCACCCACTTCACAGCGCGCGTCCGGGTCAGACAGCAGCCTCCCGAAGCGGTCATCGGTACGGCTCCGCGTTTGTCGGCGGAAGCCATTGTGGAAGCTGCCCAGATTTATCGCATCTATTTCCACGGGCCTGCATACCAGGTGCTGGAACGAGCTTGGTGGGATGGCGAGCGAATGATTGGCGAGATGGCGGCTGACTTGCCCGGCAATCACCAACCATCCGATGCGCCGACGCTCATGGCGCCGCGGTTGATCGAGTTGTGCTTCCAGACCGCCGGCCTTTGGGAAATGGGTGCACAGAGCCGGATGGGATTGCCGCAGCACGTTCACCAGGTCAACTGGTTGCGCGCGCCACAATTGGCGGATGGCCACCTCTTTGCGGTGGTGACTCCCCAGCCGGAGCAGGGAATATTTGACGCTGAAGTCGTGGACACGGCAGGGAATCGGTATGTGCGCTTAGGCGGCTACAGCACCCTGGCGCTCCCCGACGGTCTCGATGCCGAGGCCTTGAAGACAGTGCAGACCGTCGTGTCACCAGAGCCTGCGGCGACTTCATAAACGAATTGAGCCGTCATTTCTAGAAGAACGGGTGGATCATGCCGCAGGAATTTCAACGTGTCGCTGTCGTTAACCGCGGAGAAGCCGCGATGCGCTTCATGCACGCGGCCCGCGAGTTCAATCAAGAGCGTGGTGCTTCGCTGTGCACCATCGCGCTCTATACCGACCCTGACCGCCACGCATTGTTCGTGCGCCAGGCCGACGAAGCGGTGTGTCTGGGCCCAGCCCAAATCGTCGATCCCAACACCCATCAGCTCAAGAGTTCTTACGTCGATTACCCGCACCTGGAGCGCGCCTTGACCAAAGCACGCGCCGAGGCTGTTTGGCTAGGTTGGGGGTTCGTTGCTGAGCACGCCCAGTTCGCCGATCTTTGTCGTGACATGGGCATCGTGTTTATCGGCCCTGACGGCGACGTGATGCGCCGCCTGGGCGACAAGATCTCTTCCAAACGCCTCGCCGAGCAGGCCCAGATTCCCGTCGCGAAATGGAGCGGCGGGCCCGTAGAAACGCCGAGCGACGCCTCGCATTATGCCGAGCACCTGGGCTATCCGCTGTTCATTAAGGCAACCGCCGGCGGCGGGGGCCATGGAATTCGTCGCGTCCACTCCGCAAACGAGCTTGAGAAAGCGTTTGAGAGCGCTCGGGCCGAGGCGTTCAAGGCCTTCGGAGATCCAACCGTTTTTATGGAAGAACTCGTGACGGGTGCCCGCCACGTCGAAGTTCAGGTCATTGCCGATCACTTTGGGACAACTTGGGCCGCCGGCGTGCGCGACTGCACCATCCAGCGCCGACACCAGAAGGTCCTGGAAGAAGCGCCCTCGCCTGCCCTCTCTCGCGAACAGGATCGTGTGTTGCGTGAAGCCGCCGTCCGCCTGAGCCAGGTGGCAGGCTATCACAATGCAGGCACGGTCGAGTTCCTCTATGAACCGCAGAGCCAACGCTTCCTCTTCATGGAGATGAACACGCGTCTGCAGGTCGAACATCCGGTGACCGAGTGCACCACCGGAGTCGATCTGGTGAAGCTTCAGATCCATGTCGCACAGGGCGGGCGGCTGGTAGGCGAGCCGCCGCAGACGACGGGTCACTCCATTGAGGTGCGACTGAATGCCGAGGATCCGGATAATGGGTTTGCTCCTTCGCCGGGAGTGATTGAGCGTTTCCGGATTCTGACCGGCCCGGGAGTTCGAATTGACACCGGCGTGGAAGAGGGCGACGCCATCCCCTCTGAATTTGACTCGATGATTGCCAAGATCATCGCCTGGGGACAGAACCGCAAAGAAGCAATCTCACGCCTGCAGCGGGTGCTTCGCGAGAGTGTGGTTGTGATCAAGGGAGGGACGAGCAACCGGGCATTTCTTACCGAGTTGCTAAGCCGCGACGAAGTGCAGTGTGGGGAAGTTGATATCGGCTGGCTGGATCGTCTGGCAATCAAAGGCCAGCACCTCTCTCGGAAGCATGCCAACGTCGCGCTTTTGCAGGCCGCGATCGAAGCCTGCGACGCTGAACTGCGGGTGGAGCAGGCACAATTCTATGCTTCGGCCCTGCGCGGTCGGCCACAGGTTCGCAGCGAAACCGGCTATACCGTCGAGTTGCGCTATCGGGACCATTCGTATTCGATCAAGGTTTACCGGCTTGGTCTCCAGCAATACCGGATAGAGGTGGATGGAGCACTCATCGATGTCAGCATCGATCGCCTGGGCCCGTTCGAATATTGGCTCACCGCTTTCGGACAGCGCTTCCACGTGGTGTCGGTTGAGCAGGGATCGAGTTACAGGATCGAAGTGGGTGGTGTGGCGCACCGCATCGATCGCGACGATGGCGGAATGGTACGAGCGCCGTCGCCGGCGGTAGTGGTGTCGATCGCGGTAAAGCCCGGCGACTCGGTGGAGAGCGGCGAGCGCCTCGCCGTGCTGGAAGCGATGAAGATGGAAATGCAGGTGGTAGCGCCGTTTTCCGGGAAAGTTCGCCAGGTTATGGCGATACCCAATGTGCAGGTCGGGACTGGCGACGCTCTCCTACAGATTGAACCTGCCGCGGAGCGAACGACGAATGGTGCAACGCACCGGCTTACCTTTGACGCGCCTGCCGGGTACAGCGCACAGACAGAAGACAAGCAAGTGAAGTGGCGCCAGAATCTTGATGAGTTGCGCCAGATGATGCTCGGCTTTGATGTGAGCCCGGAGCGCACCGCGCGCTTGCTCTCCGCATGGAACCAAGGGGCCGAAACGCAGGCGGACGACGGAGAAATATGGCGCCGGGAGGGCGAAATCCTCAGCATCTTCGTGGATATTTGCTCCTTGTTCCGCAGAAACCCGATGGCGATTGATCAAACGGGTGGCGAAGCCCCGAGCACCGAAGCTTACCTGTTCTCCTACCTGCGCATGCTCGACACTCACGGGGAAGGGCTTCCACCGGAATTTGTTGGAGCGGTGGAACGAGCGGTGGCCCACTATGGAGTAGCAACCTTAGACCGCTCGCCTGCCTTGGAAGAGAGCCTGCTCTGGATCTACAAGTCCCATCAAAGGGTAGACCAGCAAACCGCGCCAATTCTTCGCGTGCTGCAACGGCGGCTCGTGGGTCTGGATGCGACCAAGCTGGCCTCCACCGACGAGGCCTTCCGGGCTGTGCTCGACCGGATGATCGCCATCACGCGCGGCTTGTTTCCTGCGCTCTCCGACCTCGCTCGCGAAGTGCGCTATCGCTGTTTCGATTATCCCTCGTTTGAGAAGGCACGCTGGCAGATCTATGCTGCCGCAGAAGAGCACTTGGATTATCTCGCGGCCCATCGGGACGCGGCTGACAGGCACGAGAGAGTGCGGGCGTTGATCGAGTGTCCGCAGCCGCTAGCCAGCCTGTTCTCCAGCCGCTTTGCCGCAGCGCCCCAGTTTCTGCGGCCACTAATGTTGGAGGTGATAACCTCTCGCTACTACTACGTCCAAAAACTGACGAACTTTCGCACTTTGCCCATGAACGGGCGATGCTGCGTGACGGCCCAATATGAAGAGAACCAAAAGTGCGTCCATGTCTTCACCGTGCACACGGAGTATCCTCTTCTCGCCGAAGCGATGCGCGAGATGGTTCCTTTCCTCGCGGAAGTTCCTGCCAGCGATGACGTCGTGCTTGACTTGGTTTCCTGGAACCAGAATTCGCTGGGCGAAGCGGAATGCACCCAGCGAGAGGTTCAATCCGCGATCAACCAGGCGGGTTTTCCCCGCGTGATCCGGCAACTCGTGGTAGCAGTGTCTGGCGCTGGTCGTGACCTCGGCATCAGCGGTATGCAGCACTTCACCTACGAGCCTTCCGCAAATGGGTATGAGGAGGTAGAACTGTTCCGCGGAGTTCACCCGATGATGGGCGAACGCCTGCATCTCTGGCGTCTGAAGAATTTCAAGATCAAGCGGCTACCGTCAGTTGAAGATGTTTACCTCTTGCATGCGGTGGCCAA